>ENA-OOZT01001982-OOZT01001982.1-human-gut-metagenome-genome-assembly--contig:-NODE-1982-length-12556-cov-5.201104_pt1 | contig 12556 bp, 9 predicted proteins | sample MGYA00241192_ERZ501407 | MGnify/ENA primary metagenome ERZ501407 (study PRJEB25962, sample SAMEA2042911) | human gut metagenome | biome: human gut; feature: human-associated habitat; material: faeces...
TCCCCCTGTGTTTCCGTAAGGGAATATAGGGGGAGTGCCCGCAGGGCGAGGGGGTTGAATTAGAAAAATATAGCCCACTCCTTTTATTCATCGCAAATGAATAGAGAGCTACTTCTAAACTCCTCCCTTGCCGTGCCCCGTATGCGGGGGTATCGCACTGCAATGAGCGGAGGGGTTAATAAAAAACAGCAGCCCGAACGGTTCGTTCTTCTTGCTGCTGAGAAGAATGAACCAATAATAAAACTCCGCCACCACCAATACAGTATTTAAAAAGAAGAAATAAAACTCAGTTATGCAATGACGAAAGTATGATTCTCGAAATAAATCTCAAAAAAATAGATAACACACAGACAAAACCGAGGCTTGTTTCTATTAACCCTTTACACTATCTTTGCACGAAGCAAAGGAAAAGAAAAGTGGAACAAGATTTTCTGAACAGTCTGAACGACCAGCAACGCGAAGCTGTGCTCTATACCGATGGACCGGAATTGGTTATCGCCGGAGCCGGATCGGGTAAAACAAGAGTACTTACCTACAAAATAGCACACCTGCTGCAAATGGGATATCCACCCTACCGGCTGCTGGCACTCACCTTCACCAACAAAGCGGCCAACGAAATGAAAGAACGCATCGCCGCATTGGTAGGGACAGAGACAGCTCAACGCTTATGGGCAGGGACGTTTCACTCCATTTTCTCCCGCATACTTCGAGCCAATGCCGACCGGCTCGGTTATCGTCACGACTTCACCATCTACGATGCCTCCGATTCCCTGTCGCTTATAAAAAGCATTATCAGAGAACTTCAACTCGACGATAAGACATACAAACCCTCAACCGTGCAGGCGATTATTTCCCATGCGAAAAACGCCCTCATCGAACCGCAAGCCTATGCGCGAAACCGGGAACTTATCGAGATGGATACTCGTTCGAAACGGCCCCTCATTCACGAAATATACCGTATCTACCGACAACGCTGTTTCGTGTCGGGGGCAATGGATTTCGACGACCTGCTGCTCAATACCAATATACTTTTCAGGGATCACCCCGACGTGCTGCAACACTATCGCGACCTGTTCGCCTACATCTTGGTAGACGAGTATCAAGATACCAATTTCGCCCAACACCTCATCGTCAGCCAGTTAGGAAAAGGCCACAATCACATCTGCGTGGTGGGCGACGATGCCCAGAGCATTTACTCGTTCCGGGGAGCGAATATCCACAATATACTCGGACTGAGTAAAGAGTACCCGGGATTGAAAATATTCAAACTCGAACGAAACTACCGTTCCACACAAAATATCGTCAATACGGCCAACAGCCTCATCGCCAAGAACAAGGAACAAATACCCAAACAAGTATTCTCCGAAAAAGAACAAGGAAACAAAGTACAAGTAATAAGTGCCTATTCCGATTTCGAAGAAGGCTTTATCGTCTCGAACCGTATTGCCGAAATGCGTCTCACGACTCACTGTGATTACAACGACTTCGCTGTCCTCTACCGCACGAACGCACAGTCCCGTGTATTAGAAGAAGCTCTGCGCAAGCGCAACATACCCTACCGCATCTACGGAGGCATGTCGTTCTACCAAAGGAAAGAAATCAAGGACGCCATCGCCTATTTCAGATTGACGATAAACCCCGATGACGAAGAAGCGCTCAAACGAGTCATCAACTATCCCGCACGAGGAATCGGAAATACCACTCTCTCGAAACTCATCGAACGGGCACACTCGCAGGAATCCAGTATATGGAATGTGATTTCCGACCCCATAGGCTACAACTTGGCCGTTAACAACGGCACATTGAACAAGTTGAAAACCTTCAAGGACCTCATAGACGAATTACGCTACGAAGCCGATAAAAAGAACACACCGGAACTGGCGGAAACGATTATCAAGCGGTCGGGTATTTGGGGAGAAATTTCCTCGGATCGTACCCCCGAAAACATCAGCCGGCAAGAGAACATCGAAGAACTTTTGAACGGTGTCCGTGAATTTTGCGCCCTGCGCGAAGAAGCCGGAGAAGAACAAACCTCCCTATCCGACTTCTTAGCCGAAATTTCTTTGGCGACAGATCAAGACAACGGCGATGAAACCGAGCAAGACAAAGTAACCTTGATGACGGTCCATGCATCGAAAGGATTGGAGTTCAAACAAGTTTTCATTGTTGGAGTAGAAGAAGACCTCTTTCCTTCGGCCATGAGTAAAAACAGTGAACGGGAAATCGAAGAAGAACGACGTCTGCTCTATGTGGCCATCACCCGCGCAGAAGAAAACTGCACCCTCACGTATGCCCTCTCCCGCTATCGTAACGGACAAACGGTCTCCTCTCCTCCAAGCCGGTTCATCAAAGACCTCGATTCTCGATACGTCGATATGCCGGTACAAACCAAACAAGAGTTTCCCAGAGAAACCATATCGTGGAACCGATTTCCATTCGATACGGAAAGACCGCGCAAAACTTCCCGATGGAACGAAGAAAATACAGATCGCACACCTGCACCGAGACCATTCGTTGCTCCGTCTCCGGGCAAACGGTTGACTAAGATAGACTCTAAACCCACAGGTGAAACCCATTCTACGACACAATCCACAGTTGCAACCGCTGCCGGGCAGGTAGAAATAGGAACACTCATCTGCCATGCCCGCTTCGGAAACGGAACCGTTACAGCCATAGAAGATACGGGAGACAACTGCAAAATAACCGTCGAATTTGAAAACGTCGGGTGCAAACAGCTCCTGCTCAAATTCGCCAAGTTCACAATCATAGAATAATTTTCATACGTCATGCACGATACGCTATCGCAAATACCATCGCCCTGCTATGTTCTCGAAGAAGAACTATTGCGCCGCAACCTCGCTCTCATTCGCTCCGTCAAAGAAGCCTCCGGAGTAAATATTATACTGGCGTTCAAAGCCTATGCCCTTTGGAAATCATTCCCCGTCATACGGGAATATATTCCGCACTCCACAGCCAGCTCCATACACGAAGCACGGCTGGCATTCGAGGAGATGGGCAGTCCGGCACACACCTACTCACCGGCCTATACCGAGCGGGATTTCCCGACAATACTCAAATACAGCAGCCACATTACCTTCAACTCCCTGACTCAATTCGAACGGTTTTACCCCCAAGTAGTAGCCGACGGCAATCGGGTATCGTGCGGGTTGCGTATCAACCCCGAATATTCCGAGGTAGAAACCGACCTCTACAATCCCTGCGCACCGGGTTCCCGATTAGGAATAACCGCCGACAAGCTGCCTGAACTTCCGCAGGGAGTGGAGGGGCTTCATTTCCACACCCTCTGCGAGTCCACCTCCTACGACCTCGAAAAGACTTTGGCACAGGTCGAAGACCGATTCGGGCATCTGCTCCCCCATATCAAATGGCTGAACATGGGAGGCGGTCACCTCATGACCCGCAAGGATTACGATACCGCACATTTGATTAACCTCCTCCGGGGCTTCAAACAAAGACACCCCGGCCTCGAAATCATTCTCGAACCCGGTAGTGCGTTCGCTTGGCAGACCGGTACATTAGTATCCACCATAGTCGATATAGTCGAGAACCACGGTATCAAAACAGCCATTCTCGACGTCTCTTTTGCCTGTCACATGCCCGACTGTCTCGAAATGCCCTATAAACCGGCGATACGAGGTTCGGTAGAACCCGCTCCCGGCACATACGTCTATCGCATGGGAGGAAACTCCTGTCTGAGTGGCGACTATATAGGAGACTGGCATTTCGACCACGAATTGCAAATAGGAGACCGAATCATATTCGAGGATATGATTCACTATACGACAGTCAAGACAACCATGTTCAACGGAATCCCCCACCCCTCCATAGCCTGCCTCAAAAGCGACGGGAAAGTGGAAATCTGGCGGGAATACGACTACTACGACTATAAAACCCGAATGGATTGACAAGACATCGATCCCCCGGAACAAATCACAAAATACATTTGTTAATCGACAAAAAGCATAAAACAATGGGAACATTCTTAGGTATCATAGCACTGCTCATCACCCTTGTCGCATTTATTCCCCTATTGGGATTTCTCAACTGGGTGGCCATACCCATATCGGTCATTTTCCTCATCATCTGTGCCATTCTCAAATCAGACAATGGCAAAACCCTCTGCATCGTATCTATCGTTTTGGGTATACTGCGCCTTATGCTTGGTGGAGGGATATTCTAATCTCCTACGAGACAATGAAAACTGTTTACAAATCAAAGGTCGATAAAGGCTTGCTAATCGCCATTATAGCAATTGTCCTCCTGTCCTACCTGCCGCTCCTGTTCGAATTCTCTTGGATAGCCTTCGCCTTATTGGTCGTCACGGCCGCTTTCATTGCCGACCCATTCTGTAACACGAGCTACACCATAGACAACGGCACGCTGCATATCAAATGCGGCATATTCTTGTCGTCCTCCTTCCCGATCGACCGAATAACGAAAATCTCGAAAACCAATAGTTGTTTAAGCGCACCGGCCTTATCGATGGACAGGATAGAAATCCGCTTCGCCGACAAAAAGACTCTCGTCTTATCTCCCAAACAGAGGCAAGCATTCATCGATCATCTAAGAAGTCTCAATCCCGATATTGTTGTAAAACCACCTCTCTGATACGGAATGATTCCCCTACTCCAACGTGAGAAAGTCGGCGGCTAAACGAACAGACTCCCCGAATGCCGTAGGCTGTCCCGGCACAGTGATAAAGAGATGCACCGTATGAGGCAAAACCGTATAGCTCACGGCAACGCCGAGCCCGGAAAGTCTAGTCGACAATTCCTTCCCCTGACATAAAAGAATATCCCGCTCGGCATTGACGATAAGCGTCGGCGGTAGCTGTTTCAGTAGCTCGTCATCGGCTACGCCTGGCGAGACAAGAGGCTGGCTAGGATCTCCCGTACCGATGTATGCGGTATTGAAAGCCTCCATCAATTGGGCATCGAGACCATATCCCTCGGCATAGTTTTTCCACGAAGACGAACCGTCTGCCCAAGCTTTTGTCACTGGATAAAACAGTACGAGCGAACAAAGTGAAGAGCACATCGTTCCACTGTCCATGCGGCAAGAGTGAGAATCCTTTGCAAGAATTAGGTTAAGAGCCGTAGCAAGAGCAAGATTCCCGCCCGAACTATCTCCGCCGATAGATATCCGATCGGAAAAAAAGCCATACTCCCCGGCATGCTCGAAAGCGAATGCGACGGCCTCGGTACAAGCATTGAGGGCGGCAGGATAAGCATGTTCGGGTGCTAAGGGATATTCCACGGCCAACACAGCAATCTTTGCCCTATACGATAACTCCGCACAAAAATGCGCACAACTATTGATACTCCCGAAACACCAGCCACCCCCATGTAAGTAAATCAACACAGGCAACGGAATAGTATCGAATCCGGCAGGGCGATACAAACGATAACACCCTCCGATATCCTTTGTCACTACCCCACTTTTCGATTCAGGTTTCGTATTACGCAAATTACGCACAGATATCAAAGCGGTACAATCCCCGTTTATGGCGCGACGCACGGCATCGGCCTGTGTCTTTTGTAAACCCGCAGGCAAAGATTGAAGAAACGCACAAGTCTCCTTCTCCATCATTACACTGCTCTGCGCTCTGCCACTCAATGAAAATACGACAAGTACGGCACACATGACCATTTTAGACACATAAAAAGCCGTACGACAAATACCCAACGGTTTCATACATTCATTATCCCTTTAATTGAGCTATCAAAGATACGCTTTTCCACACAAAACACACCTACCAACACTGTAATTCAATAGCATTTATCCGTGGTATTCTCAACACATAAGAAATTAACAGTTTAAAATCCAACTAAATTAATTATGATTTAATTTCAAATCCGTACCTTTGACATATTAAATACAGCGATCGGCCGCCAATCCCGTGGGCAGAAAAAGTTGTGATTCGCTTTCAAATTTGCAGCTCTGGCATATTAAATACGGCTGACGGACTTATCGATTATGAAATTCTTTCCAAGCAGAAAGCCATTGTCTGCATCCAAAACAAGCAATTCATATTCATTTAGTAACTCTTAAACAGCATTTACAGCTATTGTACCGCTCCGTGATTTTCCTTATCTTCGCAAATCAAATCAATAAATATATGAAATTCAAGATATTAGTTCCGTTGCTATGTCTATGTTTCCTGAGTAGTTGCTATACGTCCCAATTAGTAAGTAAATTCTCAGGCACACAAGTCGAATTGGGTATGAGCCAAAATGAGTTTATCCAAAAGTTTGGCAAACCGTTTAACAAAGAAATGGCTTATACTTACGATAAGCACAAAAGGGAAACATTGTTTTATAAAGAAGATTTATATCGGGGAAGTTGGTTCATCGTCACGACAGCTTTTACTTTTGTCGATTCTAAATTGGTCAGCCAAGAGATTGTCAGAGAAGAAAGGCAATTCAATCACGAAGAACATCCTCGTCGGGAAAAACATTAATCTTCCACAACTTGCTCGCATCAAAATTTCCTCCTATCTTGTACCAATATTTAACCCGTCATTCTTGATTTTCAATATTCCCAGCATTTTACACGAATATTCAAGAAAGCGATAGGTATGACACCGAATGAGTATCGGATATAGGCATGGAAACTGTATATTAACATTCCCTATTGTATCAATTTGGGGACAAAGTAGTTAGCATTAATTAACCCCATTCGATACACAAACATTTGCCTTGACGACGTAGTATTTAGCCAAAGTTTGCACCTCATCGTTGTGATTCACTTTCAAATTTGTACCTTTGACATATTAAATACAGCCAACCCATACAAAGGTTACACGGAAGGCAGTTGTGATTCGCTTTCAAATTTGTATCTTTGACATATTAAATACAGCTTCCTATTGATTTCAACCAAGCCCGCACGTGTTGTGATTCGCTTTCAAATTTGTATCTTTGACATATTAATACAGCATCACCCAGCGTCGAAAGACTTCATCGTCGGTTGTGATTCGCTTTCAAATTTGTATCTTTGACACATTAAATACAGCAGAAAAGTTATTTTTCCGTCATCACCATGCGTTGTGATTCGCTTTCAAGTTTGTATCTTTGACATATTAAATACAGCCGCTACCCATGCCGTTGTTGATACTTTTCAGTTGTGATTCGCTTTCAAGTTTGTATCTTTGACATATTAAATACAGCGACAGTAGCACAATTCCAGCTCATGTACAAGTTGTGATTCGCTTTCAAGTTTGTATCTTTGACATATTAAATACAGCCAAAGAAAGCATGTGAATTCTTTATTAAAGGTTGTGATTCGCTTTCAAGTTTGTATCTTTGACATATTAAATACAGCCCAATTTATATAGCAATTTAATAGTCAAACAATTACACAATCAATTAGAATTAAAAATTAAAGCTGTATTTTATCAAAAAGCCGGTTAAAAAACCGGCTTTTTGTTTTTCAAAAGAGTTCGAGCTGTTGAGGTAAAACCTGTGGCTTTACCTCTTTTTTCCCATAGAAAATTTCCATCATACCGAATTGTTTATCAGTAACACAGAGAATACCTACTTTTCCAAACGGCGGTAAAGAAAGCTTCACCCGGCGGATATGTACATCGGCATTCTCCCGACTAGGACAATGCCGTACATAAATGGAAAATTGGAACATCGTAAATCCATCTTGTAACAGTTTCTTACGGAAGTCGGCATATAATTTACGTTCCCGTTTCGACTCTGTTGGCAAATCGAAAAATACCAATACCCACATAATACGATATTCGCTGAATCTATCCATATTAATTATAATTCTGGATAGATGATTTTACGTAACTCCCCGTTAAAACATTTGTATAAAGAGGCGGTAGTTTGGGCGACTGCGACCATCAAAGGACTACGCCGCCCTTGAATGCCTACCTCTACCACCGGTAAAGACAATAGCTTTGCTTTCAATTCGGTTGTTAACCTCGAATAGTCTTTTCCACTTTCCATGATTTCACAGACCAAGCCATCGACATAGGGGTGATAAGGCTCCATCACATCATCGGCCAAACAATATGCATTATAACGGTTATGATGATGTATGCCCAAAGTAGGTAACAATCCGCTAATAACGAGCGACCGGGCGACAACAGCCCGAAGAATAGCATAGCCATAATTGAGTAGATTGTTGGGGGGATCGCCGTCTCTGTCTCTGCGAAAACTATCGAGGTGAGGGAATATACTCGACCAATAATAGGCGGCAGCCCGTGCTTCCATATTATCGATGTCTCCACTACGGACTTCGCCCACCCATGCCCGCATATTTTTGGCTACAATTCCCCGGCTCTCCAAAATTGCAGCTTGATTGGCAATCTTTTGCTGCACTGTCTGTTGCCAAAGTTGCTTTTTCAAAGGTAACGAAGCATTAAGTTGGTCTCGAAACCGTTCGTTTTGTGTCGTGTTCCCACAAAGGGGTAGTATGAGTCCCACAGGCAAACGACTTTTATCGCAAGTGATAATAGCGCAATTATTTTCGAGAAGGGCTTCGAGCAATCCTTGTGTGATTGTTATCTGCGAATGATCGAGTACGACCACTCCTATATCTTCGATAGGAATCGTCCGCTCCGCCGCCTTTTTGAAAGTATCGGGTAATGTGTCGTTATTCGACACTTCTGGCAAACGCAATACTAACTGGGCATTGCGCAAACTCAGATACGAGGGATTCCCCAAATATAATGTGCGTTTGATCATGATATTTCCTTTATTTCACCCAAAACTGAGATATGCACCTTATGAGGATTTAATTCCAATAACGACTTTATACTCACCCTTTTTAGTTTTCCCATCTGCCTAGACAATTCCAAATTGAGCTTTCCATCGTACTTATCTTCGACAGAAGTTTCTGTATGATACCTAAAATTATAATCACCTTTACTTAATTTTTGTACTCGATAAAGATATTTGTTCAATAATGCATAGCCTTGTTGATCCATAGCATAACGATAATCTTCCTCATTCATTCCTAAAATAAACATCTCATTTTGCTGCAATGAAAGAACAAATTGCCATTTTACATCAGGTAAGGATTCTAAAACGTTTTCAGATATATCGTTTCGCTGAAGTATATTATCCCAAATAGTATCTGGTTGAGTGACAATAGCCGGTATACCTACCCGACAGCGATCCACTGCTTCCCAAAATGTAACGGTTCGTTCCTTATACTTGCCATCTTCATCTCTATAAATAGCAACATGATGATTGTTCCCCGGATTGACCCAAGCAACAGGATTTCCCTTATCATCTTTTTTGAGTGGAACTAACGTATTAATCGCCGGCTTCGCAAAACAACGAACCGTGCGAATTGGAATACGACACTCCTTATCTATATATACAGGTTTAGCAAACGCCTCTTTGGGATTATCATTATATTGAGCAAGCCTATCGGAAAGGATTCTATGGATACGCTTGTCCACAACTTTTCCCTTATCCAACATTTCCCGATTAATCGAGGTTATCGGATACTTCATTACAGCACGCTGCTTTTGTATAACATGACCTTGTTCATCTTTCTCCCACACATGAATTACACCATATACACTATCTTCGCTCAACGCACCTCGTGGAATTAAAACTGACTGGACGGAAATACGTTTTCGGTTCTTACGAATATATCGCTTGCCGGGAGTCACCGCACGCTTACCGGCTCTAAACGACACTAATATTCTATCAACAGCCTCACGGACTTGTGCAACTGAGAAATGAGGTTGTGACTGTATATAACGTTCCAAACTCATTTTGTTGAAATCCGGTCCTTCTTCTGCTCTCAAATTATTCAGACGCTGAATATACGCCTGTTTGGTACAGGCAATCGTAAGTGCATCAATGGCATGGTGGCGATGATCGAATCTCTTACTCCAATCCTTTATTTGCTCTCTCCTAATGACACTGCCCCCATGGTTTACCTCTATTACCTCGGTTAAACCCACTTTCTTATATCGGTCAAAATTAAGATCGTGTAATACGGTATCCCAGCCCCAAACATGTCGCAAGAAACTGGTAACCGAACCACTCGTAGCCGTCACATTATAACAAACCGATGTCAGAATCTCTTTGGCTTTCCTTGCTATATACTGACTCTCTCGTAATTGTCGATCTATGAAATCGGTAGAAATTTTATCGACTGGGGTTAATAAATTTTGCCACTTGGTCTTGCTGATTTGATTGTTTGTGTACATTGTGTTAACTCGTTCGACATAGTCGGACAGGGCTTTTTCGCCTTTTGATTTCATATAATCATATGCAGTGCGATTATTTTTCTCTTTATTACAGCTACGACAAGAACAAACTTTATTTGCAAAACTATCGTCGAAATACAATGATTTAGGAATAATATGTTCTACCTCGACATCAAATCCTCGCAAAAAATCCCCCACATCTACCGGTTGCCCGCAATAGATACAACAGTGTTTCGATTCCTCCCACATTTTATATTTCTGTATGCGAGATCGAGTTGGCACACCATATTCAACTATACGTTTAGCAATTTGCTCATTTTCCCTTTGATTCTTATTTATACTTTTATATGTATTAGAACGTTCTTCTTTACTTTGTTTCAATTCACGCGCCAACTCCACACGGATCTCATCGAATCGTCCATATTTTTCCATAAGCGCATTCACCACATTAACCATTTGATTAAGGATCTTCTCAACCACTGGTTGCCGAAGCTCGTTCTTTTTAATCGCCGGTAATCTATCCAGCAAAGCGCGCGCCTCATTTTCAGCCTTTGTATAGTTATTGCTATGGTTATACCCAGCAGCCTCACAAGCTTCTGCATAGTTCATACCCAACTGCAAAAATGGCAATATGCGACGTATAGCCTTGCTCGATTTATTTCCAAAACCGGCTTTCACCAAATCGATGGCGCTCAGTCGTTCTAAAACCTCGTCATCATCAATTCCGAATTTCTGTCGCAACACCGACTGTAACTGCTCCCGATCGTCAATCGAATACAATACATGCCACAGCCGATAAAGCGGTTCCTGCTCAAACGACAGGCTAATCATGGGAATAATCTCACCCGTTTCAGTATTGACCATCGACGAAGATTCCTCTTGAAGATTAAATTGCAACAATCTTTTCTTATCAGGATAATTGCCCAAAGCTCGTTCGATTTCCACTCGGGTTTTGTTCCCCTGTATTCCGGTCTTAAACTGCTCGCCCAACCGGTAACCATACGTCTTGGACAAACCCAACAGTTTCAAGAGATCGCTACCTTTGAGTTTTTCGTGAGTATTCAGAAAATCAAACAAAGCTACTTTTTGCTCCGCCGAAATAAAAACAATTTCATTCCGACGGTCCTTGACTACAATATTATTGATACTCTCCCACAAACGGCATACTTGAAACAATGGAGAAGTGCGCGGTGATACCTTAGGGCCAGCTTCGGTCTTTTTACCGGCCGCATTCAGATAGAAACGCTTTTCAAATTCACAGCGCGACACCAAGTATTTGCACGACTTTAACGGTCGTTGGTAATATATAATCTCATCTCTAATACATCTGATTGTCTCATCAGTCAATATATCGGGATAAAATTTTCTTTGACAATTCATAATACAATCAAACTCCTCGACATAAGCCTGACGGGGATATACTTGTTCCTTACAACGAAAAAAAGCATTTTCTGTCAGTCTTCGAAAAAATAATTCCCCAATAGTCAATCTCATCTCTTTCAATTCATCATAACGGGTTTTAACACTTTTTACATAATCGGTTATTTTCTTATCACCCGAAAAATCACTTTTTATTGACTTATATCCACGTTTTTGATTCAAATGTAACAAAACTCTCCCCAACTCGTTCAACTCGATTCGTTGCGTAACAGCCTTTGCTCTTAATCCCCACAATTGGAGTTTAGGCAAATAAGATAAAGAGTCATCGGGTAACATTCCCAATGTATCCAACTTATTCCTTAACAATGTGCGACGCAATTGATACCTGTCATATCCTTTACGTTGAGTCCTTTTTTGAGTCCTCTGTGAATTTATAGACACCCCATTTCCTTGTGTAAAAGAAGATAGTTCTGCGGCTGTAAGCGATACAACTCGGCTACCCATAGCTACCAACTCCTGTTCTTCTGAATTTTCTCTTATAACAGACCAACCTATACTCGATGAGCCTAAATCTAATCCTAAGATGTTTTTCATGCCTACTATATATTTTATGGTATTATTATATTTAATATGTAAACATAAAAAAATTTATCGAAAAATACAATAGTATTAAAAAATTATGCCTATATTTGTCAACACAAATTTGAAAGCAAATCACAATAAGGATTATTCCGTTGTGAAAACATTTGGAAGGGGGAGTATTCATGCTCCTCGTTCTTTTTTATATATCTCTATTTTATCAAAAACTTTTTAAGAATATCTCCGTCCCCAACCCAAAATCCCATTCGCAAAATTATAATCACTGCTGTCATACCCTTCTCCAAACGATTTCCTTTAATAGTGTAAAAAGGATATTAATCTATATATTGTATATTATCAAAGGGTTATGAGCCGAAAATCAGGGGTATGGAGCGG
>ENA-OOZT01001989-OOZT01001989.1-human-gut-metagenome-genome-assembly--contig:-NODE-1989-length-12519-cov-2.684531_pt1 | contig 12519 bp, 8 predicted proteins | sample MGYA00241192_ERZ501407 | MGnify/ENA primary metagenome ERZ501407 (study PRJEB25962, sample SAMEA2042911) | human gut metagenome | biome: human gut; feature: human-associated habitat; material: faeces...
ACCGGCGGGAAAGCCTGCGTTGGCTGCGGTTCGGGCGCGCCTTCCGCGCCCGCAGCATTGTTCGGATCACCATACGGAGTCTGCGGCGCTCCATCTGGATACGTGTTGCTCATATGTCCCCCTCTTGCAGAGAGCCCCGTCGACCGGGTCAAATCATTGTTACCGCAACCGGCCACATGCAACGCTGTATGCACCTGATCGGCTAATCCTCATCGTACACTCACTTTCCGTGATATGCACGGTATTGACCGGAAGTTCATGTTCATCTCACGGCAAGTTCGATTCGCACGGCGAGATCCCTCGAAAACCTTGCAAGTCCGCCTTCGAGGACCTCACCGGCGACGCCGCCGACACCCTCCCGTTGCCCCCCCCGTGAACCCGGCGCACCTCACCCACGCATGCGCCGCGGCCACGACGATGCGTGCCGCATCGGCTTGAACGGCAGCCGGCGAATCCGCCCGATCACGCCGAGCAGCAGCCATCCGCCGAGCAGCCCGCACACCACCACCATCGTCATGATGGTGCGCGTGTCATGCAGGTCGGACGGGTCCGGCGCCGGCATCGGGATCGGCTCGCGATGCCCGGATATCAGCAGGCGCTGCGTGTTGACGCCGTACGGCGTGCACGTCATCAGCGTCACTCGGTCCTCGCCGGGCACGATCTTGAGTTGCGACGTGTCGTCCGGGTTGATGACGGTGATGCGGTCGACCTCGTAGCCGAGCGTCTCCCCCATCACTTCGATGTAGAAGAAGTCGCCGGTTTTCATCTCGTCGAGCCGCGTGAACATCATCGCGTTGACGAGACCGCGGTGCCCGGTGATGACGGAGTGCGTGCCGTCCCCGCCGACCGGCAGCGAGGAGCCGTACAGGTGACCGGCACCGGAGGCCAGCGCGGTCTGTGACGTGCCGTGGTAGATCGGCAGGTTGACGGAGATTATCGGGATCTTGATGGTTCCCATCACTTCGTCGCCCGAGTCGAGCAGGGACTGGTAGTCCTTGTCTTTGGAGGCGGCGGAGTCCTCGCCTTTGGCTCTCGACCCGCCTTGTGCGGCGCTGAACGGGTCGATGGCCTCGCCCAGCACGGGTTGACCGGATCTGGCGAGTTTTGCGTTGTATGCGCGGGCGGCGGCGAGGGCGTCTTCGGCTTGCGGGTATGGCCAGCCGGCGACCTGCTGTGCGCTGTTGCGTGAGGTTTGGGCGAGTTTGAGCGAGCTCTGGTATTGGAGCGCTAGGGGATATCCGGCGACGGCGACAGCGGCTATGACCAGTATCAGCGTGACGATGCGCATGATGATGAGCTGTATGCGCAGTCGTTTGCGTTGCGCGACAAGGTCGAAGATGTCGGTCGCCTGATTGAAGCTCAGCATCGAGTACGGGAGCTGCGGCTGCACGGCGGGTTTGTGACGGCTGTTTCGGTAGGATTTGCGGGAATTATTCGAGGATCGCTCGTCATTGTCCGGCAGGCTGCGGGTCATCGTTGACCGTGCGGGCGCATGGGAGGATTTGGCGGCTGGGTCGTTGCCGGATGAGGTGGCCGGCCGTTTCGATCCGTGTCTCCTCGATGCCATGCGCATCCTCCTGTTGTTGTGCCGGCCGTCACTGCAATCGCCGTGAAACGAATTCGTGTATGTACTGTGTTGCCCCCGGCAGGGGTGTTGCCGGGGGCGAATGGTTACAGCAAGCCGAAGCCGCCACCATGCTCGTGCGGGATGCACGTCATGCGGCGGCTTGGCCTGTTATCGTGTCAGTCAGCGCAGCGCACGGCTGGTGCGGCGAGACTTGGCGTACACGGTGGCGGCAGCGGCGCCGAGCAGCGCGGCGATCACCACGAACAGCGCGATGCCCGCAGCACCGGTCTTCGGCAGTTCGAAGACGGACTTGACGTTGGTCACCTTGTAGTCGGCGGCGCTGTCCTTGGGCGCGAGACCCCAGGAGTCGGTGCCGGCGAAGGTGACGTTGCCGTTTTCCTCGATGGCCACGGTGAACGAGGCCTTGAAGTCCTGGTATCCGTCGGCGACCGCGGTCTCGGTCACGGTGTAGCTGCCGGCCTTCAGTCCGTCGAACTTGACGACGCCGTTGGCACCGGACGTGACTTCGAGCGGGTACTTATCGCTGTTCGGCAGCACGCCGTTCTGGTCTTTTGCGACACTCAGCGTGAACTTCGCGCCCTTGACGGCCTCACCCTGGGCGTTGACCTTCGTGAACTTGAAGCCGAAGATCTTGGTGAGGGTTTCAGTGCCGGGGATGGGGGTGCCATCATTGTCGACGAGCTTGTTGGTCACCGCGTGGTAATCCTGGCCCTTGACTGTCTCGGCCTCGTCATTGACGGTGGCGTTGTAGGTGATGGTGATCTGCTTGCCGGCGTACTTGGCCGGGTCGGTGATCTTCACCACGAAAGTATTGGTGCCGTTGCCCTTGTTATCAATCAGGTGGTTTTCCACCGTGTAATCGGTGCCGGTCAGCACCTTATCGCCGGCCTTAACGGTCAGTCCGGCAAAGTCGACGGTCAGGCCCTTGCTTGGCACATCTCTGAACTGCAGGGTGAAGCCGGTCGGGACCGGATTCGGAATCGTGTAGCCCAGTTCAAACGGCACGGTTTCGCCCACGGACGCGCTCTTGCTGGTGGTGGACTTCGTCTGGGTGCCGCTCACCGTGCTCTTCATGTCCACTTCTGCGGTGCTATCCCCAAGCGACAGAACGCCAGCGTTAACGGAGCCGGTGCTCACGATCATCGGGACGGCCTGAGTCAGGGTATCGGTCGATGCGTTGCCGTCCAGGAACAGATACACGCCAGCAGTCAGCGCGGTCTTGTTCGTGGCGGTCCAACCATCCGTGTCGCTGCCAGTCGCCTTGTTCAGCACGAACGGATCCGCGGTGGCGGTGAACGGGTTGCCGGCCTGCAGCGCATCCGCGAACTTACGCGTCACGGACGGATTATTCCACGGACGGGTCTCGGACTGATCGAACTGAACCTGCGTGACGGTACCATCCGTACCCGTGGTCGCTTTTTGATTCATAGCCCAAGCCATCAAATCAGTGGTGCCATCGGTCGGCACGTTCCGGAAGCCGGCGGTGGTCAGAGCCGCAGCCAGCTTCGCGCGATCGGCGCCCGCAGCGGTCTTCACACCATACACCGGGTTTTCGGCAGTGCCATAGTTCACGTAGTCCGCGATCTTGTATGCGCTCAGCCGGGCGCTGGTCAGCTGCTTCTCTTTGGACGCTTTGAACGTGACTGTTGCAGCAGTGTCCACTGTCGTCTCGGCCGCGTTGGCGGCACCGGTGCCGAACGCCATGCCGGCGAGAAAGGTGGCCGCAGCTGCGACACCCGCGAAAAGCTTCTTGAACTTCATGAGAAACTCCTCTTCCTTTCGTTGTTTTGTTTATTGCAACTGCGGAAGCGGCAGTCGTTGAGGCTTCCGCAGTCCGCAAATCTTGAGTTGTCGGAGGCGACTGGTCGCCGCCCCCGTCTGCCCTCCCCGACGAGTGAGGAGGGCGGAGCATCCGCCGCAGGTCAGACGAGCCGACGCTTGCGCCAGATGAAGTATCCGATTCTGACCAGTGCCGCGAGCAGGCCGAAGCCGCCCCCATACACAAGCCAGTCACGAGTCGTGGCGCCGCCGGTCATCGGCAGAGCGGACACGGCAACGAAGGTGTTGGTGATCGTGACCGGGTACGTCTTGACGTTGTCGAAGGTCGTCATGTTGTTGTTATCCGGAGCCGCCCACAGGTCGTCGGCAGTGACGGTTACCAACTGGTTCTCGGGGTTGTAGGACGCCGTGTAGCCGTCCACGCTGGACTCCTCCACGCGGTAGGTGCCAGGGGCGAGGTTCTCGAACGCACCAGCCCACTGACCCTGGTTGTTGAGGGTCACGGTCCGGTTGATGTCCTTGCAATCCTCACCTTGCGCATTGCACTGCTTCAACGTGACGGTCACCGAGCCATTCCCATGCTTCTCCGCTCCATCGGACCAGTTCTTGGTCACCTGGATCTTGCCGGTCTTTACCTGCAGGACGGGGTGGGGGTACTCCACGGAACCCGGGGTCTCGGTGGTCTGGTCGCCGACCGTGTTGACGACGGTGTACTCCAGCTTCGCGCCGTGATCCGCATTCGAATGGAAGCCGGGCAAATTGGACGAAGTATGGTGACCATCCGCATCAGTGTTGTCGGCACCAAGAACATCCTTATATCCGGTCTTGTCGTCATTCTGCTTGTTGGCGGCGTACTCGTTGTAGGCCTTCTGCGTCGGCTTGACCTTGAACGTGACCGTATACGTCACGCCATCCTGAAGCTCATAGCCGTCCGCGAACGTGACCTTCACCGTCTTGCCCGAAACGGTAACCGTGTAATCGCTCTCGTTGAGATCGACACTATTACCGTCTTTAGATGCCGTCACCGTCACATCATTCGAGCCGAAGTTAGCATTAACGAACTCCGCGTAGTCCGACAGCGTATCGGTGATGGACACGTTCTTGTACGAAGACTTCCTGTTGATCTGACCGATGATATCGGCAAATGCCTTGTTCAGCTCATCCGTGCTGGTGGCGCTGTAATACGAGCCCTTCGTCCGATCGGCGAAGCCACGCATCTTGGTCGGATCGGAGGACACGCCAACCGAGAACAACGTCGCATCGCCACGCCTGTTAGCCTCGGCAACAGCGGAGCTGAGATTCGCCCCATATCGATCACTGCTGCCAGAACCATGAACCCCGGCAGGAAGACCCCTGCGATCATCGTCATCATAGGTCGGACGACCCAACCAATCAGTGCCGGTCCGCACGGAACTCGTGCGGTACGTCGGGTCGCCGTCTGACATGAACACGATGTACTTCTTCACGCCCTTACGACCGGAAGTCAGCTTGGCATTGGCGGCTTTAAGCGCGGCCTCCCAATTCGTGCCACCATCGGCGCGCAGACCATTAACGGCACTGACTATGTCCATTGCGTTGTCGGTGAAGTTCGACACATTGCCCACCGTCGTCGAGAAGGGGACCAGCGCCATCCGGATGTTGCTATCCTTGCCCTGGTTCTCAGACGTCAGCAGATGCTGCGCCATGCTGTTGACGGCAGTCTTCGCAACCTCAAGACGAGAGTTGTGTCCCATCGGGTTACTCATGGAACCGGAGGTGTCGAACACCACGACGATGTCGGCCGGGGACACGGTCGTCTGCGACGAGCCGGACTGCGTGCCGGTCACGTTCAGGGACAGGTCATAGGTGCCATCATTGTTCGCCTTGACGTACTTGCGGTACCGGGGCGCCGTGACGACCGTGTTCGTCACCGTGGTACGTGGCACCTCACCGACCGACACCGGCTCCGTGGTCGCAGAATCCTTCTTCTGCGTCACCTTGACCTGACCGCCATTGGCGCTCACCGCATACGTGTCCTGGTCAACGTTGATTTCCGTCACCTTGTACTTCGAGGACTCGGTGATCCTCTTGGCGTCGCTGCCCAAAAGCACGGCATACTGGCCCGCCTTGAGCGTGATCACGCCATTGGAATCCGTGATCCGGGTTTCACCGTCCTTGGTGCCGGTGGCGGTGTTGTACACGTCGTATTTACCCGTGTACAACGTGTAATCCTTGTCACTGTCGGTTCCCTCATAGTTGACATAAGCGTTGAACGTATAGTTCTTGTCCTTGTCAGCTTCAGGAACGTTCTCCGTCTCCTTGCCGATTTGAATATGGCTGGAGTCAAGAGTCACCAAATTGAAGTCAAGCTTGCAGTTGGAACCACTATGGCCACGCTCGAAGTAGTACATGTTCATCTCGTGACTGGTGTAGTTCTTGAACGTGGTGTAGGAGCCATTGGAGGCTTTGACCATATTGGATTCCATCCAAGCGGTGATCTCGGCATCCGACTTGCCTTGGTCCCTGAGCGCCTGAGTAAACAACGCCTGCAACGTGGTCGTAGTGGTTTTATTGCTGACAATCGTCACCACACCGGTCGCGAAATCAATGGAGCCGCTGGCGGCATCATGGATGCCACCGATATCCAACACAAGCATGCCGTCGACGAACAGCCACAGATCATCGTCACCCGTGAAGTTGAACGTCATCGGGGAATCATCAACGAGTTTGCCTTCTTTCGGTTGCATGAACTTCGCGTATGCGGTCATACCGAAGGCGTACCGGGTGCCGCGCACTGAATGAAAGCCGATCCGCAGCTGACTTTTATCCGCATTGAACGGCAGGAATTTCGGAATCCACGCGTCAGTTCTCTCGGTCCATGTTGCTGACCGGTCAAATCCGGTACCGGCACTGTTCAGCGCGGCGTACGTCGTATTGGAGTCGTACACATAGTGGCCCTTGGCCTCTTCCGTCGGATCGAACAGCCCCGTCAGCCCATTGCCGCCATTGGTATATGCCTTGGCCCACTCGCTTTCTGTGAACAAATACGTCATGTCGGTCTGTGCATTATTTTTATTGGTCACCATCGTAGAGAACTGCGGAACTGCATCAGCGCCGGTCTTGGTGAGGTTCGTCTTGACGATGCCCGGAGAGGTTTCTGCACTGCCAGTCCAGCCGTTCCAATCCTTACCTTTTCCGTTGAAGTAGTTGAAGTAGAATGCTGCAGCCGCCTCATTTCTGCTGGTACCGCCCGTGGCATAGTTCACGTTCTCTTTGCCAGCGGCCTTTGCCGGGCCCTTCGGATCACTGCTGTCCCAATAATCGAATAGGTTAATCTTCACTTTGCCGTCGTTCGCCGTGGCGCGAGGCGCAGCCGACGCTTTGACCGTGGCGGTCTGCCCCGAAGCACCAGTCCCGGCGCGATCGGTCAGGGCAGATGGCACCCCCTGCTGAGCGCTGTCGCCCTGTGCGACGCCGCTGATCGGGCCGGTGCCGGCCTGTGATGCCTGCGTCGTGGCCGACTGCGCGGCTTCGGGTGCGGCTGTCCCTGCATCGGCCGCAATCGCAGTGCCGGTGACGGCAAGTCCAAGAACGGTCGCGACGGATACGGCCGCGATCAGGCGAGAGCGCATCGCCCTCGTATGCGATGGTTTCCGATTCTGCTTAGTCACGATAAGCATCCCTTCCATCATTTCCAAAACTCTTCATCCGGCGTTCAGCAGTTCGACAAAGACTCACGATTGCGACTCTCACCGTCGCAGCACGCGCAAATCATCGACTTCCATCGGCCTGTTAACTCCTGACCGTATCCGCACCCAAAAATCGACGCAATCCCCCGAAACATTGAAATAACGCCGAATACATGCCCCCCCCCCGCAGAAAAACCGCTTTCACAGCCCTTGCGGCATAAGGTCCTCGGGAATCAGGCCATACCCCCTTCCCTACGGGGAAAATTCTTGGGAATATACCGAAATACGGCTTAGATCAAGGCCTGAGGCCTCTTACATAACGGTATACCGCTGTATCAGCGAAGTGTCTGCTCCCGCCAAAGCACAACAAGACTGAGGGAGGCTCTCGTCGTGAGATTACGCGGACTCTTTTGCGTTCCTAAGTGCGCGCCGTATCGACGAGTACGCGAACATAAGAACGCAAAACGTGCGATTTGCGTTCTTATGTTCGCAGGCTGAACGTTTCAGCGCGCACTTAGGAACGCAAACCGCTCCTGCCCGCTTCGCAAGAGCCAGCCAGCGGGGGCAGAGTTATATATTGCTTCTGACAGTGGGCTGAACCATCGGCTAACGTCATTTACCATCATCTGCCGATGGAACAGTTCCGTCTCAATAGACCCGAAACTATCGCTCGTAGAACACGCCGAACGAGGGGAACCCATGACGGGCCGGCTTCAGCTCCTGTAGCGGGATCTCGGTGACGTCCACTCGTTCGACATCGGCATAGCGCGGCCCCTGCTTCAGTGCCGAAATCAGACGGGCGACCTTGCCGCGTTCCCCCTGCGCCTCGACCTCCACCGAGCCGTCGTAGCAGTTGCGCACCCAACCGCCCAGGCCGAGCTTGCCGGCGGTCATCACCGTGAAATACCGGAATCCGACGCCCTGCACCAGACCCGCCACCACGGCATGGACACGGATATCATCACTCGATGACACCGGCACGGCACCCTCTTCACTCTCGTCAGTCCGCGCGCCGCGGCTCGCCCGCATATCATCACGTTTCATGACCGCACTCACCTCACGTTGCCGTCAGCCGACACCAATACCCCCATCGTATGCCCACCATCAAACGGCAGTCGAGAAGCCGGCAGCGCAGCGCGGGCGCTACAGCCCGGCCCCTTTCCGCCGAGGCCTGCCGCAATCCGTCAGATGAACGCGCGTTCGCCGAAAATCGCCGTTCCGACGCGCACAATCGTCGCACCCTCCGCGATGGCGAGCGCCATGTCGTGCGTCATGCCCATCGACAGTTCCGTGCAGTGCTCGGTGCCGGGCGCGCGAGAGGCGAGAATCGTGTCGCGCGTGCCGCGCAGATGCGCAAAGCAGGCGCGAATCGTGGCCTCGTCATCGACGTGCGCGCCGATGGTCATCAGGCCTTCGAGCCGGATGCCGTCCAGCTGCGCGATCTGTGCGGCGATGTCGACGGCAGCCTGCGGGTCGCAACCCGATTTCGATGCCTCCCCGGACTCGTTGACTTCCAGAAGCACACCGACCGTGATTCCACGGCGGGCGATGCGCTGCGCCAGTTCGACGCCGTCCACCGATTCGATGGTGTTGACGTCGGGGAGGATTTTACCGATCTTGTTGGCCTGCAGCTGGCCGATGAGATGGAACGGGATGTGTTCGGCGTCAGACGGTCGAGTGGTGTCGCCGTCGCCTGTGCCGAGCGCAAATCCCCGGTCCGCGCACAGGCGACGCAGTCCCTCGGCCTTGGCCATGACCTCCTGCGGGCGGTTCTCGCCGATCATGCGGACGCCCGCATCGATCGCCGCCATGATCTCGCCGACGTCACGGGTCTTCGTCGCCGCCAGCAGCTTCACCGAACCGGGAGCGCGACCGGCCGCCTCGGCTTCGCCGATGGCGTCAAGCACGCGATGCACGCCATCGCGAATCTGCGTCGCCCGCGTCTCGTCGATGCTTTCATTGGTCAGATCCTTGTGATCCATGTAAGCGGTCATCATATGCTCCCTATCCGTCTTGCTGCACCATATATTAGTATGCCCACGGATGAGGGCGAATCGGCTAGAGAAACCGGGAACTTCCGGCGTGGACCCCCCGCTGGCGGGGCGTCGAGCGATGCGAGGCTGGGGCCGAAGCGCGAAACGGCTCCGCACGCAGCATATAGAGGAGGAATCTCACAATCCGATGCTGAACGGGTCGTCGGGGATGGAACGATCCTGCGAATCCGCGGCGAGCGCATCCCACGAAAATCCATGCAACAGGTCGGCAGCAGCGCACGGCTCGGGCTCTTGCTGCAATCCGAGCAGCCACGCGCAATAGCCGATCACCTGATGCGCCGTGACGCCATGTTTGCGTAACGTTCCCATATCCAGCGACCGTTCACGCTTGGCGAGCCGCCGCCCGGCCGCATTGTCGATCAGCGGAAGATGTGCAAAACGGATATCGCGATGAGCCGCGGCAACGCCGCCATCCGAGCTATCCCCGAAGCCGGCGTCGAGCAGCCGCTCACGGATGTACAGCTGCAGCGCGGCGGATCGCAACAGGTCACGCCCGCGAACGATGTCATCCACACCCATCAGCAAGTCGTCAACCGTGACAACCAGTTGATAGGCGAACAGACCATCCGCCCGTCGCACCACCGTATCACCCAAATCGCGCGGCAAATCGAATCGGCAGTTCCCGAACACGCGATCATGCACGGTGACCACGGCACGCGCGTCGCCGGCGACAGGCATGGCGATGCGCAGCGAATGCCGATCACCATTCGCCAAGCGTTGCTCGACCTGTCGCGGATGCTCGGCGAGCGCGCGCCGGCATGTGCCGGGATACATGACGAAACGGTCGCCCTCCTGCGGCGCCGAGGCCGCACGGATGTCGGCGCGCGAACAGAAACACGGGTATATCAGCGCAGTGGTCTCGGTGCCGTCAACGCCATCACGGCCACCGAACGCGGCAGCGTCTCGCAAGTCAATGCCCTGAAGCGCGCGCAACGCCTGCTCGTAGATGTCGAGCCGCCGCGACTGGTATACCGGCTCTCCATCCCAGTCCAGTCCCAACCATGCCAGATCGTCCATGATCCAGCGGTCCGCGTCCGGCAGCACGCGCGGGGTGTCGATGTCCTCGATGCGCAGCAGCATGCGCCCTCGCCCGCCGTCCGCATCGCCTGGATCGGCTGCGCCACTCATGCCATCCACGCGATTCACGTTATTCAGGCAATCCGCATCGCCCGCTCCACCGCCCGTCCGGCTTGTACGCTCTGGGCCACCCGCACGAGCCGACAGCCACGCACCCAGCATCGCATACACGTTACCGATATGCATTCGTCCGGACGGCGTCGGCGCGAATCGTCCGATCACCACCGCGCCCAGAGCTCCGAGTCGAGCGGCCATTCGTTGATCGTGCAGCCGCGCAACGATATCGATTGCTGCTGCATCAGCGGCGCCGGCTTGCCTGCCTGCTGGCATACGGTCTCATTGTCGCGATGGTCGAGCCGGTGACCGGTCTCATGGTTGATGACCATCGTGCGATAATTCGCCAGATTGCCGCCGCCCTTCAGCCAGCTGTCGGTCGGCTCGCGCCAACGGTCATAATTGATGATCACCTGATTGCCGACGCGGCAGCTGTACTGCGACGAGCAAAGCGACGAAAACGATTTCATATACTCCGCCGCGGCCAGGATATACGTCATGTCGCACTTGCTGGAACCGCTCTCCACGAACGTGAGACCGGCACGGGGCCACCCACGCGAATCATTCAGCGTCGCGTACACTGTGCGCCCGAACTCGCCGGTATCGCCGACGCTCCCCTTGGTGGACACGCAGTAATGGTATTCGTGGCGGGGTTTGCCGCTGGCCGCCGCGGTCTGCTGCGCCTTCTCGAGAATCTCGTGCCGCTGCGCCTGCGAGAACGGCTTCGAGGGGTCATACCCGTTTGACTGTGCCTCGGAATTAGTGGATTTCGCGGTGGCCGACGATTTCGCGGAATCGCCGCCCTTCTGCTCCCCCGCAGACCGCGGCTGCGCTGTTGCACTTGGCTGCGCGATGGACGACCGCTCACCGCCCATGCCCGGCACGCGAAGTACGCTCGCCCGCACCGCAAGAACAAACAACACGAGCGCCAAAATCAACCCCGCACATACGGCAATGCGCCGGGCGCGGAACACCCGACGCATATCGTCACCACGCAACCGCTGCAACTTCAATCACTCCCAGCAACGTCATAGGTCAAGCCGCACCGCCCCGCGAAAGCGCGAGCACAAGGGCACGCTTTTCGCAGGCGTCTCTCCCAGCATTGTATCCCGTCAGCCGTGGGGCCGCGCAACACGCGTGGCGTCACGCGAGCCCGCCAGGGCTCACGCGGTTCGCGCAAAAATCACGCGAAGAAGAACACGTACAGCCACGCGCCGACGATGGCGCCCACAATCGGAGCGACGACCGGAATCCACGCCTCTCCCCAACGCGAGGTGCCCTTGTTCGGAATCGGCAGAATCGCGTGCAGCAGACGCGGCATCAGGTCGCGAGCCGGATTCAGGCCGGGGCCGGTCGGGCCACCCATCGAGGTCACCAAGCCCCATACGATGAAGCCAACCACGATCGACGCGGCCGCCAAATCCTTCGAACCCCACGGCAGCATCAGACAGCACAGCGCACCGAACACCAGCACCAGCGTGCCAAACATCTCGTTGAGGAAGTAGTTGATCTTGTCGTTGTCGGCGTCGGTCGTGCAGAACGTGCCGAGGATCGCTTCCGCGTCCTCGGTCTCCTTGTAGTGCGGGTAATACGTCAGGTACACGATGAACTGTCCCAGCAGTGCGCCGAGCAGCTGCGCCACGATGTACGGCAGCACGTCGCTCCACGGGAACAGCCCGTTGATCGCCTGGGCGAGGGTCATGGCCGGGTTGATGTGGGCGCCGGACACGCCGCCGAACATGAGCACCGGGAACATGACGCCGAAACCGTAGCCCATGGCGATGTTCAGCCATCCGGCGTGGTGGCCCTTCGTGTTCTTGAGTTCGACGTTGGCGACCGAGCCATTGCCGAAGATCATCAGGATGGCGGTGCCGAAGAACTCGGCAGCCAGCTTGGTAAAGAGGGAATATTCCACGGCTTCTTCTTTTCTCTCCACCGCATCGCAGACATGGCTGACTGCTCACGGTCTCTGGATGATTGGATTTCTCTCGTACTCCCGGCGACTCAATTTCGCTGGGTGCGAAAGCAAACGACGTGATTGTACACTTTACCCCTTGACGAACGGCGATACAGGCGGATTGAACGGCAGAGTCCCCGGTGATTCACACCCTGCCCTGCCATGCACACTTGGGTGCAGTCATGTGGAACCCATTGGAATTACTCGCGACACGCCGTACGCGACACGCCGATTTGCATCGCAGCGAGTTCTGAGTATAGTTGTCACTCGGCTCAAGAAATGACCAACGCCCCTGTAGCTCAGTTGGTTAGAGCAGCTGACTCTTAATCAGCGTGTCCAGGG
>ENA-OOZT01001999-OOZT01001999.1-human-gut-metagenome-genome-assembly--contig:-NODE-1999-length-12485-cov-3.336122_pt1 | contig 12485 bp, 9 predicted proteins | sample MGYA00241192_ERZ501407 | MGnify/ENA primary metagenome ERZ501407 (study PRJEB25962, sample SAMEA2042911) | human gut metagenome | biome: human gut; feature: human-associated habitat; material: faeces...
GGAATATGCGATGGACTTTGCCATGCAGGCGGCGCGCCATGCGCTGCTTGTGGCGCTCGAGGCCATCCGGGATGAACAGAGGAAAGGAAGTGCTGCAGAATGAAGGAAGTCAAATCACCGAAAAAGCCCCTGCTGTATTACTACGGCATCGTGCTTCTGATCATTGCGCTGTTCAATCTGCTCGTGACGCCGCTGCTGAACCGCCGCAGCATCGAGGAGGTCGACTACGGCACGTTCATGAGCAAGATCGAGGCCCAGCAGATCGAAAAGGTCGAGATCGACGACGACGAAATTTACTATACGGAAAAGGGCGGCAAGACCGTCTACTGCACGGGCATCATGGACGATCCGGGCCTGACGGAGCGGCTGTATGCCTCCGGCGCGACGTTCAGCCGCGATGTGCAGAAGACGATGTCGCCGCTGCTGAGCTTCTTCCTGACGTCCATTGTGCCGCTGCTGCTGTTCCTGGCACTCGGCCGCTATGTGGGCAGAAAGCTCGTGGAGCAGGCGGGCGGCAAGAACGCTATGGCCTTCGGTAAGAGCAACGCCAAGGTCTATGTGCAGTCCACGGCCGGTATCCACTTCAGCGATGTGGCAGGCGAGGACGAGGCCAAGGAGAGCCTTGCGGAGATCGTCGATTATCTGCACGATCCGAAGAAGTACACCGATGTCGGCGCCTCCATGCCAAAGGGCATCCTGCTCGTCGGCCCTCCGGGAACCGGCAAGACCATGCTGGCCAAGGCTGTCGCGGGTGAGGCAAATGTACCGTTCTTCTCTATTTCCGGCTCGGAATTCGTCGAGATGTTCGTGGGCATGGGCGCATCAAAGGTGCGCGATCTGTTCAGTCAGGCCAAGGAAAAGGCCCCGTGCATCGTGTTCATCGATGAGATCGACGCCATCGGCAAAAAGCGCGACGGTCAGTTCGGCGGAAACGACGAGCGGGAGCAGACCCTGAACCAGCTGCTGACCGAGATGGACGGCTTCGAGGGCAACAACGGCGTGATGATCCTCGCCGCGACGAACCGCCCCGAATCCCTTGACCCCGCGCTGACCCGCCCCGGCCGTTTTGACCGCCGCGTGCCCGTGGAGCTGCCCGACTTGCAGGGTCGTGAAGCCATCCTCCGCGTCCACGCGAAGAAGATTAAGACCGAGCCGAACATCAACTATGCGCAGATTGCGCGCATGGCGTCCGGCGCATCCGGCGCGGAACTGGCGAACATCGTCAATGAAGCTGCCCTGCGCGCTGTCCGCAACCACCGCACCGCCGCGTCTCAGGCGGACATGGAGGAATCCATCGAGGTCGTTATCGCCGGTTATCAGAAGAAGAACGCGATTCTCACCGACAAGGAAAAGAGCATCGTGTCCTACCACGAAATCGGTCACGCGCTCGTCGCGGCGCTGCAGAGCCACTCCGCGCCCGTGCAGAAAATCACCATCGTGCCGCGCACGTCCGGCGCGCTCGGCTACACGATGCAGGTCGATGAGGGCAACCACTACCTGATGACCAAGGACGAAATCATCAACAAAATTGCGACGCTGACGGCGGGTCGTGTTGCAGAAGAGATTGTGTTCGGCTCAATTACGACCGGCGCGTCCAACGACATTGAGCAGGCCACGAAGCTCGCCCGCGCGATGATTACCCGCTACGGCATGAGCGACGAGTTCGGCATGGTGGCGATGGAGACCGTCGAAAACGCCTATCTGGGCGGCGACACGTCCCTGTCCTGCTCGGCGGAAACGCAGGCGCGCATTGACGCGCTGGTCGTCTCCATCGTCAAGGAGCAGTACCAGAAGGCGACGCAGATTCTGACTGACAACCGCGCGAAACTCGACGAGCTGGCGAAGTACCTGTACGAAAAGGAAACCATCACCGGCGAAGAGTTCATGAACATCCTGAACAAGAAGGAAGCTTGATTGCGCCTGTAATCCAAACCAACAAGTAAATAACCAATCGGAGAATAGGGAGAAAATCAACCATGAAGAAATTTCTGACCAGCAAGATTGGCAACATCCTGCTGTGCATCGCTGAAATCATCGTCGGCGTGCTGCTGCTCGTCAACCCCGACGCCGTCACCTCCGCCTTCATCATCGGCGCGGGCGCTGTCATGATTCTTACGGGCATCGTCTTCTGCACGCTGTATTTTGTCGGCGAAGCAGAAAAAATGGTCATCAAGCAGCTGCTCTTCAAGGGCTTGCTGCTCATCATCCTCGGCGTTCTGTGCGTGACGCAGTACGGCGTGCTGCTGGCGGCGCTGCCGTTCGTAACGTGGGTGTACGCCATCGCCATGCTGATTCTGGCGGCGTATAAGGTGCAGTGCACGGTGGACATCCTCCGCCTGAGCGGCATCCGCTGGTACTTCCCGGCGATTTCCGCGGCGCTGGCAGTTGTGCTGGCGCTGTTCATCCTGCTCAACCCGAATACCGCGATGAACATCGTCTGGGGCTTCATGGGCGTGTCCATCATCCTCGAAGCCGGGCTGGAAATCGCGACGATTATCCTGCTGAAGTAAGGGCTGCTATCGGCGTCCGCTGGAAATTCCGGCGGGCGCTTTTGACGTACTGGAGGAAGAAAAATGGGAGAGAAAATCAGGCGGAAAGCCCTGCTGATTCTGTCCTGCGTCCTGATGCTGGAAGCCGTCGGCATCCGCCATGTCCCCAATTTCCAGCGTGTCGGGCTGATTCTGTACGCCGCCGGGATGCTGGCGATGTACGCGATGACGCTGCGACGCAAAATCAAGGGGCTGGCAGTGAACGAGAACGACTTTATGCCGTTCCTGTTCGGCGCGGGGCTTCTGGCGATAGAGGTTCGCCGCTATGATTTCGGCGAAGAGGGCAAGCTGTGGCTGTGGATTATCATCATTTCGCTGCTGCTGGCGTTGCCGATGCTGCTTGCGGAGCGCCGCGTTCCGTCCGGAAAGGCGGGGAACAACAAATACTGGATGCGCGCCATCACGATTGTGTTCCTGATTGTCCTCAGCTGCTTCAACTGGGTCTACGCGACCAACGTTGCTTTTGACACGAGCGAAGGTACGGCGACGACGGGCGTCATCACGCGGAAGCGGGTGGAAAAGGGGACGAAGCACCGGATGAGCTATTATCTGGAAGTGTCGAAGCCTTTGACGAACGAAACAAACACGTTTTCCGTCAGCAAGAGCGACTATAACCGATATGACGAACAGCGGGTTGTTACCGTGACGGAGCATCCCGGCTTCTGGGGCGCACCGTATTACGAGGTCGAACTGCCGAAGCCGCAAAAGGAGAATTAACATGCCCCAAAACAACAAATCCACCGTCAAAAGCCCCTTCACCCCGAAACCCGTGGTTTATGCCGCGTGGGGACTTCTGGCGGCGGCGCTGGTGGCGCACTTCGTCCCGGCGCTGGAAACCGTCGCGCTGGTGCTGTACGCGGTCGGGCTGATTGCGCTCTGCCTCCTTGCCCTGACCGCCCCGAAGAAGGGGACAATCGCCGTCCCGCGCGTGTTCCTGCCGATGCTGGCGGCGGCGTTCCTGATTGTCGGTTGCCAAATCGGGATGCGTCCGGACGAATCGCCGCTGGTGTGGCGGAGCATCCTGCTTGCGCTGATTCTGCTGATTCCGCTGATGATTTCGGAGAAACAAGCCGCTGCCGACATTGACCGGGGCAGATTTGCCGCGCGGGTGTTCGTCGTCGTCGGAACAGTGTGGATAAGCTGCGCGTTCTGGCTGATTGCGACGAACTCGGTGTTTGACGCGGACGTCGGCATGTCGCACATCAGCACCGTCTCGCAGACGCGCGCGACAAGCCGCTATTGCTACATGGACGTGGTTTGGGACGGCAGAACGCTGGATTTTCCGGTCAGCAAGGAGGATTTCAGCGCCATATCTGCCGGGGACGAGGTGCTGGTGACGGCGTACGACGGCTTCTGGGGCGCGCCGTATTATACATGGGACTATCCGCAGGAGGAGGCGGACTAACGTGGCGAAATCCGCCAAAATCAAGACGCGAAAGCCCATCAGCACCGTCACGCTGCCTGCGTGGGGGATGCTGATCATGGCGCTCGCGCTCGTGTTCCTCCCGTCGCTTCGAACCGCCGCGCTGATTCTTTATGCGGCGGATTGGCTTGCACTCGGCATTGCGGCACTGACGGCGAAGCGCAAGCAGTCGCTTGTGAACTATTGGGGGTCGTGTGTGCCAATTGTCGTCGCGATTGTGCTGCTAAACTTTTGGTATAGAAGGTATACCACGCCGTGGATGCGAAATATTTTTCTTGTCGCGCTTGGCTTCGTGCTGCTGACCCTGCCAATGCTGTTGATTGCGGAGAAGCAAGTTCCGAACATGCGGGCGGGAAGGGAAAAATACTGGCTGCGTGCGGTAGCGCTGACGATGCTGGTGTTCCTTGCCGCCATCAGCTGGGCAGCTGCAAGCAACATCGCGTTCGACCAAAGCGCGGGCAGTCTGCGGACTGCCTGCATCACCGAAAAGTGGCGAAATAGCAGCCGCACCGGAGGGCAGTATCACATCCGGGTCGCGGTGGAGGGGCTGGCGGAATCGCTGAACCTTGATGTCGGGCGGGATGCGTATCGCCGTTTATCCGAGGGGGACGCCGTCACGGCGACGGAGTACGACGGCTTCTGGGGCGCGCCGTACTACACATGGGAAATCCCTCAATCCTCCTGAAAAAACAGCAGGAATCCCGAAAAAGCCTTGCACTTTTGGGCGAAATGGCGTACAATAGCCTTGCCTGTGATTCGCATCGGGCAGAGTAGCTGAATCCGCGTTAAGTGTTCATGAACGGGGAGTTGTCATGAAACGAAGCCGCACGGCGGCGCGGTGGGTTCGGCGCATCCCGCTGTCTTAGGGAAGTTCTGGATGTACGCATTGCATCAGAGCTTCCGTGGTGCTGCCTCCTGCGATCTGGGAAAATCATTCGCTTAGGAGGCGCTTTTTGTGATGTCACAATCCGTTTTCCATGCCCACTACTGGCGGGACTGCGCCCGTCTGACCACCCAGAAACTCTGCGTGATGGGCGTGCTGATGGCGCTGCAAATCATCCTCAGCCGCATCACCGCCATCAACCTCGGCAACTGGCTGCGCATCAGCTTCGGCTTTCTGCCCAACGCCATTGCCGGATACCTGCTCGGCCCCATCGGCGGCACGCTCGTTGCGTGGGGGAGCGACGCCCTCGGCACCATCCTCACCGGGCAGGCGATTAATCCCGGTCTGTCCGTCACGGCGGCGCTTGGCGGCTTCTTCTACGGGCTGATGCTGCATAAACGTCCGGTTACGATTTGGCGGACGATGGCGTGCCTGCTCGTTGTGTCGCTGGTGTGCCACTTCCTGCTGAACACCTACTTTCTGGCGATGGCGGGCTTCACCGCGGTGTCCGACGGCGCGGATTATCCCGCGTTTGTCCGCGCGCTTGTCCGCCCGATTTACGGCGAAGGCGCGACGATGCCCGCGTGGATCAGCGTCTGCAACCGTTTCATCAAGCAGGTCGTCGTCTACCCGGTCAATGTCGCGATGCTGCTGCTGATGCTGCGCGGCGTGCAGCGGATGCCGAACGCAGTGACGCACCTGTGAAGGAGAATCCCCTGAATGACACCTGAAGAAAACAAACAGTTAATCCTCGCCGAGCTTGACCGTCTCTATCCCCAGCCCAAGCCCGAACTGCATTTCACCAACCCCTACGAGACGCTGGTGGCGGTCATGCTGTCCGCGCAGTGCACCGACAAGCAGGTCAACAAGGTCACGCCCGCTGTGTTCGCGCGTTTCCCCGACGTGAAGAGCATGGCGGAGGCGGATGTTGCCGAGCTGTACCCGCTGGTGAAAAGCTGCGGCTTCAAGAGCAAGGCAAGCAACATCATCGCCGCGTGCCGGATGATTCTGGCGGAGGACGGCGGCGAAGTTCCGCACACCATGGAAGCGCTGACCCGCTTGCCGGGCGTCGGGCGCAAAACGGCGAACGTCGTTATGTCCACGGCGTTCCATATTCCGGCAATTGCGGTGGATACGCACGTTTTTCGCGTCAGCAACCGCCTTGGGCTGGTGGATGCGCCCGACGTGCTGAAGACGGAGATGCAGCTGCGCGCGCTGATTCCGCAGGACAGGTGGAGCGACGCGCACCACTGGCTGATTTTTCACGGTCGAAGGGTGTGCAAGGCCCAGCACCCCCTGTGCGGCGAATGCACGCTGCGCCCGTGGTGCAGGAAGTACAACAGCGAAACCGAATAAACCTTCGCCCGACTGCGCCCCACCGCCAGCCGGGCGTTTTTGCATTCCAAAGGCGCAGGAAAGCCCGTCGCCCGCAATTGCTCATTGCTCATTCCCTTCACGCCGCCCCATGCTCCGCCCTGAACGCCCCCAAAAGCTCCCACCCCTCCTCTCGCGTGTGCATCAGCGCATTCCCTTGCGCCATATCCCGTGCGTACAGGTAGTCCTCCATCTCCGCAACCGTCCGAACACCCGCGCCGCCCCAGTCCGTCAGCAGCTGAATCAGGTAATTCACCGCGTTCGTCGGATTCGCCTCCGCCGTCTTGGCGACCGCCTGAATCATCAGCCCGTCCTCGAACGGGTACGCCCCAAACGCCGCCATCACCCGATTCAGCTGATTCTCCGTGAACTGCTGATGCAGCAGCACTTTACCCGCCAGTTTCGCGCTCTCCCGCACTGACCGCGGAAACGCCCCCTCGCGCGCGCCTGCCTCCGTACACGCATACGCATACTCGTGCGCGCCCGCGTATCCGGCAGAGGAAGCAGATGTCTCCGTTTCATCATCATTCGTTTTCCCCGTTGGGTTTACGGTTTCCGTTTCTGTTTCTGTATAGTTTATATTAGTGTCGTGGAAAATGGGCGTATTTCCGTGGCAATCAGTTGTGCAATCGGTTGGACAAACGGTTGTGCAATCGCTTGGGTAAACGCTTGGGTAATTCGGATGATCACGGGGATTGTCACGGATTTCGGGGCAATCAGCGGGGCAATCGGCTGTGCTGTTAGCACCGATTTCATGCGGATAGTCACGCTCAACAGCGCCTTTTCCGTCGCAAACGGAGAAGTAATGCAGGCGGTACGCGGGCGGCGTGCGCTTCTTTTCGCCGGGAATGTACTCCAAAAGCCCAGCTTCGCAGAGCGTGCGTCGAGCGTCGGCGAGGGCGGTGGCGCTCATGGGAAAGTAGGCGAGCAGGTACGGGTTGTCGATGCGGAGGAAGCCATCGCACCAGTCGCCGCCGCGGGCGTGCTGGTTCATGATTTCAATCAGCTTGTACCACAGCAGCTGAGCGCTGGCGGGGAGACGGGTTCGCGCGGCGAATGTGTTGAAACGGCGGATTTCAATCAAGTAGTTTACATTGCACATTTGGGTCATTCCTTTCGGATTTTGTGGGTCGCTATTGCGACAGTGATATTGTAGTACGGGGAATGGATGTTCGTCAAGAAAATTTGATTTCATTTGATTTCGCTTGATTTCATTTGATTTTGGGGTAAAATTCAACAGCGTTTTATTGTTGCATAGGGGATTTCGCAAGTTGGAAATTTTGCAGGCTGAAAATCGGCGCGATTGACCGAAAACAACATTTTTCCCCCATACGCCGCAAAACACAATAATAATGAAGGAAAACCCTTTTCTTTTGGGGCGGAAAGTGCTATAATAGATATGTTGGGGAAGAGTCAACAGCGGGGGAATCCGGCGGCAGGGCGCACGTAGACGCGGCTTGTGCGCCCGCTGACGCGAAGTACCCCGACGTGCGTGTCCCCCTCCCGGATGGCGGGGCAAGGGCAAATGCCCCTGATTTTACGATTTTCCGCGGCGTGGGAAAAAAATCCGCCGTTTATTGATTTTTGTGAGGTGCAAGCATGTTGAACGACCAGGAACTCGAACACCGGACGGAAGAAGAAATCGAACAGCAGATTGAAGAAGCGACGCAGGTCAAGAGCGAATACGGCGAAGAGCAGATTCAGGTGCTGGAGGGCTTGGAGGCGGTTCGCAAGCGCCCCGGCATGTACATCGGCTCGACGGACAGCCGCGGACTGCACCATCTGGTGTACGAAATTGTGGATAACTCCGTGGATGAGGCGCTGGCGGGCTACTGCAAGCGCATCGACGTGACGCTGCACAAGGACGGCTCGGTCTCCGTCCGCGACGACGGGCGCGGCTTCCCCGTCGGCATCCACCCGAAAATGGGCCGTCCGGCGGTCGAGGTCTGCCTGACGGTGCTGCACGCGGGCGGCAAGTTCGGCGGCGGCGGCTACAAGGTGTCCGGCGGCCTGCACGGCGTGGGCGCGTCGGTGGTCAATGCGCTGTCGAAGTCGCTGTCTGTGACGGTCTATCAGGATGGGAAAATTTATCAGCAGGAGTACGCGCGCGGCAAGTACCTCTACGACCTGCGCGTCATCGGCGAAACCGACCGCACCGGCACGACGATCCGCTTCCTGCCCGACGTCATCAGCGACGACAACCCCGACGGCATCTTCGAGCGCGGCGTCACGTTTGATTTTGACGTGCTGAAGAAGCGCCTGCGCGAGATGGCGTTCCTGAACAAGGGCATCCACATCACCTTCACCGATGAGCGCGGCGAAACGCCCGTGACGGAGGATTTCCTCTACGAAGGCGGGCTGCGCGAGTTCGTCAAGTATCTGAATCACAACAAGGAAGTTTTGTTCCCTGAACCGATTTATACCGAGGGCGTGAAGGACGGCATCCTCGTGGAAGTCGCCATGCAGTACAACGACTCGTATGCCGAAAACATCTACACCTTCGTCAACAACATCGCGACCCCCGACGGCGGCACGCATCTGACTGGCTTCACCACCGCCCTGACGAGCGCCATCAACGACTACGGCCGCAAGTACAAGCTCCTGCGCGACAACGAGCCGAACCTGAAGGCGGAGGACGCGAAGGAAAGCCTGACGGCGGTTGTGTCCGTCAAAATGGAAGACCCGCAGTTTGAGAGCCAGACGAAATCGAAGCTGGGCTCCGGGCAGGTTCGCGGCGTGGTCAACGACCTTGTGAAGGAGGAATTGTCCACCTATCTGGAGGAGAACCCGTCTGTCGGGCGGACGATTCTTGACCGCTGCGTGAGCGCCCAGCGCGCGCGCGAGGCAGCCCGCAAGGCGCGCGAGGCCACCCGCCGCAAGACGGTGCTGGAATCGGCGTCCCTGCCGGGCAAATTGGCGGACTGCTCCGAGCGCGACCCCAGCAAGTGCGAAATCTTCCTCGTCGAGGGCGACTCCGCAGGCGGCAGCGCCAAGGAAGGGCGCGACCGCCATTTTCAGGCGATTCTGCCCCTGCGCGGCAAAATCCTCAACGTCGAAAAAACCCGGCTGGACAAGGCGCTGGGCAACAACGAAATCAAGAGTATGCTGACGGCGTTCGGCTGCGGCTTCGGCGATGAGTTTGACGAAAGCAAGCTGCGCTACCACCGCATTGTCTGCATGACGGACGCGGACGTGGACGGCGCGCACATCCGCATTTTGATGCTGACGTTCTTCTACCGCTACATGCGGCCGCTGGTGGAAAAGGGCTATGTGTACGCCGCCATGCCGCCGCTGTACAAGGTGACGAAGGGCAAAATGGAAAAGTACGTCTACGATGACGACGAATTGCAGAGACTGCTGGACGAAATCGGGCGCGACCCGAAGCCGGACATTCAGCGCTACAAAGGCTTGGGCGAAATGAGCGCCGAGCAGCTGTGGCAGACGACCATGAACCCCGAAACCCGCACGATGATGCAGATTACGCCGGAGGACGCAATGGCGGCGGATGAAATCTTCACGCTGCTGATGGGCGATCAGGTTGAGCCGCGGCGGAAGTTCATCGAGGAGAACGCGGATTTGGTGAAGGATTTGGATGTGTAACCGCATCCGCGCAATGAGAACCTCTTCCGCCCGCTGCGGCTGGTTTCCCGTGCGCATTATACAACAAGCAATTATCAGACAGAAAACCTGAACAGTTCGGAGAGAAATTATGAGCAGCATTCAGGACAAACTCATCCCGGTGAATCTGGAAAAGGAGATGAAGCGGTCGTTCATCTCCTACGCAATGGCGGTCATCATCGACCGCGCGCTGCCGGATGTGCGCGACGGCTTGAAGCCTGTGCACCGCCGCATCCTCTACGATATGGAAGAACTCGGCATGACGCCCGATAAGCCGTACCGCAAATCCGCGCGCCTTGTCGGCGACGTGCTGGGCAAATTCCACCCGCACGGCGATTCCTCCGTCTACGACGCTATGGTGCGCCTCGCGCAGCCCTTCAACATCCGCTATACCCTCGTGGACGGGCAGGGCAACTACGGCTCGGTGGATGGCGACGGCGCTGCCGCCATGCGTTACACCGAAGCCCGCATGACGAAATTGACCCCCTACCTGCTCGAAGGCATCGAGAAGGACACGGTCGATTTCTACCCCAACTTCGACGAAACGCTCATGCAGCCCGCCGTGCTGCCCAGCCGCTTCCCGAACCTGCTCGTCAATGGTTCCAGCGGCATTGCCGTCGGCATGGCGACGAACATCCCGCCGCATAACCTCGGCGAGGTCATCGACGGCGTTATCTGCATGATTGACAACCCGGACTGCACCATCGACGACCTGATGCAGCACATCAAAGGCCCGGACTTCCCGACCGGCGGCATCATCCTCGGCAGACGCGGCATCCGCGAAGCCTACTACACGGGGCATGGGCGCATTGAGGTGCGCGCGAAGACCAACATCGAGGAAATGCCCAACGGCCGCAGCCGCATCGTCGTGACGGAAATCCCGTATCAGGTCAACAAGGCGAAGCTGGTGGAGAAGATTGCCGAACTTGTGCACGACAAGCGCATTGAGGGCATCAGCGATATCCGCGATGAGTCCGACCGGCAGGGGATGCGCATCGTCATCGAGCTGAAGAAGGATGTTTACCCGCAGGTTATCCTGAATACGCTCTACAAGCACACGTCGATGCAGGAGACGTTCGGCGCGAACATGCTCGCGCTGGTCAACGGGCAGCCGAAAATCCTCTCCCTGCGCGACATGGTGTACTACTATCTGGAGCATCAAAAGGACGTTGTCACCCGCCGCACGCGCTTTGACCTCAACAAGGCGCTCGCCCGCGCGCATATTTTGGAGGGTCTGCTGAAGGCACTTGACCACATCGACGAGATTGTGTCCATCATCCGCGCCAGCAAAGACCCCAACACCGCGAAAACGACCTTGATGGAGCGGTTCGACTTCTCCGACAAGCAGGCACAGGCGATTCTGGACATGCGTCTGGCGCGCCTGACCGGTCTGGAACGCGACCGCCTCCAGCAGGAATACGACGATTTGGAGAAGGAAATCGCCCGCTTCCAGGCGATTCTGGCGGACGAACACCTGCTGATGGAGGTTATCAAGACCGAAATCAGCGCCATCCGCGATAAATTTGCTGACCCGCGCCGCACGGAGCTGACCACCATCGACGGCGAAATCGACGTGGAAGACCTGATTCAGGAGGAGGACATGGTCGTCACGCTGACGCGGCAGGGCTACGTCAAGCGCACGCCGAAATCCATCTACCGCGCGCAGAACCGCGGCGGACGCGGCGTGACCGGCATGACAACGAAGGAAGAGGACTTCGCCGTGCAGATGCGCGTCGTTTCCACGCACGACGAAATCATGTTCTTCACCAACATGGGGCGCGTGTACATGCTCAAGTGCTACCAGATTCCGGAAGCTGGACGCACCGCGCGCGGCACGGCGATTATCAACCTCATCCAGATTGCCTCGGATGAAAAGGTGACGTGCATGGTGCCTGTGCCGGGCGCGACGGGCGAACACAACCTTGTGATGGCGACGCGCGACGGGATGATTAAGAAAACGCCGTACAGCGAGTTCGCGAACCTGCGCAAGAACGGCCTGATTGCCATCAATTTGAAGGAAGGCGACGAGCTGATTGGCGTGGATTTGACCAGCGGCGACGACGAAATTCTGCTGGGCAGCCGCAAGGGCATGGCAATCCGCTTCAGCGAGCGCCACATTCGCCCGATGGGACGCGCGTCGATGGGCGTGAAGTCCATGCGGCTGGATGATGACGATATCATCATCGATATGGTGCCGCTGGAGCAGGGCGCAGACGTGCTGGCGATTACGACGCTGGGCTACGGCAAGCGCACCAGCCCCGACGAGTACCGTGAGCAGGGCCGCAACGGCAAGGGCATCATCGCCACAAAGCTGACCGACAAGACCGGCGACCTCGCCGCGCTGCTGATGGTCAAGCCGGACGAAGACCTGATGCTCATCACCGACGACGGCACAATCATCCGCACCCGCGCCGAGGACATCCGCGTCTGCGGCCGCAACACGCAGGGCGTTATCGTGATGAAGCTGCAGGAAGGCAGCCACGTCATCGCCGTTGCCCGCGCCGAGCGCGACGAAGAGCCGGATGCGCCCGCGAATGCTGCTGATGCGGATGCCGCCGAAGCGCGCGCCGAGGGTTTCGACACGTCGGACGCGGCGGAATCGAAGGCAGTGCAGGAGCTGCTTCGCCGTGCCGAAGAG
>ENA-OOZT01002003-OOZT01002003.1-human-gut-metagenome-genome-assembly--contig:-NODE-2003-length-12471-cov-1.942332_pt1 | contig 12471 bp, 10 predicted proteins | sample MGYA00241192_ERZ501407 | MGnify/ENA primary metagenome ERZ501407 (study PRJEB25962, sample SAMEA2042911) | human gut metagenome | biome: human gut; feature: human-associated habitat; material: faeces...
AAATCGTACTGTCCATCTGCCGTCCTCTGCCATATAAAAGCCGGGGACTCCCTGCAGGTTGCACCCCTGCTTCAAAAGCCGCGCCGTCAAACTTTTGCAGAGATAAGGCGGCGGGGTGCTTTTGAAGCCGAACCGTTCGATCTGGTCGTCCGTCAGGCCGCGCACCTCACGCAGATGCGCACGGTGCTTCGGCGTCAGCGACAGCATGGAAAACAGTATCGAAAGCGTCTGATGGATTGCCTGTCTGGGTGCTCTGGCCGACTGCGCGATTTCTTGCGGCTGCCGGTTCTGGTAGCTCTGGTACTCTGGCGCGTAATCTCCGGTTTGAAGCGCTTCGCAGATCTCCCGATAGGCGTCCGCATTGCTGATGCCGTAGACCTTTGCATAGAGCGCCAGCATCCCGCCGGATTCCTGACAGTAATTACAGTGCCATACGTCCCGTGACGTTTTCAGATAGAGCTTGCCGCGATGATCGCCGCAAAGCGGGCAGTCCACATACAGAAAATCCGGGCCGCGCCTGCGGATATTGAGCCGCAGCAGCGATGCAATATCTGTAATGTGGAACGGAAACTGTGAAGAACCGGCTCTGATAACGGCCACACCCTTTCATCCAAACTTGGCGCTTCATCCGGCTTTCTGCTGCAGATTGTCCAGCAGAACGGACGCTGCGGCTTTGAGAATATTGTCCGCCTGATCGCAGCCATAGAGATACCATTTCAGGCTCGCCGGACGGCGCTGCGCGACCTGTTCGAGCGTCCAGCCGCGGCAGGTGCCGATCTGCACCACAACGGCCTTGGCTTCGTCCACCGTCATACGCTGCGTGATCTCGCTGACATCCATATCTGCCGTATAGGACACAGCCTGCGGCTGTTCTGCAACTTCTTCCGCGGCTTCTTCCTGCTGAGGCGGCAAAACATGAAGATCAGGTACTTCTTCCTGTGCTGCACTGACCGACTGCTCCTGCCGCACATCTGCCGCAACGGACGCAAAGCCGTCCGTAACGGTCTGCACATCAGACGCGGTTGTTTCCGCAACGTGCTGTTCAGTGGGCGCAGAATCCATATCCATCGTCGGCGCTGTTTCTGCGGCAGTTTCCTCCGCAATGAGCGCTTTGGTTTCCTCGACAGCTGCTTCTTCGACTTCCGTTTGGACCGGCACTTCCGAACCGAACAGCTCGCCGCCGTAGTCGCGGCTCACGTCGCAGAACTGGATGCCGAAACCGGCGTTTTCCAGCGCCATGTTGAGCGCATCCTCCTGTGCGGCACGGAGAAATTCCCCACCGGGGATATTCTCCCTGCGCTGTTCGGAGGTAAAGCTGGCGGCCGGAACCGAATCGTCCTTGCTGAAATAAACCTGCGCTTCGATAATTGCCAGCTGGTCGCTGATGCGCAGCGGCTTCAGGAGCATTCTCCCGTTCGGGCAGGCCAGACGGAACCAGAGCCGCTTATAGCGGAGATCCAGCTTCCAGACCGGATGCCCGGTTTTGACGGAGATCGTTTTGCGCAGGAGTTTCATCGGGTCAAAGCCCGGCACCTTGCGCAGCTGCTGCACGGCGGCGTTGTTCATCACGGTGGATTTGTTGTCATTCATTTCTTAGAACTCCTTCCATAAATAAAATAAGAGATGACTGCGCAAATTCTGCACATCCATCTCAACTTAACCGGCTTTTTTCAATTTCTGCTCTGTCGCGCCCTGCGGCAGAGCCTTTTGTCTGAATACCTGATTGTACTTTAAGATCCGTTCGGCAAGGCAGGTGTTCCGTTTGACCTTTCTGCCGGAGTGGATCGCCAGAAACAGCGCACGCTTCTGCCCAACCAGAATCACACGCTTCTTTGCGCGTGTCACGGCGGTGTAGATCAGGTTCTTCGTCAGCAAAATGCGGTGCGCCATTAAAATGGGAATGATGACCGTTTCGTACTCCGAACCCATGGATTTGTGGATCGTAATGGCATACGCCAGCTCCAAATCACCGAGCTGGTTTTTGGAATACTCCACGATGCGCCCATCAAAATCTACGCACAGCTTGTCTGGGAGGATCGTGCAGATGCTCCCGATGTCGCCGTTGAACACGCCCTTGAATTTCTGCTTACACGCGGAATCATAACCTTCCAGACTGTAATTATTCTTGGTCTGCATCACACGGTCGTGCAGGCGAAAGATACGCTCTCCGAACGCCAGCTCCGGAATTTTTTCCGTATGCGGATTGACCGTTTCCCGAATCAGTACGTTCAGACCGTTGGAAGACGCTTCTCCGTCCGTCCGATAGGGCGAGATGATCTGAAGCTGTCCAATGGACGTATCCTGCAATTCCCGCAGATAGAGCGTCTGGATCTGCGCTGCGGCTTCCTCCTGATTTTCTGCCTTGACGAACAGAAAATCCGGCCCGTAAAACAGACTGCTGTTTTCCTCGTTGATGAATTTGGCGTTGTGGGCGATCAGGCTGTCCTTGGTCTGCCGGAAGATCTCATCGAGAACCGTCACCGGCACGATGCCGCTTCCGATCAGCTCCGCAAACACATTGCCCGCGCCGACGCTCTCCAACTGATCGACGTCGCCCAGCAGCAGGAGTTTCGTGTTCTTCTGTAAGCGCGTAAACAGCTGATGCGCCAGCCACATATCCACCATGGACGCCTCATCCACGATCAGAAAGTCAACTTGCAGCGGCTGATCCTGCTTATCCTTGCTGCAAAAATCGCCCTGCAAGCCGAGCAGACTGTGCAGCGTCAGTGCATCCAGCATCCCGGTGCTCTGTGCCATGCGTCGGCTGGCTTTGCCGGTCGGCGCGGCGAGGACGATGCGGTTTTTGGGATGCAGAATCCGGTAGACCTCGATGATAGCTTTCAGAACTGTCGTCTTGCCAGTGCCGGGGCCGCCCGTGATGATGGAGAGATTTCGTTCCATCGCCACCTCAACGCCGCGGCTCTGCCGCTTTGTTAAGTGAAGGCCCAGCTTCTGTTTGACCTGTTCCAGCGGAAGCGTCACGTCAATTTTTTCTGTACTCTCCATGAGCATGGCTGCCGCTTTTGCCGCAGTCTCGACCTCCTGCATAAAAATATGAGGAAGATACAGCCGCCCTCCGTCTGATACGATCTCGTTGTCTTCTGCCATCTGCTGCAATTTCTGCTCTACCTCCGCACGCCTGACCTGCATCTGGGGCAGTGGGATCGGCTCATTGAGAAATTGCAGAGATTCTGTGATCAAGGCATTGACCTCCAGATACAGATGCCCGTGCTGCCGCGCGTTTTCCAGCGCACAGATCATCGCGCCGTGGATACGAACCGGATCGTGCGGGTCGCCGCCAGACTTGCGGATGATCGTATCGACGCGCCTGAATCCAAACCCGGATATTTCGCAGAGCCGGAACGGACTTTTCCGCAGAATATCCGTACAGGCAGGGCCGAAGTGCTGGTAGATCTTCATCGCCGTCACAGGCGTGACCTGAAACGGTGTCAGCAGCTCCATAATATCCCGCATCGCGCGGCTTTCTGCGTAGCACGTCTTGATCTCCTCCAGCTTCTGCTCCGTGATGCCGCGGATCTCCAGCAGCTTCTCCGGGTGGTATTCCAGCACATCGAGCGTATCTGTACCGAACCGTTGGACAATGCTTCTGGCCGTGCTTTCTCCGATGCCTTTGAGCAGGCCCGATGAAAGATAACTCAGAAGTCCTTCCGTTGTCGGCGGCACAAGCTCGTGCCAGTGCTCCACATGGAGCTGCAGGCCGTACTTGCCCTCTTTCCAGTCGCCCTCGATCTCCAGCTTGACGGAATCCGTCTGCGGCAGTCCATAGCCGACAGCGGTGAACCGAAGCATCCGGTCACGGAACGTATATTGGGAACGGGCTTCTTCCGGCACAGACGGATCATCTGTGCGCATCCGAAGAATGGTGTATTTGCTGGCTTCATTGAAGTAGATGAGCTTGTCATAGACTGCAATCATTCGTTTTTCACCTCACTATGCGGCGGGCTGCGCCGCGATTTTGATGCTGAACCGTCTGGACTCCGACGTTTCCACAAACTGTGCGTAAATCTCCGGGTAAACCTCCCGCAAGCGAACCAGATTATCCTTGGAGATGCCCTGCCTGCGAATGGGATTGTAGGAGATAACATAGTTTTGTTCACCGTCCACGCAGATTGCGCAGTCTTTGCCGTCCAGCTCGCTGACCAGCAGACCCTTGAGCTGCTGCATCTGCGCGTCCAACTGTGTGACCTGCTTTGCAAGCGCGTTTTTCTCCTCCTGAAGCTGCAAATACTGGTGGATCTGCGTGACCTGCGGTGCGCCGAACGCTGCCGGCGGCAAATCTCTCCGGTCAATGCCTTTCCATCTCTGCAAACTCTGCAAAATGAGGTCGCCGCTTTCCGTATAGTCCGGTGGCTGGTGCTTCTGCACATGGTCGTTCCAGAACGCATCTTCCAGCGCGATCAGCTCCGACTCATAGACATAGTCCCGGTCCAGATGCCGGATGATGACCTCATCCTCATTGTTTCCATACAGGCAGCAGAAGTAGACCCTGTCCAGATTCATGACTGACATATAATGCCGCCCCTGAGATTCGTAGTACACCGGAACGATCTCCTCGCCGTTGTACCACCAGTTTTCTCGGGCGTTATAATTTGTCGTCTTGATCTCCAAAATGGCATTGCTGCCGTCCGGAAGCTCCGCAAGGTAATCCAGGTCTGCCAGCATCCACGGATACAGTGGGTGCTGAAACATGACCTTCCGCTGAAAGATACGCAGTCCGGTTTTCTTTGCGAAAATCCGCGCAACCAAATCTTCCAGCAGATGCCCCATCTCCAGCGCAACCCAGTTTTCATCCATGTCCGCCTTTACGACGCTCAGCTTGTCATAGTACAGATCCCGTGCTGTCCGCCAGGGCGAAATGCCGAGGATCGCCGCAGCGTCGCTGCCGCCGATGCCCCGCCGTCGATAGGACAGCCATTCTTCGCTACTCAGGTTACTTGTATCTACCAACTCCTGCGGCTCATACTTCAGCCACAACACCATTCTTTTCTCCCTTCTTCCACACCCGCAGCCGTACCACACGCTTCCGCTCGTGAACCGCTTTGCGATGATACGCCGCAGACTGCCGCTGCCGTCCTCCGGGACGCCATTTCTTTCTTGTTTTCATTTGGTTACCGCCTTTCTCAAAAAATATATCCTCAAAGCCTTTCGGCATTTGGGCAAAAAATAGCGGGAATACCCTGCGGCGCAGCTTCTTCTGCGTCGCGGTCATTCCCGCAATCTGTGGGCGTTGCGCCCAAAAAAAGAAATCCGGCAGAAACCCGTCCTGCGGACATGGCAATTCTACCGGAAATCGTAAAAACCTGACAATGCGTGTGCAAGCCGGAATACTCCGAACGTTGCGGCAAACGCACCGCAAGCAGTATGCACAAATCTCAATTACAAGCCAACTTTACCACAAGATATTGTGGTTGTCAAGGAAGCAGCGGCTTACGGCCACGCGGATATCAGTTCTCCCCGAAGATACTCATACTCCGGAAGCTGCTCAAAATACGGCTGCCAACGGCGCACGATCTCAGCGCGCTCCAACGGGTCTGCTGTTTCTATGGAATGTTCGTTTTCTGTCAGCAGGAGCACATCCAGCGCAACATCCTCCAGCATGAGTCTGCACAGTTCCGCTGCCGTTTCGATGCGCCGTGCGGTATCCACATAGTTATAGTCCGGCGAAATATCCAACAGGACGTATCCTACCTTGTCCGACCAGACAAGGTCAAAAGCGTCGCTTTCCTTCAGCCGTTCCGCAAATACCGAGATCACCCGATCCAGCTTCTGTTTTTCCTGTTTTGTGTAAATCATGATTATCCCTCCATAATCGCGTTATGTTTTAGCTGCATCATTTCCTATCACGAATTATGGCATTTTGTCAATGATGGGATTTCTAAATGGCGCAAATTGACTGAGTCAGCTTTAAGAATCCGACTGAATGAGATCGTAAAATTTGGCTGATTCGGATAGCACAGAGAATGCACTGTCGCTTGGATTATCTCGTTTTAGACCGTGGCGTTACCTTTGGTGTCGTAGTCATTTTGATAATTTACCATGCTGCCATGTCTTGAATCCATCTTTTGAAGTGTGGGCATTGTTTCATGATTGTATGGATCCCCATAGCATCTGAAAGCTGTGTTCCATTTTTGATTTTTGCATATCCGGGGATCAGCGCCTCCAGTCTTTTTGACGGCGCGGTTTCTGGAGAATTGTTGATATGTTCAGGCGTTTCAAATTCTTCGCGAATTCTTTGAACAGCAGTAACTACTTCGTCTCCGGCAATCAAAGAAAATGTTTCTGGTTTGGAAAATAAAATCCCTTCAAACTCATGGAGCATGAAATGGAATTTGCAGTTACGCTCTCCAATGTCCTCGTTGATAATGGATTCGATTTTGTTGATCCGTTCAAAAATATCTGTGGTTGCATCGGCAATACCTGGGGTGTCGCTGGGCATCGCATAGTAGTCAAACATGGTCGTTACATACTCATGGGGATGGCTTTTGCAAAGAATCATTAGTTCGCTTTTGATCTTTGCATAGCGGCTCACCCCGCCGCGATATTTCCTGTTGGCATCTCGCCTTGTTTCACAGACAATAGGGCGTACATAAATGCCCAGAGCGAAAAAGTAAGGATACAGTACAGTGTTAATAAAGGATTCTTCTGTGGGACCTTCGCAATAAATATAAATCGTTTTCATTTCGAGAGTCTGCCTCCCAAAATGTTCTTCTTCCAAAGATCCCCCAACGTGTAGTCTCCATCCAGCCACAGCTTGAGCTGATCCGAGTCTAAGCGTCTGAACTCAGAACCGTTGTCGCTTCTATCGACTACAATTACATCTTCTACATCAAATTCATTTAGCAATTCCACGGATTGCGTTGAAATAATAATTTGCTTTTCGTTGGAGAGCTGTCGCACCATCTCAGAGAAGATTGTAATCGCATAGGGGTGTAAGCCGAGCTCCGGCTCATCAACAATGATAGTGGCCGGCTGCAATTCATGCGGCTGCAGCAAAAGTGTAGTTAAGCAAATAAAACGCAGCGTTCCATCTGAAAGCTGAGAGGCATTAAAAATATCCTCACAGCCGCTCTGACGCCACCGCAGGACAATTTGCTCTTCATTGCCCTCCTGCGGATCCAAAACAAAATCCGAAAAATATGGGGCAACCAGACGGATCGTATCCACAATCTCCTCGTAATTCTGTTTGAAGTGGTTTTTTAGCCGATATAGGAATGCCGCCAGATTTGCAGCATCGTACATAAGCACTCTGTTGTTGGAGATGTTGTGTTCTTGCTTGACTCTAGCGCCTTTTCCTGTGTCATGGAAGTGATACACGCGCCAATTCTGCTTGCGAAGAATAGGAATCACATAGTCGTCAATTTGGTTATGCGCACTGGTTTCCCAATTCGATTCGCTATGGCCCCGGCCAATGTTGCTCTCATTGTCCCATTGCCCATGATAACAGAAATACTCCTTTTGGAAAATCAGCCGATTGTCGTCTGTGGGAATCAAAACAAAACCATAAGAGTTCTGTCCAAAGAATACTTCAAAGTCGATTTCCTCCGTTACTTTCCGCCCTTTGTACAAGAGAGAGGTTAAACCACTTTGGCCGACAGACACCTGAAGATTCTTAGATAGAATATTTTGAAGGAAAGAAAAAGAAGAGATAAAGTTACTTTTTCCTGCACCGTTGGAGCCAATCAGCACATTGATTTTTCCGAAAGAAATGTCGCAGCTTTTAATTGATTTGAAGCCATGAATCGTCATGCGACTCAGTTGGTCTCTCTGCAATGGCATATGACCCCTCCGAACTAAGATGAATTTATTGTTTTCATTATAGAAGAAAATGCAAGGAATAGCAAGCGAATTATGATGCACTGACGCAATGCAAGCGCTCTATTTCGCTATATGTTTTTTGAAAAATTTTTTTATTATTGTGCAGAAAAAGTCGAAGCGGCCCCTATTTTTTAAGTGTAAAGACCCTCAAGCAGTGCACCTTGCTACGAAAATAAGTCGTAGCGTGAACCTTGACAAAGCGTTTTTCAACGCCTCATAGATGAAAGATTCACAGCACAAATAGCGGCAGGCCTTGCCTGTCGCTGGCGGAGCAATATGGGAGTAAACATCAGTCGGGTGCTACCACTACGTAGCCCAGCTTCTGCAATTCATTCACCAAGCGGTTTGCACGTTTCCGTTCGCATCGCAGTCTGCGCTGTTCAAAGCATTCCTCATTATAGGGAGTTCCGGTTTTCAGCATGGTGTAGATGATGGAAAGGATCTTCCGGGCCAACGCAATCGTTGCCCGCTTCGCTCCCTTCCGCTGTTTCACTTTCCAGTACCAGCCGGAAAGATACAGCTTGCGGTGAGATGCCATGATCCACGCGACCTCGCACAGCATGCTCTTCAGATAAGGATTGCCTTTATTGATATGGACGCTCTTTCGTTTACCAGCACTCTCGTTGTTGCCTGGACTCAGTCCCGCCCAGGAGCAAATGTGTTGGGAATCCGGGAATGAACTCATATCAGTACCGATTTCCGCAATGATAGCAGCTGCTGCAGTGACATCAATTCCGGGAATGGAGCAAAGGAGATTCAGTGCATCAGTATGTTTCAGGACTTCCTCGGTGATTTCGTCCTCAACAGTATGCTTATGTGCTTCCAAATCTTCCAGATGCCGAAACACCATATTCAGGAATCTGCGCTGATGCTCGGAAAGTGATCCATTCAGTGCAACGAGTATCTCGTCAATTCGGTTTCTGGTTTTGGTCTTCAGACACTTATCCAATGCTTCCCGGTCAATACTGCCGTGCTCAATAAGATGCCGAATGATGTTTCTTCCGGAAGCACCAAAGGTATCCGAAAGGAATGCAGTGAAGCGGAAGCCGGAACTTTGCAGGAATTTATCGATCCGGTTCTTTTGTGCCGTAATGTCATGGACAACGCTCTTGCGATACCGGGTCAGATGCCGCAGCTCTCGGAATGCTTTATCCGGGATAAAGCTGCCTTTGAGCAATCCCGCCCTAAGCAATGTGGCGATCCACTGGGCATCCTTCATGTCAGTCTTACGTCCAGGCACATTCTTCATGTGTCGGGCATTTACAACAAGAATGCTGATCTCGCCGTCAAAACAGGATTCCAGCATCTCGTAAATAGGCTGCCAGTAGATTCCAGTGCTTTCCATGGCAATGTTCCGACATTCGGATTCGATGACCCAGTCCCGTAGTTTCTGCATTTCTGGGATGAGCGTACTGAAGGTGCGTGTTTCTGCCTCCGGCTCGGCATCCACAGCACCTTTGACCAGACAGGCAACGATGATATCCCGATGAACGTCCAGTCCCATGGCACAGGTCAAAATGTCTTGCATGAGATCCCCTCCTGTCGTATTGCAGGCTTGGGAATTGCCCGGGTGGGTATCCGAATCTTGCTACTCGTGCTCTCCACTTCCGTGGTGCAACATACTGCTGTTCTCTTGGGCAATTCGTCCACGTTGAACAAACGGGGTGGTATTTCCGCCAAGGTGCAACCGGACTTCGCCTGCTATATCCAGTATAGCAGACACCATGATCCGACGCACTTGCGTTATTTTCATTCACAGCTGTGAAAATCTTTCATGAGTCGTTGACAACCGAACACCCATCTGGCAGGGAGATACAGCAGCCGCGGACAGTATGCGATGATATGAGCGTGCCCACGGCCTAACGCTGCACAGCAGCGACTGCAATACGCGCTCTTGACCGGGGCGCAGGAACGGACTGCCTAACCCAACTAACAAGGAGGATCAAAAATGAAAAATGCGTCGCCATACAGCAAACGCTCTCTGAAACGTCTCGCGGACTACCCGGATGTTTTGACCGTAGAGGAAGCCAGTGAATTGCTGGGCGTTTGCACGAAAACTGTGTACAGTCTGATTAAAAAGGGTGATTTGAAGAAGCTCAATGTTGGTCGGCTGTTCCGCATTCCCAAGCGTGAAATTTTGCGCTATCTGGGAATTCATGAAACAAAATAAGAATCCATGCGGAATTTGATGGAATGTCGTTGAAAATCGTGGACATCTGCCGTATAAGTTTTATATAGGCAATGGCAGGTGAGTTTGCGGCTCGTGAAAGGAGCAATGAAATTTGTTATCGGGTCATCTGCGAGAAAAAAACAACACTTATTACGCCGTCTTGAACTGCAAGCACAGCGACGGCAAACGCTATTCAAAATGGGTTTCCACAGGAATTGCTGTAAAGAAAGGCAACAAACGCGCAGCGGAGAAAAAGCTGGAGGAATTTTGCTCAACCTACGATGAGTATGGGAGACTTCCGGGAGAAGTCCCGGAGGTACAACAAAACACCAGCCTTACAAAAGTTGGTGCAATTTCTTCGGACATTCTCTTCTGCGATTATATGCTCACATGGCTGTCCTATGTAGAAACCGAGGTCGATCCAGTCACATACAGCGGATATTGCAACTGTGTTGAGAACAATGTTTACCCCTATTTCAAAGATACAGGCATTAAATTATCTGAGTTGGAACCGGCGCATCTGCGTGAGTTTTACCGCTACGAACGAAAGGGCGATCCAGAACACGGGCGAAAGCAGAAAAAGGGAACAACGGTTGCACACTATCACGCTGCCATCCACGCAGCATTGGAGCTGGCACTTGAAGACAAAGTGATTTTAAGTAACGCAGCACATAAGCAGCGTCCAAAAACCGAGCGTTTCATTGGCAGCTTCTATATGCCGGACGAGGCACTGGAGTGTATCCATGCAGCCGAAGGAACTCGTTTGGAGCTGGCTGTCCTGTTTGGATTCTTTTATGGTCTGCGGCGAAGTGAAATCGTTGGCTTGAAATGGCAGAATTTTGATTTCGAGAACAACCTGTTTACCATCGCGCACACGGTAACAACGTATTCACGAAAAGGAGAACATACTGTTATTTACGCCAAAGACAAGGCGAAAAATGCGTCCAGCATTCGTACCCTGCCGCTGATTCCGCTTTTTCGGAAGAAACTGCGGGAGCTTCGCAAGCAGCAAAAGGAAGATCAGCGCCTGTTCGGAAACTGCTACAATCGGAAATACCTCGGATATGTATATGTCAATGAAATCGGTGAGCTGATCAAACCAGACTACATTACAGAAGCGTTTTCAAATCTGTTGAAGAAGAATGGCTTGCGGCATATCCGCTTTCATGATACGCGGCATAGCTGCGCAAGCTTACTGCTTCGCAACGGCGTAGCCATGAAGGACATTCAGGCGTGGCTGGGTCACAGTGATTACAGTACGACAGCAAATCTTTATGCGCATCTTGAGGTGTCGGAGTCTGTGCAGCGGTCAGCCAGCCGACTGAACAGTGGACTGTTCCATAACGCTGCTGATTTGTCCGAATTGCCGACAGGCGACAGCAATCTGGAGGAAACCGGATAAAGAAAAACAGAGGCAAGCAATCGCTTACCTCTGTCTGGCGGAGAGTTAGGGATTCGAACCCTAGGTACCTTTCGGTACACAGCATTTCGAGTGCTGCACCTTCGACCACTCGGACAACTCTCCGTGTCCCAACTTTATTTTACAACTTTTTCTCTCATTTTCAACCTCAACTTTCCTTGGCATTCCAGAAGTTTTCAGGAAGTAGGGGAGAAAAAAGGAGGGAAAAACGGGATTACGCGAAAAATGTGAAATCAAAAAAGCTAGTGTTCATGCGGGTTTGCGGGCAAAAACTTTCCATGAATCCCTGATGCTTTCGAGTCAGGGCCGTTATAACCACTTCGATACCACTCCGTGCGGGCATATTATAACAGGCGCGTATGGGAAAAGCAAGATAAATTTCGCGATCAGGTCTTTTTGATGAACTGACGGCTGCATTTCGGGCAGCGGATGTTGATCTTGCCCTTGCCGCGCGGCACACGCAGGCGTGTCCGGCAGGCCGGGCACTTGAAAAAGCGGTAATCCCTTGCCTGTCCCATGCGTTTTTTAAACCGGTTCCACGATACGGTGCGGTTATAACGGAAATTCAAATACTTCTGGTTTTCTTCATAACGTTTGGATGTATTTCTTGAAAATACTCGGAAATACATATAAATCATTAAAATCAGCGCTACAAAGGAAAACAGGCCGATGCGTGTAAACATACCGACAAGCAAAAGAATCAGAACAAGCCAGGACTGCATCCGTGCCAGTTCATCCATGCCATTTCTTCCCTGCATAAAACGATACAATTTGTCTCTCATACAATTCCTCTTTTCTGTGTTTCGTCGATATTTTTCGTGTCTTATATTAGTTATATATCATGGGAAATCATATCGTCAAGCAACGTATTTTCTTTTCATACACTTTTCATAAAGTGTTTAGAAATCCGGGAAATTTATAATGGTATAGACGTGAAAAATGAAAATTTCCAAAGAATACTGCTGATATTTACGGAAAACAGTGTCTCTTTACTAATAAGGCCATCGTTTATCAAAACGACGAAGCCACCCTCCACCTGTGCGAT
>ENA-OOZT01002006-OOZT01002006.1-human-gut-metagenome-genome-assembly--contig:-NODE-2006-length-12457-cov-5.001371_pt1 | contig 12457 bp, 12 predicted proteins | sample MGYA00241192_ERZ501407 | MGnify/ENA primary metagenome ERZ501407 (study PRJEB25962, sample SAMEA2042911) | human gut metagenome | biome: human gut; feature: human-associated habitat; material: faeces...
CAAGCGTGAGGATTTGAACCATCTCGGCGCGCACAAGATCAACAATACGTTGGGCCAGTGTCTGCTGGCGAAGCGGATGGGCAAGAAGCGGATCGTAGCGGAGACCGGCGCGGGGCAGCATGGCGTGGCGACGGCGGCGACGGCGGCAGCATCATCGTGCAGGTGGATGACAATATGTCCACCCTGATGGACTTCCGCTACAAGCGCAAATATGTGGCGGCCCCCGGTGTAGACGGCCAGGGCGGCCGCAAGAGCGGCAAGGACGGCCAGAGCCTGACCATCCGGGTCCCCAGAGGCACTCTCATCCGGGATGCCGAGACCGGCGAGATCATCAAGGATATGTCCGACAGCGAGCCCTTCGTTCTTTGCAAGGGCGGCCGGGGCGGCTGGGGCAACCAGCACTTCGCCACCCCCACCCGGCAGGTACCCCGCTTCGCCAAGGCGGGCCTTCCCGGCGAGAGCCACGACGTGGTGCTGGAGCTGAAGCTGTTGGCGGACGTGGGTCTGGTGGGCTTTCCCAACGTGGGCAAGAGCACCCTTCTGAGCGTGGTCAGCAAGGCCCATCCCAAGATCGCCAACTACCACTTCACCACCCTCTATCCCAATCTGGGTGTGGTGTATGTGGATGAGGGCGTGTCCTTCGTTATGGCGGATATCCCCGGCATCATCGAGGGGGCCAGCGAGGGGGCCGGGCTGGGCCACGACTTCCTGCGGCACATCGACCGCTGCCGTCTGCTGGTGCATCTGGTGGATGTCTCCGGCAGCGAGGGCCGGGACCCCATAGCGGACTTTGACGCCATCAACGCCGAGCTGAAGCAGTATAGCCCACAGCTGGCCCAGCGGCCCCAGATCGTGGTGGCCAACAAGATGGATCTGTTGGCGGACCCTGACCAGCTGGAGACCTTCCGCTCCCATGTGCAGGAGGCGGGCTATGAGTTCATGGCCATGTCCGCCGCCACCCATCAGGGGACCCGTGAGCTGGTGCAGGCCATCGCCCGCCGCTTGGCGGAGCTGCCGCCGGTGACTGTCTATGAGCCGGAGTATGTACCCCGCCCGCCGGAGGTGGATACCACCGCCCCGCTGGATATCCACCGGGATGACCACACCTGGCTGGTGGAGGGGCCGTGGCTCCAGCGGCTCATGGGCAACATCAATTTTTCCGACTATGAGAGCCGGATGTACTTCGATAAGGTTCTGCGCCAGTCGGGTCTGTTCGATCAGCTGGAGCAGATGGGGATCCAGGACGGGGATATCGTCTCCATGTACGATCTGGAATTTGAGTATCAGCGCTGAGAACTTGGACATTTTTTGGACGTCCACTCGCCCCATATCGGACCGGGACCTGACGTCCGAAGGAATACCGTTTTTGTCCCATGGGACACGCCGCCGTCTCCCAAACCGGGATTTGTTCCACATAGAAAAATTTGTCCCGCCGGTGAGCCATTTTCCTACGGAGGATTTTTTCTGCGGTGGAAAATCCTCCGTTCGGAGAAAAAATTTCGTGGAAGAGAAAAAGCAGCATAAAAAACGAAAAGCAAACCCAAGGGAGGGAGGAGCAGCGCTCCTCCCTCCCTTGGGTTATCTGCAATGATTGGATGAACGCATCATCCATTTTCTTTCTCCTGATTCTTCTTTGCAAAAACAGGGTACAGTCTCTGAAAAAGGTGGCGGTCATCAAAAGGCCCAGGTGCCGCTGCGGAAGATGGGGACCACCTTGCCGCCGTCGCACACGGCGTCGATGGAGAGGTCCGCCGAGCCGATCATGAAGTCCTCGTGGATCATGGAGTCGTTGACACCCAGCGCCCGGCACTCCTCCAGCGTCTTGTTCTGGAAGTCCCGGATGGTATCGGCAAAGCCCATGCCCAGCGCCAGATGGCAGCAGGCGTTTTCATCAAAGAGGGTGTTATAAAACAGCAGGCCCGTCCGGTTGATGGGGGAGTCAAAGGGAACCAGTGCGCACTCGCCCAGATAGCAGCTGCCCTCGTCCATGGTGATGAGCTTGGTCAGCAGGTCGTTGTTGACCTCGGCGTGCCACTCCACCGCCTTACCCTCGTGGAAGCGGATCCAGAAACCGTCGATGAGCTGGCCCTGATAGCTCAGGGGCTTGGTGGCGTAGACGATCCCCTCGGCCACGCCCTTCATGGGGGAGATGAAGCACTCCTCCGTGGGGATGTTGGGATTGAAGAAGACGCCCTGCAGGCTGGTCTCGCCGCCGCCGCAGAACTGCGCCTCCGGGATCATGCCCACGGTGAAGTCCGTGCCGTTGGCGCTCTTGTAGCGCAGCTCCCGGATGCCCAGACCGCTGAGGTACCGGCACCGGTCATGGAGATCCTTGTTGTGGGCCTCCCATGCCGCCACGGGGTCCTCGTCCACCCGGCTGGTGGACAGGATGGCCTCCCACAGCTTCTCGATGGCCTGACTGGTCCGCAGCTCCGGGAACAGCTTTTTAGCCCATGCGGCGCCGGGGACGGCGGCGATGCACCACTGGTACTTATTCTCGATCTGATCCCGGTATTTCTTGATGACGGGGTACAGCCGCTGCTGGCTCTTGGCCATCTTCTCCTGATTGATGCCCTTCAGACCGTCGGGGTCCTCGCTGAGCAGGTAGATGCGGCAGGGTATGGTATCCACATAGTGCTGCCAGCGGGCTTCCTCGTAGTTATCAAGCTTGGAGAGGGTGGTCAGGGTCCGATAGCGGTAGTGGAGCTTTTGCAGGGGCTGATAGCTCCAGTCCACCACCACCTTCTTGGCCTTGCGCTTATAGCACTCCTCCACCAGCAGCTTCACAAACTCCGGCTGATCCAGATCGGCGGCGATGAATACCTCCTGACCCGGCTGCACATTGACGCCGGAGGCGGCGATCAGCTGGGCATATTTCCTCAAAACGGTCTTTTTCACGGCAATCCCCTCCTGTATTCTGATGGTTTGGTGCCATTATAGCACGCCTGACGGCAGATGGAAAGGGCTTTCTTGCAAGCGGAGACGGGATGTGGTAGGATAGGGGATAGAAGATGAATGGTAAGGGAGAGATGCCCCATGGAGATCGTTTACGCAGACCCACGCATCGTGGTGGCGGTGAAGCCTGCCGGGGTGCTGAGCACCGACGAGCCCGGCGGGATGCCCCAGCTGCTGCGGCAGGAACTGGGGACCCCCTGCATCCGCACGGTACACCGGCTGGACGCCGCCGTCAGCGGGCTGATGGTCTACGCCCGGTCGGCCAAGGCGGTCTCCCTGTTGTCGGAGCAGATTCGCAGCCGCACCTTCGGCAAGGAGTATCTGGCGGTGGTCCACGGCGTGCCGGAGGGGGGCGTGATGACGGACCTGCTGGGGCGGGATCCCGTCCGGCGGCGTACCTATGTGGCGGCGGAGCCGGGGAAGAACGTGCGCCCGGCGGAGCTGTCCTATGAGGTGCTGGGGAGCCGGGAGGGGCTGTCACTGGTGCGTATCCGGCTGCACACCGGGCGAACCCATCAAATTCGGGTGCAGTTTGCCTCCCGTGGGTTTCCACTGGTGGGGGACCGGAAATACGGCGGGGGAGAGGAAGGGGAAAGCATCGCCCTGTGGTCGTGGCGGCTGGAGTTTACCCATCCACAGACCGGGGCGGCCATGCGGTTTTCCAAACTGCCGCCCAGGGAGACCCCGTGGCTGGGCTTTCCCATGCCCCTGACAGGGAGATAGACAGAAAAAGAGACTGCCGAAGGGGTTCGGCAGTCTCTTTTCATGCGGAAAATTATGGCTCCTCCCGGTGCTTTCTGCGGCTCAGGAGGAAGGCGATGCCGCCCATGGAGAGCGTGGCCATCAGCGGCCACAGGGGGGGAGCATAGACGTCGCCGGTGGGGGGCGTGGGGTCCTCCAGCTCCTGGGCCTTGAACTGCCAGTCCAGACAGCCAATAGCGGATTGGAAATCGTTGCCCATGGTCAGGGGAACGTTCAGGGTCACGGTGAGCTCCAGATCGCCGCCGGGGGCGATGGTCCCCAGCTCCGTCCAATCCGTCAGCTGAGCCGTCTCATGGGCAGGAGCATCGAAAAGGGTGGAGGTGGGAGCCTGCACCGTCAGGGTCATCTGAGAGAGAAATTCCTCGGAACCGGACTCGGACCCCAGAGAGCGCAGGTACAGCCGCACCCGATGGTCGCTGTCGTTTCGCAGACGCAGGGTCTGGGTAAGCCGGTCGCCGGGCATGACGCCCTTAAAGTCCGGGAACAGGTCGGAGGGGGAGTAGTCACTGCCGGGAAGGAACACGAAGCTCTGAGCGTCGCCGTCATAGGTGACGGAGCCGGTATCGGCGTAGGCGGCGCAGAGACAGGACAGGAGCATCAGCAGCGTCAACGCCAGAGAACAGATGTTTTTTCGTTTCATGCCGTCCCCTCCTTACTGATACCGGGCCACTCGGCCCGGCGTGATGGTGACGCCCCAAGCCTGCCCCGCAGCCTCCTCCGGGGCGCTCTGGATAGCCTCCGCCATGATCTCCAGCGCCTGCTTGCCGCCGTCGGCATCGCTGTAGCTGCCGGTGAGGGTCAGGCTGTCAATGAGCGGGGGTTTGGGCTGCTGACCGGGGGCCACGGGGTAGGTGTAATAGTAATAGTCGCCATACTTTACCCAGCCGTTGCCGGGGGTGAAGGCGGGGATGGCTGCCGTGCCGCCGATGTGTTGGCCGTCGTCATTGACCCGGTAGGTCACCAGCTTCACCCGGAGGTAGGCTTCAATGTCACCGGTGTTGGTGACGTTGACGTTCTTCTTGGTCGTGCCGTCAAAGTCCTCCGTGACGTTGCAGGACACATGGGCGGGAGTGAACCGGTTGGGGACGGGGTCCGTATGGGTGATGAGATACGCCAGCGTGGCGCCGGTGAGGGCCAGCGCCAGCAGAACCAGCGTCAGAAGCAGCGCACCCGGCTTCCGGGGCGAAGAATATTTTCTGCGTGCCACAAACAGTTCCTCCTTTCTCAGTGTCGGATTCCGAAGATATTGGCGATAACATCACTGAAGCCGTTGAGCCAGCGGTCATTCTTCAGGGTGTTGGTGCAGGTGATGCTGCCGCTATTGTGGCCGGCGGTGAGGGCGCAGCCGTCCGGCATGTAGGTGGCGTCATAGCGCCAGCTCCAGCCAGTGTCCTCCGCAATGGTGTATTTGCCCACCGGAAGCTCATAGAGGGAGACACTGCTGCTGCCCACCACCGTGACTTGGGTGTAGAGATCGCCGTTGCGGTAGACGTTGAACACATAGGGTTCGCCGTCAGCGCCGCCGGTCTTGGTGACGGTCAGGGCGCAGGTCCTGACGTGGAGCAGGAAGGCGGGGTCGCCGCTGGTGTGGCTCCAGGTCTCTCCGGCGCAGTTCGTGTGCAGGAAGGCGGTATCGGCGGTGATGTTGGTGTCACCGATGGAGATGGTGGCCTTCACGGGGATGTCCTGCTTGGTGTTCACGATGCCCGTCAGAAGGGTGGTGTCGTAGCTGTAAGCAGAGTTCAGCTTGGGCTCGGCACCGGTCATGGATACGGCAGTAGCGTCGGTGCCATTGTGGAACCAGCTGGTGGAGGTGCGGTAACCGGGCAGCGTGGCTCTATCGAAGGTGTCGCCGTAGTAGACGGTGCCGTCCTTGTAGGTGAGCGTCGGCTTAAAGACGCTGACCTTGCCGGTGGCGCTGCCGCTCTGTTTGGCGGCCGGTGTGCCGCTGGCATCCGGCTCCGGCTCCGCCTTGGGGGATACCGTGACGGAGACGGTGTAGGAGGTGTCCTCCCGCAGCCGGGGCAGGTCCGTGACGGGGGTGCCGTCCGGGTCCGTGACGGAGACGGCGATGTCCACATAGGCGATCTGCCACGGCTCCAGACCATAGGGGCGGTCGGGGTCGTTGGCCTTGGTCAGATCCAGCTTAACGCTGCCCACCTGCACGGTGGAGCCGCTTTGCAGCTGGCCGGCGGTGAGAGTGCCCAGCAGGTAGACGTTGCAGCTCTGCGCCGTGACGGCGACGGGCTGGATGGGGACGTTCACCGTGGGCTGGGGGAACTCCCGGACGGGAGTCTCGGAATCGGCTTTTTCATAGACACCGGCTCCGGCGTTGGTGGGGACGTTGTTGCCGCCCAGAAAGCCGGGATGGGGGTTGACGCTGAAGCGGATGACCAGCTTATGGCCCCGGTAGCTGACGCTGCCGTTATCGGTGACGGTGCCCACGTAGTTCTTGGAGAAGTCAAAGCCCGTGACGCTGACGGTGTCGCCGTTTACCGTGGCAGTGGCACCCATGGCGTCGGCGTTTTTGCTCCATGTGTAGGCTCCGCCGTCCTTGCCGGTGCAGGCGTAGGTCTCCAAGGTGATATCAGCGGCGGTGGCACCGGTCGGAAGGGTGAACTGGGGGGAGATGATATCCCGGACCACGGATTCCTCCGTCAGGGTGGAGGAGGAGCCGCCGGTCTCGATGTTGTCGGAAATTTGCTGGAAGATGTTGTTGAGGGAACCGGCATCCGCCGCAGACAGGTAGTAGCTGGGGGTGCGGGGTGTGCCGTTGTTGGAGGACACCTGCTGCATGAACCAGTTGCAGGCGCTGTTCATGGAGCGGCTGTTCTGACCAAGGTCGCCGCTTGGCTCGGTGCCGGCACTCGTGGCGTCGGCTCCGGCGAAGATGCCGATGGTGTAGACGGTGGCTCCGGTGGTCTTGATGGCGCCGGCATAGGTGATGGCGTTGTCGGCGACATCCTTCTCAAAGCCGTTGTAGCTGGTGGGGGCACCGTCCGTAAAGACGATGACCACACGGTTGCGCTTTTCGTTAGGCTGCACGGGGTTGGCGGAGAGGATGCGCTGGGCCATGTCCAGACCCAGATCCGTTTGGGTGGCGCCGCTGGCGGCCAGAGCGCCGATGGCGTTGGAGACCATAGTCTGACCGGCGGAGGTGTTCATCTCCTGCAGAACGTCCTTGAGGTTCTGGTTGGTGATGTTGTGATAGGCCACGCCCACGCTGTCGCTGTTGCTTCCGGCGATGGACAGCAGCTCCGTGTTGTCGCCGTCGCCGGACTTGCTGGCGAAGCCCACCACGGCGATGCGGTGGGAGATGTCGTCCTCGGTGCCGAGGGCACCGTCAGCGCCCTTGGCCTTCTCCTCCACGGCATTTGCAAAGGTGGCGGCGGCATTTTTCAGGGCTTCCAGACGGGTGATTTTGGTGCCAGAGGGAATCTTCTGATAGAGCTCGGTTTCAAATACCGTGTCCGCTCCGGTGGAGGTGCCGATATCCGTGCGGGTCCCGTTGACGTTGTAGTAATAGGTATATGCATACTCGGTGACGTCCTCCTCCTTGTAGATGGGGAAGGGGGGATGGCCCCACAATTCACGGCTTGTTTCCGTGACCGTTGGGCCGTCGGGGATGGTATAAGTGTAGGTATAGGTTAATGTACCAGCAGTATACGAAACAGATACTTCTACTTCTACATGCTGGTCATTTACTTCTGTATAGAGGGTATCTCTGCTACCATAGCAGGCGGCGTTGTCTCCGTTATACTCCGTGTACTTTGGGACGGTTCCGGCTTTGGAGCGGTCCATAAGGACCTCTGCATAACCGCCGTCGGACAGCTTGTAGTAGAGGTTGCGGTCCTTCTTCTTGCGGCCGTTCATGCGGTTATTGTAGTTTGCGTCGTTGGTACGCTTGCCGTAGGAGACCCAGGAGTCCGACGTTGTGGTGGAGAAGTTATCCCCCATAGAGCCGGACTGATCCAGGACCAGAACGATGTCCGTGGGGACGTCGCTGGTGACGGTACTGATGATCTTGCTGCCGGTGGCGTAGGCCTCCAGCGTGATGTCATAGGCACCGGTATCCTCGTTATAAACGGAGGTCTTGTTGACTGCCATGCCGTTATTGCCGTTATCGCTGCCGGTATTGGCATCACCGGCGGCACGGGCCGGGGAGCGCCGGGGGGCGGCACCGCTGACCGGGGGCAGGAAGGGGGCCACGTCGTTGAAATTCACGGTGGGGTAGTCGATGGAGGAGCTGACGGTGTCCGGGTCACCCTGATCGTCGGAGACACCAAAGACCAGACCGGGCATCAGGGTCAGCAGCATGGTGACAGACAGCACCAGCGCCACAAGGGCTTTTCTCTTCATATGCCGCATTTTTTTCATGTGCCGCACCTCCTTAACCCTGTGTTGGCCAGCCCAGCGCCTCCAGAGCGGTGACGCCGTTGTTGGCAGTCTGGACAGCCTCGGCGGCCACATGGACTGTGGCGGTGGCGTTCTGATACTCGTTGCCCATACCGGCGTCAAAGGTGACGCAGGTGAACAGAGGGGCGGTGGTCTCGCCGGGGCGGATGGCCTTGTTGCAGTAGAGGTAGCCGTCGGGACCCAGCGTCCAGTCGGTGGTGTTGAGGTCAGGCTTTACCAGCGAGGGATCCGGCGTGCCGTCGCCGGTGAGGCGGATGTCGCCGGTGAGGCGGACACGGATCCATGCGTCGGCTTCGCCGGTGTTGCGGACCTCGGCAATTTTGGTGACGGTGGTGCCGGGCATGATGCCGGTAAGGTCCTCGAAGGGCTGGGTCTTATCCGCATCCGCCCACTCCTCCACAGCAATGGAGACATTGCCGGTGGTGATGACATTGCGTGCCGTTCCGTCGGCGCTGAAATACGCCAGCGTTCCGGCTGCCAGCGTGGCCACGCAGATGGCCAGCACCGACAGTAATAACAGCTTTCGTTTCATGTGGTTGCTCCTTTCCTGTCTATGGTCAGCCTCCATAGGGAGGACAGAGAAGGTGGTTGACCGCAGCGGTCAAACCGGTGCAGCTGCCGGTAACAGCTGCACTGGTTTGGCCGGGCCTCCGGAGAGGCCACGGCCGCCGGTGTTCCCGCTGGTAACAGGTTCACCGGGGTGGCAGAGGGCTCACAGGGGACTCCCCGCCCCCGACACGACCCGCTGGTAACAGGCGTGCCGGGATTAACCGGGTCACAGGACCCGTGCCGCAAAAAAATAGGGAGGAGATAGCGAAGTCAGGGAAGCCGATTTGCTTCCTGTTGGGGGAAATTACTGCCAGTTGGTGGCATCGGTGCCCCAGGGATTGTAGTTGGCACCGAAAGCGGCATCCATAGCGGCGGCAGCATTGTCAAAGCCCTCGGCCTGGCAAGCAATGGCGAACACGGGGCAGGAAACCTTGCTCCAGTCCCAACCAGCGTCCAGAGTGACTTCCTTGCCAAAGGCGTAGCACTTGCCATCCTTGCCGAAATCGACGGACTTGTCGAGATACACGCCCTGAACGAGCTGCTCGGTGGTGGCACCGGCCTCAACGGCCTGATAGTAGTCGGCGAAGTAGACATTGTACTTGATGCCGTCCATGGTGGTCTCGAAGTAGTTCCACTTGTTGCCATGCGTCCAGATCCACTCAACGCCCTCAGTGGAGGTGATATTGCCGTCAACGACCTTGTTGCCGAAGTTGAAGTGCAGAACGTTCATGCCGGCGTTGAAGGTCTCATAGCCGTCGTCCAGAGCGGCGGGAATGGCGAAGTAGGCACGGATATAGGCCTTCTCGGAGCCGGTGTTCCGGACGGTGACCATCTTGTCCACGTAGTTCTTGGCGGTGGGCATACCCAGCTCATCCTTCTCGCCCTGTGCAGAGCCGACGATGGGGGACAGCTTCTTGTTCTGCGTGAAGGGCTGAAGGCCATTCTCGCCACGCTCCTGCTCGATCAGGTCGATCTTGACGTTGCCCACGGCAAAGGTGTTGGTTTCGTTGTCGGTGTCGGTGAAGTAGGCCAGAGAGGCACCGACGATGGCGATGGCGGCCAGCGCCACGCACAGGAACAGGGCAGTGATCTTCTTTTTCATGTAATTGCGCTCCTTTTTGTTTGATTTTTGGGTATCAGAATGTGCAAGGGATTACTTGGTTACTTGCTGACCTCGGCCCAAGCGGCATCAGCCGTGGCGAAGTGATCCTTCTGGATGGCGTAGGCCTTAAAGGTCAGGGTGGGGGCATCCGTCTTGGCGGTTTCGAGCATAGTCTTGGTAACATTGCTCTTCACGGTGACGGCATCGTCCGCCAGCACGGAGAAGGTCTGGTCGGCGGTGGAGGCGGGAACCTCACGGTAGTAAACGCCATCCACGCCAGACAGAGCGGTCCAGCCCTCAGCAATGTCATAGCTGATGAAGGCCTCCAGGTTAGTAGACTTCGTGACCTTCACGAACAGCCAGCAGGCTTCGGAATTGGCCTTGACGGTGACGGTGGGGTCCTTGGCGATGGTGTTGCCGGGAACCATCTTGTAGTCTGCGGTGGTCTCGGTGAGGCCGATGTTGATATCGCCCACGGTGAAGGTGTTCTTCACCTCGGCGGTCTGATCGGTCAGCCAAGCCAGCGTGCCGCCGACGACACCGGCCACCAACAGGGTCAGAGCCAGAACCAGCGCCAGAGTTTTCTTTTTCATACTCGCTTCTTCCTTTCTTGCAAACTATGTTTTATTTCCACGGCGTGGGGCGCAGCCCATGTGCCGTCGAAACCGGGGGGGGAAAATCAGCCATGGAAGGCGGCCCAAGCGGCGCCGGCATTGGCGAAGCCGTCGGCCTGAATGGCCTCGGCCACCACGGTGATCTGGAAATTCTCCAGAGTGGCCAGCTGGTCGTTGGTGACCCACTCGGGCAGGGTCACTTTGTCAAACAGGACAGGCAGGACCACATCACCGTCGGGGGCGGCAACGGTCTCGTTGTAATAGAAATAGTAGGTCAGAGTGTCAGTGGGCTTGTCGTAGACGAAGTACTTGGCATTGGCCAACATTTCCTCGGTGTCCATCATGTTATCGGGGATGATGCCGTCCCACTTGGCGGCGTTGGCTTCCACGAAGTTCACCATGCGGATCAGGGGATAGGCGTTCTCCACACCGGTGGGGCCGTCCTCGGCAAACTCGGGGTCAGTACACAGGGCGATGATGTCCGTGGCGTTGTTGAAGGTGACCTTCATGCGGACGTAGCTCAGGTCGCTGCCCTCCTCAACGGTGACGGTGGGGTCCTTGGTGTAGGTGTGACCGGGGAGCAGATGGTACTCGTTGGCCTTCACACGGTCAGCGCCCTCCACAGGCGTGCCGTCGGTGGTCACCTTGGCTTCGTCCAGCGTGATCTTCACGTTGCCGACGGTGAAGGTGTTGTTGACCGTGTCTGTGCCGGTGAGGTAGGCCAGCGTGCCGAACACACCGGCGGCTACCAGCAGCAGGGCGCAGCACAGGGTCAACAGGGGTTTGATGCGGTTCCTTGCGTTCATGGTTTTTCCTCCTGCATAAAATGATAACAAATGATATGGTGAGCCTTACGGCAGGACCGACGGATCTATGCCTTTTGACTGTCCTGACGGATGCGCTTGCCCTGCTCCTTGCCGGAGCCGTCGGAGAGCAGGTCCGGCAGGAAGGTCAGCAGCAGCAGGACGGCCCCGGCGGAGATGGCCACATACAGGCCGGGGGGATGCTGGATGTAATTGGCTGCGTAGCCCAGCTTGGGAATGGCAAACACCGGGGTGCCGATGACGTTTTTATAATGGACGAGGCTGCCGTCCTCGGCGTCGTTGGCGTCGCCCTTGGTGCGGAAGCGCAGAGTGGAGGGATCGTCCTCGTCGGGGACCACCTCCACCACCCGGTGGGTGGCCACGGTGTTCTCATCCAGCATGAAGGTGATGACCTGCCCCGGCCGGATGGTGGTGGAGTCCACCCTTTTTACGTAGATGAGGGAGCCCACATGGTAAGTGGGTTCCATGGATCCAGACAGAACGGTGAAGGTGCGGATGCCGGCCAGCCGGACGCCGACCAGCGCCACGGCCAGAAGTACTACCAGCGCCACCAGAATGGTGCTGATGATCTGTAAGAGCTTTTTTGCGGTCATAGGGGGTTCCTCCCGGAGATAGCTTGGAGCACTTGGCGGGTGCAGGACTATTAAAGCATCTTTTGCTCGTGAAGAACGTCGAAACAGAGCAACTGTCCTGAAATTTCCAGTCATATTGCGTGGAGAATGTCAAACAATGACGGTGATGAGGGGAGAACGAACAAACAAATGCGGGACATATATGTCTTTACATATTATAAGTGACATATATGTCCGATGTCAAGACAAATGTGCCATTATGCGTGTAAAATCTCCGACATGATTCGACAAAAATCGCCGATGAAGCATAGTAAGGAACCATAAGGAGGTCGCACATGAAGCAATATCCAAACATTGATGCCATTATCGAGGACAGCGACACCAAGGTGCAGGATCTGGCGAAGGTCATCGGCGTCAGCACCAAGCAGATCCGGCGCTGGCGGGACGGCACCAGCGAAATGGGTATCGAAAAGCTGGAGAAGCTGTGCCGGTACTATCACGTCAGCGCCGACTACATTCTGGGGCTGCCCAGAGATCTGGACTGGCCCAGAGGGTGACGAGGATCCGGGACAGCTCTCCATCCTGTGAGGATGGGGGGTTCTCCCGCAGCCTTGGCGAGTAGGTGAGGCGTCAAAAAACAGGACAGGGCCCGGTTCCCAAGGG
>ENA-OOZT01002025-OOZT01002025.1-human-gut-metagenome-genome-assembly--contig:-NODE-2025-length-12376-cov-3.095690_pt1 | contig 12376 bp, 10 predicted proteins | sample MGYA00241192_ERZ501407 | MGnify/ENA primary metagenome ERZ501407 (study PRJEB25962, sample SAMEA2042911) | human gut metagenome | biome: human gut; feature: human-associated habitat; material: faeces...
CGCCGCGGCCGCCGTGACGAGCATGAAGCCCGTCAGCACGCCGCGCACGGGGAGAAACGCCACCAGCGCGCCCGCGAGCAGATTGCCCGTGAAGCTGCCGACGGTGTTGAGCATGTTGAACGCGCCGTTGAAGCGGCCCTTTTTCTCGTCGGGCACGTAGCTCTGCGTGGCGGAGATGCGGATGGTGTAGCTCGTCACGCCGAGGATACCCGTTAAAAAGCACGAGACCATCATCACCGGCAGCGGGCAGTAGAGATAGAAGCCCTCACACAGCGAGATGACGACATAAACCATCAGGGCAATGGAATACTTATGCTGCACAGGCAGCTTGATTTTATAATGAATGCCGCCGCCGATGGCGCGGCCGAAGATCGCCATGCCCCAGACGAGCATATAGATGTATTCGCCGTTATCGAATGTCGACTTGAAGTACGGCAGCGTGATGACCTGCGACGCGCCCGAGGCCAGCATGCTGAATGTGAAATAGATGGCCACGCGCAGAAGCCCCTTTTCACTCATCAGATAGCGAAAGCCCTCTTTGATGTCGCGCAGGAGCTGGCGGCCCGAGGAATGCTGCCCTTCGAGCGCGAGCGCGGCACGCTGCTTTTCGATGTAGTGTTCCTCGGCGCGGATCTGCGTCTCCGCCGTCGCGGCGATGAAGAAGCACAGCGCGTTGATGCCGAGCAGCGGCGCAATGCCGAAGAGATTATAAAAGTACGTTGCGATCGGGATGATGAGCGCCGAGAGCGTCTCCAGCACGCTCGCGATGGAGTAGGCCTTGGAGTAGTTCCCCTCAGAGATCAGCAGGGGATAGAAGCTGTCGTAGGCGACATAGTAGATGCTGTTGATCGAGCCGATGATAAAGCAGAAGACCGCGAGCATCGGAAAGCTGAACCAGCCGCGGCTCAGGATCAGCGCAGCGACAAGGTAGACCCCGGAGGAAAGAAAGTCCAGCGTGTAGATCGTCTTCTTGCGCGAAAAGCGGTCGAGGATCGCGCCCGAGAAGATCGGCATGACGATCTGCGGCAGCGTAAATGTCGCAATATAGATGGCATAGAGCAGGTTCGAGCCCGTGTAATCCAGTACGAGCAGGCTCAGCGCGAAGCCGGACATCGAATTGCCCAGCATCGAGATCACGCTGCCCAATGTGATGATAGTGAAATCCCGCGTCCACAGCGGTGAGACCGGAGCTGGCGCGGGAGAAGAGGATTCGTTCATAGAAATAGTCTCCTTCCAGCTTAAGAGCGCAAACAAAAGCCCGCTCGATGCGGGAGGGGGGACGGAAATCAACTGTATTATAAAGGATTTCGATAAAAGAATCAACTATAATTCCACCAAATATGGACAAATGCACAAATGCTGCCCCTGTTTTGTGCGGCACAGAGGGAGTGTCCGCTTGCCGAGAAGCATGACGTGTGCTATAATACCGCCAAACAAAAATAAACTGTGGAGGACATCACCATGCAACATGCACCGGCAAGAGAACTGCTGCATTTTATCAAAAATAGCCCCACCTGCTACCATGTGACCGAGAACATCCGCCAAAAGCTCCTCGCAAACGGCTATACCGAGCTTTCCGAGCGCGAACGCTGGGAGGTAGCCCCCGGCGGGAAGTATTTCGTCCGCCGCAACGGCTCGAGCACCATCGCCTTCCGCGTGCCGGAGATGATCGACGGCGGCTTCGCCATGGCTGCGGCGCACTCCGACTCGCCAGCATTCCGTTTAAAAGAGCATCCCGACCGCCGCAGCGCGCATTATGTCCAGCTCTCGACCGAAAAATACGGCGGCATGCTGATGTCCACGTGGTTCGACCGCCCACTCTCCGTCGCGGGCCGCGTCTTCGTGCGCGCAAACGGCGAGATCGTCGAAAAACTCGTGAGCGTCGACCGCGACCTGCTCGTCATTCCCAATGTCGCCATCCACATGAACCGCACGGCGAACGACGGCATGAAGTACCTCGCGAATATCGACACGCTGCCGCTGCTCGGCGGTAAAGACAGCGGCGGCATCCTGCCCATCGTCGCCAAAGCCGCGGACGTTGCAGAAAACGACATCCTCGGCAGCGACCTGTTCCTCTACTGCCGCGGCGAGGGGACGCTGCTTGGCGAGAACGAGGAGTACATCCTTTCTCCCAAGCTCGACGATCTCGAGTGCGCCTGCGGCTGCCTCGAGGGCTTCCTTGCGGCGAAGGAGAGCGGAAATATCGCCGTCTGCTGCATTTTCGACAATGAAGAGGTCGGCTCGTCCACCAAGCAGGGTGCGGGCTCGACGTTCCTGCGCGACACGCTGCGCCGCATCGCCCTGTGCCTCGGAAAGGACGAGCAGGAGCTCCAGATGATGCTCGCGCGCAGCTTCCTCGTCTCGGCGGACAACGCGCACGCCCAGCACCCCAACCACGGTGAATACGCCGACCCCGACAACTGCCCGTATATGAACGAGGGCGTCGTCATCAAGTTCAACGCCAATCAGCGCTACGCGACCGATGGCCGCTCCTGCGCTGTTTTCCGCGCCGTGTGCGAAAACGCGGGCGTTCCCACGCAGGTCATGTCCAACCGCTCCGATCTTCCCGGCGGCTCGACGCTCGGCTCGATCTCCGATACGCTCGTGCCGGTCAGCACGGTGGACATCGGCCTGCCCCAGCTCGCGATGCACTCTTCGTGGGAGACCGCGGGCGTGCAGGACTATGAATTCCTGATCCGCGCGATGACGGAGTATTTCGGCAGCGCACTGTAAGAGACCTGCCGAAACGGTAGACAAAAGCACGGAAACATGCTAAAATAAAACGATTTTTGATCAAATACGCTTTCAACGACAGAAAGGAAATATATCATGGACGTTAAGGAAATTCTCAAGCACGTTGACCATACCCTCCTCAAGCAGACCGCCACCTGGGAGGACATCAAGCAGATCTGTGACGACGGCATCAAATACGGCTGCGCGAGCGTCTGCATCCCGCAGACCTATGTGAATCACGCCGCGCACTACGTCGCCGAGCAGCAGCACTATGGCTTCGGCCAGCTGCCCATCTGCACGGTCATCGGCTTCCCCAACGGCTACACGCCCAGCGGCATCAAGTGCATGGAGGCCGAGTCCGCCGTCGCCGACGGCGCGACCGAGATCGACATGGTCATCAACCTCGGCTGGGTCAAGGAGGGCCAGTACGACAAGATCCTTCAGGAGATCAACTCTGTGAAAATCTCCTGCCACGGCAACATCTTAAAGGTCATCATCGAGACCTGCCTGCTCACCGACGAAGAGAAGATCAAGCTCTGCGAGGTCGTCTCCAACTCCCACGCCGACTATATCAAGACCTCCACGGGCTTTGCCGGCGGCGGCGCGACCCGCGAGGATGTCGCCCTCATGGCCGCCCACATGACCAACGGCAAGAAGATCAAGGCCGCCGGCGGCATCGCGAGCCTGCAGGACGCCGAAGATTTCCTCAAGCTCGGCGCCGACCGCCTCGGCACGTCCCGCATCGTCAAGGCCGTCAAGGAGCTCGAAGCCAAGGGCGAACTTTAAGAAAGGGGAGGGCTCAATATGCCGACTCCGCATAACAGCGCGAAAAAGGGCGACTTCGCCAAGACCGTTCTGATGCCCGGCGACCCGCTGCGCGCGAAATTCATCGCTGAAACGTTTTTAGATGAACCAAAGCTCGTCAACAACGTCCGCGGCGTGCAGGGCTACACAGGCACCTACAAGGGCGTTCCCGTCAGCGTGATGGCCAGCGGCATGGGGATGCCGTCCATCGGTATCTACTCCTACGAGCTGTTCACGCAGTACGATGTCGAGAGCATCATCCGAGTGGGTTCGGCGGGCGCGCTGCAAAAGGACTTGAAGCTCGGTGACGTGGTCGCGGGCATGGGTGCGTGCACCAACTCGAACTACGCCGCGCAGTACGGACTTGGCGGCACATTTGCCCCCATCGCGGACTTTCAGCTGCTCTCCGCCGCCGTTGAATCGGCGAAGGAACTCGGCGTTCGCATGGACGTCGGCAACCTCTACTCGTCCGACACGTTCTACGACGCGTCGAACCCGTCGCTCAAGTGGGCGGACATGGGCGTGCTCGCCATCGAGATGGAGGCCGCCGCCCTTTACTGCAACGCCGCCTATACGAAAAAGCGCGGACTTTCCCTCTGCTCGATCTCCGACAATATCCTCACCGGCGAGGAGCTTTCGCCCGAGGCGCGGCAGACGAGCTTCACCGCCATGATGAAAATCGCGCTCGAAACAGCCGTGAAGATGGCGGCAGAATCCAAAAAGTAAGGAGATTATCATGCCATGCGCGTGATCGACATTGAAAACATTGTGACCAACATGAAGGACGACACCCGCTTCGTCCTGCGCTGCGAGGAGGTCTTTCACGACAAGATCAGCTCCGCCGCGGCGAGCATTTTAATGAACAAGGGACAAAAGCCCATCGTCTGCCTGACGGGCCCGAGCGGCTCGGGCAAGACGACGACGGCGATGCGCCTGCGCGAATACCTCGAAAACCTCGGCGTCAAGGTCTGCATGCTCAGCATGGATAACTTTTTCCTGCCGCTTGATCAGCGTCCGCCCGAGGCGAGCGACTGGGAGTCGCCCTACTGCGTGAACCGCGATTTACTCATCGAGGATATCCACCGCCTGATGGACGGCGAGCTCGTGGAGCTGCCGGTCTACGACTTCAAGGCCGGCGGCGTCGGCGGCTACAAGCCCATGCAGGGCGACAAGGACGCCGTCATCATCGCCGAGGGCATCCACATGCTCAACCCGCTGATTTTCGACCAGCTCAGAAGCGAAGCTACGGGCGTTTACGTTGCCCCGCGTACGCGCATCATCACGCACAAGGACCGCATCGTTCGTCCCGAGCAGCTGCGCGTGGCGCGCCGCATGATCCGCGACTATCAGGGCCGCGGCCATTCGCTGCGTCAGACCGTCGAGCGCGCCGAGAGTGTCGACCGCGGCGAGCTCAACTACATTATGCCGAACAAGCCGAACGCGAGCATCCACATCGACACGTTCCACGACTACGAGCCGTGCATCCTCGCGCGGTATTTGAAGGAGATCCCCGAGTTTTACAGCCAGCTCGACGATCAGTTTATCGCCGAGCACGGGCTGAGCGACCTGATGGACGTTGTCAACTCCGTGCCGTCGCTGCGCACGGACTATGTCCCGCGCGACTCCATCGTGCGAGAGTTCGTCGGCGGCAGCTGCTTTGAGTATTAAATCGGCAAAATCCGACAACGAACTGTAATTTCTGATTTTGATAATACGAAACGTAATCGAAATTTGGCGCTTTTGGGCGAAAAGGGGAGGAAGAGCGAATGCATTCTGACGAGCGGCGAAAGGCCATTGCCGACGTGCTGCACGCGGCGGACGCGCCGGTCAGCGCCTCTGCGCTGGCGGAAAAATTCTCCGTCTCGCGCCAGATCATCGTGGGCGATATCGCGCTGCTGCGCTCCTCGGGCGAGGAAATTCTCGCCACTCCGCGCGGCTATGTGACGCCGAAGGAGGCGCGCGGCATCCTCCGCCGTGTCGCCGTGAAGCACACGCCGCAGGAGATGGAAGCCGAGCTCAACACCATCGTCGACAACGGCTGTACGGTCATCGACGTCATCGTCGACCACCCCATCTACGGCCAGCTCACCGGCCCGCTGCAAATTTCGAACCGCTACGAGGTCAGCCAGTTTATTGAGCGCTGCAAAAAGGCGGAGCCGCTGTCCAGTCTCACCGACGGCATCCACCTGCACACGCTCTCCTGTCCCGACGAGGCGGCGTTCGAGCGCACGAAGAGTGCGCTGCGCGCACTGCGCGTCCTGCTGGAGGAAAACGGAAATTAAGGGTTGACAATCCTCACACAAGTGATTATAGTGTCATGTGCACGTGTCAAGACACTTGCACATGACACTATTTTATTTTTAGGCTGTGAGGATATCATGGAAAAATTCAAAGCGTTCTGCAAACGCAAAAACATTGAAGTTTCGGCCAAGCGCTACGGCATCGATGCGCTCGGCGCAATGGCGCAGGGCCTCTTCTGCTCGCTGCTCATCGGCACGATCATCAAGACGCTCGGCGCGCAGCTGGGCGTTCCGTTTCTGACGGACATCGGCACCTATGCGATGTCCGTCTCCGGCCCTGCGATGGCGGTCGCCATCGGCTACGCGCTCAAGGCTGACCCGATGGTGCTCTTCTCCCTTGCCGCGGTGGGCTGGGCGGCCAACGCCGAGGGCGGCGCGGGCGGCCCGCTTGCCGTTCTCATCATCGCGATCCTTGCCGCCGAGTGCGGCAAGGCCGTGAGCAAGGAGACGAAGATCGACATTTTGGTCACGCCCGCCGTGACCATCTTAGTCGGCGTCGCGCTCGCCAAGTGGATCGCGCCGCACAGCCGCCTCTGCCTTCGGTCTCGTCATCGACAACGCGACCAGACTCCAGCCGTTCTGGATGGGCATTGCCGTCTCCGTGCTCGTGGGCGTCGCGCTCACGCTGCCCATCTCCTCCGCCGCCATCTGCGCGGTGCTGAAGATGACCGGTCTTGCCGGCGGCGCGGCCGTCGCAGGCTGCTGCGCGCAGATGGTCGGCTTCGCCGTGATGAGCTTTAAGGAAAACCGCTGGGGCGGCCTTGTCTCTCAGGGCCTCGGCACCTCGATGCTCCAGATGCCGAACATTGTCAGAAATCCCCGCGTCTGGATCGCGCCGACGCTCGCCTCCGCCATCACCGGCCCCATCGCCACGTGCGTGTTCCATCTTGAGATGAACGGTGCGCCGATCAACTCCGGTATGGGCACCTGCGGCCTGTGCGGCCTCATCGGCGTGTGGACGGGCTGGGTCTCCCCGAGCGAGGAGGCCATCGCCAAGGGCGCGGCGGCCATGAGCCCAACGGGCTTTGACTGGCTGGGCCTCATCCTCGTCGCCATCGTGCTGCCCGCCATCCTTGCTCCGCTCATCAATATGGCCTGCCGCCGCCTCGGCTGGGTCAAGGACGGCGACCTGAAGCTCGACTGAGAAAATAACGTGTAAAAAGTGTGGACTTTTTGTAAAGAATCCCATCAATTATCACAAAAAAAGTAAAATTGGGGAGAATCGGACTTGATTCTCCCCTTTGCTTTTGCTATACTGTCAGACGAAGTGCGTCCGCACTTCAAAATAAACCGGAGAGCGGCCCGCCGCCGACCGGAAAAATAAGGAAGGATAGAAGAATGAAGAAGTTTTTTGCGCTGCTTCTCGCTCTCGTCATGGTTCTGTCCCTCGTTGCCTGCGGTGATAAGAAGACCGACGACAACCAGGATGCCAACAACACTGACGATCAGCAGGGCGAGACCACCACTTACACCAATCCTGACGATATCGACGACAACATGACGTCTGAGGACGGCAAGTATGAAGTCGCTTTCGTCACCGACGTCGGCCAGCTGAAGGATAAGTCCTTCAACCAGGGCACCTTCGACGGCGTGAAGCTCTATGCTGCCAACAACGGCCTGAGCTACAAGTACTATCAGCCCGCCAACGGCGATCAGGCGACCGATGACGACCGTTACGACGCCATGAAGGCTGCCGTGGACGGCGGCGCCAAGGTCGTTGTCTGCGCCGGCTTCATGCAGGGTGCTGCCCTCGCCAGAGCTGCGGCTGAATTCACCGACACTTCTTTCGTTTTCATTGATGGTGACCCTGTTGCGGACGAGAACGGTAATGATCTCTCCAATGTCGCGGCTGTTGCATTCTGCGAAGAGCAGTGCGGCTACTTCGCCGGTTACGCTGTCGTCAAGGAAGGCTATGAGAAGCTCGGCTTCACCGGCGGCGGCGGCGGCACGAACCCCGCCTGCATCCGTTACGGCTGGGGCTTTGCTCAGGGCGCCAACGACGCTGCTAAGGAAATGGATAAGACCGTCGACCTGAACTACTCCTGGGAGTACGGCGCTTCCTTCCAGGCTTCCCCCGAGCTGCAGACCATGGTCTCCGGCTGGTACTCCAACGGCACTGAGATCGTCTTCGCCTGCGGCGGTTCCATGTTCCAGTCCGTCGCCGCTGCCGCTTCCGCTGAGGACGGCAAGGTCGTCGGCGTCGACGTCGACCAGTCCAGCGAGTCCGAGACCGTCGTCACCTCCGCTATGAAGGGCCTGAGCGACGCTGCCGAGTGGGCCATCGCCAAGGTCTACGACGGCACCTTCTCCGAGATTGGTGGCGTTAAGACCGCTCTCGGTGTCACCGAGAACGCTGTTGGCCTGCCGACCGCTACCTGGTCCATGGAGAACTTCTCCGTTGCCGACTATGAAGACCTCTTCCAGAAGGTCCTCAACGGCGACATCACCATCGACAACAATGACAAGATGGCTGACCCCTCCACCGCCGGCCTGAGCAACGTCAACGTCAACTACATCGGCGGCTAATTCCCAATAGCGCATACATAAAAGAACGGAAGACTTCGGTCTTCCGTTCTTTTTCACATTTCTGACAGGGAAAGACATGAGAAAATCTTTTGCTTTTCATCGGGAAACGTGATATAGTATAATGTAATTATGGTTTCCGTCCTCGCAGCGCAGCGCGTGCGGGCCATCAAAACGGAAGGAGGGCGAAAAAACTTGGAGAATCAGTATGCGATCGAAATGCTGAATATCACGAAGAAATTCCCCGGTATTATCGCCAATGACAACATCACCTTACAGCTCAAAAAGGGCGAGATCCACGCCCTGCTCGGTGAAAACGGCGCGGGAAAATCGACCTTAATGTCGGTTCTCTTCGGCCTTTATCAGCCGGAGGAGGGCATCATCAAAAAGGACGGCAAGGTCGTGTCCATCAAGGACCCGAACGACGCCACCGCGCTCGGCATCGGCATGGTGCATCAGCATTTCAAGCTGGTGGACGTTTTCACGGTGCTCGATAACATCATCCTCGGCGCGGAGACGACGAAGTGCGGCTTTTTGCAGAAGAAAGAGGCGCGCAAAAAGGTCGAGGAGATCTCGAAGCGCTACGGCCTGAATGTCGACCTTGACGCCAAGGTCGAGGATATCACCGTCGGCATGCAGCAGCGCGTCGAAATTCTGAAGATGCTGTATCGCGACAACGAGATCCTCATCTTCGACGAGCCGACCGCGGTGCTCACTCCGCAGGAGATCGAAGAGCTCATGGCCACGATGAAGGAGTTTGCCCGCGAAGGCAAATCCATCCTCTTCATCTCCCACAAGCTCAACGAGATCATGGAGGTTTCCGACCGCGTGAGCGTCCTGCGCAAGGGCAAGTACATCGGCACGGTCAACACAAGCGAGACCACCAAGCAGGAGCTTTCCAACATGATGGTCGGCCGCCCCGTGCAGCTCGAGGTCACGAAGGACGAGGCCAAGCCTGCGGGCGAGGTCTTGAAGGTCGACCACCTCTGCGTCCACTCCCACGTGCAGAAGCGCAACGCCGTGAATGACGTTTCCTTCACCGTCCGCGCGGGCGAGATCGTCTGCATCGCCGGTATCGACGGCAATGGTCAGACGGAGCTTGTCTACGGCCTGACAGGCCTTGATAAGCCGTCCTCCGGCACGATCACCCTCTGCGGCAAGGATATCTCTCATGCCTCCATCCGCCACCGCGGCGAGCACATGAGCCACATCCCCGAGGACCGGCACAAGCACGGCCTCGTGCTCGACTTCACACTCGAGCAGAACATGGTGCTCCAGCGCTTCAACGAGCCGCGCTTTGAAAACCACGGCTTTATCAACAACAAGGCCGTGCGCGACTATGCCAACTACCTGATCGACAAGTTCGACGTGCGCAGCGGCCAGGGCGCGATCACGCGCGCGCGTTCCATGTCCGGCGGCAACCAGCAGAAGGCCATCATCGCCCGCGAGGTCGACCGCGACAAGGATCTCATCGTCGCCGTGCAGCCCACGCGCGGCCTTGACGTCGGCGCCATCGAATTCATCCACAGCCAGCTCGTCGCCGAGCGCGACCGCGGCAAGGCGATCTTGCTCGTCTCGCTCGAGCTGGACGAGGTCATGAGCCTCTCTGACCGCATCCTCGTCATGTACGAGGGTGAGATCGTCGGCGAGCTCGACCCGAAGAAAACCACCGTCGAAGAGCTCGGCCTTTACATGGCCGGCGCCAAGCGCATGGCGAAGGAGGAGGCGGCCGTATGAAAAAAGAACACTTCCTGCAAAGCGAAGGCTTCAAGACCGTCGCGGCGTCCGTCCTCTCGATCCTGATTGGCCTCGCTGTCGGCAGCATCGTCATTTTGATCGTCGGCCTCACGAGCCCGAACCTCTCGCTCTCCTCGGCGTGGGACGGCATCCGCATCGTGTTCGGCGGCCTGTTCTCCACGGGACGCGACGCCTCCGGCACGCTGACGTGGGGCTTCAACCCGACGAATATCGGCAACATGCTCTTCCGTGCCGCGCCGCTCATCATGACGGGCCTTTCCGTCGGCATGGCGTATAAAACAGGCCTTTTCAACATCGGCGCGCCGGGCCAGTACCTCATCGGTACGCTCGTGTCGCTCTCCATCGCCCTCGGTCTTCCGTCCGAGACGATGTCCACCACGCTCATCTGGCTGCTCGCCTTCCTCGGCGGCACGCTCGCGGGCGCGATCTGGGGCGCGATCCCCGGCCTTTTCAAGGCCCTGCTCAACATCAACGAGGTGCTCGCCTGCATCATGACGAACTGGATCGCGGCGAACCTCGTTACGTGGCTCTTTGATATCAGCAACTTTAAGAACGTCACCGAGTCCACCAAGACCGGCTACATCTACAAGACGACCTACAACGGCGTTGCCACCGCGAAGATGGGCCTTGACAAGCTCTTCCCGAACTCCCAGGTCAACGGCGGCATCCTCATCGCCATCGTCTTTGCAATCGCCGTTTACGTGATGATGTCCAAGACGACGTTCGGCTATCAGCTCAAAGCCTGCGGCTCCAACCGTCATGCCGCGCGCTACGCCGGTATCGCCGACAAGCGCAACATCGTCATCTCCATGGCGATCGCGGGCGGACTGAGCGCGGCGGGCGCTTCGCTCTACTATCTCTCCGGCAACACAGAGTTCTTCTGGTCCACGTACCAGTCGCTCCCTGCCATCGGCTTCAACGGCATCCCTGTTGCGATGCTCGCCTCCTGTAACCCCATCGGCATCATCTTCACGGCGCTGTTCATGTCGATGCTCGATATCTCGGGCCTGCAGCTGACGAACCTGACGGCCTATAACGAGTACATCACGAACGTCATCATCGCCGTCATCGTGTACCTCAGCGCTTTCTCGCTGGTCATCAAGATGTGGATCGGCAAGCTCGGCAAAAAGAAGGACGACGGCGCGGATGCCAACGCGGAGCCCGCCCCGGCGGCAGCTTCCGCACCAGCCGGTGCACAAGCGGAAACGGAGAAAGGAGGCGACGCGAAATGACATTCCTCATTCAGCAGACGCTCATTTATGCCGTCCCTCTGATGATCGTGGCGCTTGCGGGCGTGTTCGCCGAGCGCAGCGGTATCATCAACCTGGCGCTCGAAGGTATCATGGTCTTCGGCGCATTCATCGGCGTCTGGTTCGTGCGCATTCTGCAGACGAGCGACGCCATCCTCTCCCTCAAGCAGAGCGGCAACTGGGTCGCGCTACAGGGCGTGGAGCTCCTCACGATGCTGGTCGCGGCGGCCTTCGGCGCGCTGTTCTCGCTGCTTCTGAGCTTTGCCTCTATCAACCTGCGTGCCGACCAGACCATCGGCGGCACGGCGCTGAACCTGATGGCCCCCGCACTGGTGCTGTTCTTCATCCGTATCATCGCCAACCAGAATACGCTGCAGATGCTCACGGGCGACGCGGCGAGCTGGTTCATGATCAAAAAGTCTACGCTCGGCATCGACAAGAACACCGACCTCGGCTTTTTCGGCGAGACGTTCGTCAACAAGGTCTACCTTGCGACCTACGTCTGCATCCTGCTTTTCATCATCCTGTCGATCCTGCTCTATAAGACGCGCTTCGGCCTGCGCCTGCGTGCCTGCGGCGAAAATCCCCAGGCGGCGGATTCGCTGGGCATCAACGTCTACAAGATGCGCTACGCGGGCACGACCATTTCCGGCGCGCTCGCGGGCATGGGCGGCTTCGTCTATGCGCTGACGACCGCAAACTGCGCCTCGAACGGCGACGTTGCGGGCTTCGGCTTCCTCGCACTGGCCGTTATGATCTTCGGCAACTGGAAGCCCGTGAATATCGCGGTCTCCTCGCTGCTGTTCGGCCTCTTCAAGTGCATCGCGGCGAGCTACGCGAGCATCGACATCAACGGCGACGGCGTCTTCATGTTGGCGGAGATCGGCATCAGCGCCCATCTCTACCGCATGCTGCCCTACATTGTCACGCTGCTCGTGCTGGCGTTCACGTCCAAGAGCTCCCGCGCCCCCAAGGCCGAGGGTATCCCCTACGACAAGGGCCAGCGGT
>ENA-OOZT01002028-OOZT01002028.1-human-gut-metagenome-genome-assembly--contig:-NODE-2028-length-12354-cov-2.829824_pt1 | contig 12354 bp, 9 predicted proteins | sample MGYA00241192_ERZ501407 | MGnify/ENA primary metagenome ERZ501407 (study PRJEB25962, sample SAMEA2042911) | human gut metagenome | biome: human gut; feature: human-associated habitat; material: faeces...
TTTCGAGCCGAAGGCTCGAAACAAGCCTCCACTGAATTTAGACTGAAGTAAAACGGCCCTCAAAGAGGGCCGTTTTCGTTTTGCAAGTTTGCTGTCATTTTAGTGCGATAAAGTGCATTTTTTTGCACGAACGGATGCTTCGAATGTTTCAAATGTATGGAATATTTGGAGAAGTTAGACAAATGTTTTTCGCTGTTTTTGTCTGTTTTGCACACATTTGTACAACAAAGTTCAGCTACCTTTTTCCCGAAAAGGGGAAGACAAAAAAATACGCCATGATATAATGATTCTGCAATGACGGGGCGCGAGCTCCGAACAATACGATCACATTTTCTGTGGAGGATTATCATTATGGCTATCAAAGTGGGCATCAACGGCTTCGGCCGCATCGGCCGCGTCGTGCTGCGCATCATGATCGAGCATCCGGAGCAGTTCGACATCTGCGGTATCAACCTGCGCAAAGCGGATCTGGATTACATGGTCTATATGATCAAATACGATTCCGTGTTCCGTCAGTTCAACGGCACGGTGGAGCACAAGGACAAGAACCTGATCGTCAACGGTCACACCATTCAGGTCTTCAGCGAGTCCGACGCGGCGATGATCCCCTGGTCCAGCTGCGGCGCGGAGTACATCATCGAATCCACCGGCGCCTACAACACCACCGAGAAGGCCTCCCGCCACTTCAAGGGCGGCGCGAAGAAGGTCATCCTGACAGCGCCCGGCAAGGATGAGGTCACCCCCACGTTCGTCATGGGCGTGAACCACATGCTGCTCCATTCCGACATGAAGGTCGTCTCCAACGCCTCTTGCACCACCAACTGCTTAGCGCCCCTTGCCAAGGTCGTCAACGACGAGTTCGGCATTGAGCAGGCGCTCATGTCCACCATCCACGCCGCCACCGCCAAGCAAAAGGCGGTCGACTCCCGCGGCGGCAGCGACTGGCGCACCGGCCGCTCCATTCTCAACAATATCATCCCCTCCTCCACGGGTGCCGCCAAGGCCGTCGGCCGCGTCATCCCCGAGCTCTACGGCAAGATGACCGGCATGAGCTTCCGCGTCCCCACAGCGGACGTCTCTGTCGTTGACCTGACCGCCCACCTCAAGGTCAAGACCACCTATGCCGATATCTGCTACGCCATCCGCCACGCCAGCGAAACCTATATGAAGGGCATCATCGGCTACACCGCGGACCAGGTCGTCTCCACGGACCTGATCGGCAATTCCTGCCCCTGCATCTTCGACGAGACCGCCGGCATCATGCTCGACAACGACTTTGTCAAGCTGATCGCGTGGTACGACAACGAATGGGGCTACTCCAACATGGTCGTCCGCCTGCTTGAGCACATGGTCGCGGTGGACGAGGGCCGCGTGACGCCTGAAAAGCGCGTCGTCCCCAAGGATAAGCCGAAGGAAGAGCCCGCCGCCAAGAAAGCGTAACAACGAAATAAAAAAGGAAGGACGCTGCGCGTCCTTCCTTTTTTATTCGTCTTTTTTTTCTGCTGCTTTTGCTTCGAGCTCGGCGACGGTCGTGTTGTCTTCCATGCCGCGGGCGTGGAGGACATCGTCGCGCGTGAGGGTCATCAAATCATCCTTTGTAAAGCTCTCCATCTTCGCGAGGCGGTTGGCCTGCGCGGTCAAGATCTGCTCGAAGAGGTTGCGCACGCCGCGCGCGTTGCCGAACGTCACACCGTCGGCGTTCTCATCGTAGATGAAGTCCTTGACGTCCTGCTCGGCGTCGGGAGAGAGAGTGTACTGCGACTTGCGGCACTGCATTTTGAAAATCTCGAGCATCTCATCGAGCGTGTAGTCGTCAAAGTGCAGGTAGCGGTTGAAGCGGGACTCAAGGCCGGGGTTCGATTGGATGAACTTTTCCATCAAGCCATCGTAGCCCGCGACGATCACGACGAGATCGTCGCGGTGATCCTCCATCGCCTTGAGCAGCGTGTCGATGGCCTCCTGACCGAAGTCGTTGTCGCCCTTGCCGTTGAGTGCGTAGGCCTCGTCGATAAACAGCACGCCGCCGAGCGCCTTTTCGATGACCTTGCCCGTCTTGATGGCCGTCTGACCGACGTAGCCCGCGACGAGCCCGCTGCGGTCGACCTCGACAAGCTGACCCTTGGAAAGGATCCCGAGTGAGCGGTAGACGCGCGCCATCAAACGCGCGATCATCGTCTTACCTGTACCGGGGTTGCCGGTGAAGACCATGTGGAGCGAGAAGTCCGCGTTCGGAAGCCCCGTCTCCTCGCGCCGCTTGAAGACAGTCGCCATGTTGATGAGGTTATTCACCTCGCGCTTGACCTCGCCAAGGCCGATGTAGGTGTCGAGTTCTTTTTTAAGGTCCTCGATCTTCTCGGGCGGGGGAAGCGGCGCTTCCTCTTCCTTTTTCTCGTCCGCGCCGGTGGAGGCGGCGGGCTTGTTCGGCTTTGCACCGTCCGCGCTCTTCGGCGCGTTTGCTTTGGGCGCAGCTTCCTTCGGGACGGCGGATTTCGGCGCGTCCGGCGTCAGCGGCGCGCCCCAGAAGTCGCTGCCCATGCGGTTTAAGTTGTTCTGCGTCATCGTGCGGATAACGTCGAGCTGCTGGAGAATGATCTCGTCCTTTTTATCCATGTTGATTCTCTCCCTTCGTTCCGTAGGGCGTGTGCGCCATTGCGCGGAACAAGAATGCAGTGATCAGGCCGCTGAGCGCGCCCGTGAAGAGCGACACCAGCAGCAAAAACGGCAGATAGTAGAGCGGCGCGGTCGAGCCGAGCGTGATGAGCGCGGCGCAGACCTGCCCGCAGTTGTGCGCCGCCGCGCCCGCGATCGAGACGCCGAAAATGCTGAGCTTTTTCGCCCCGCTCAAAAGCGCCATCACCAAAAGCGCCGACAGCCCGCCGAGCAGCGAGAATAAAAGCGCCGAGGCATTCCCCGCAAACAGCGCGCCGAGCGTGCAGCGCACGAGCAGGATGGCGAGCGCGCTCGGAAAGCCGAGGGCATAGAGCGCGTAGAGCGTGACGATATTGGCAAGGCCGAGCTTGACGCCCGGCAGCGGCACAATGAGCGCGAGCGGAAAAAACGACTCCATGTAGGACAACGCAAGCGCGAGCGCCGCGAGCACCGCGCAGAGCGTCAGCTCTCTTGTTTTGATCTTCATGCGCTCACCCCGCGATCAGATCGTAGTCGGACGCCGCGCCCTCGAGCGTGACGGCCACGCGGGCGGGCAGGCACACGATGCTCTGTCCCGCGCGCGAGATCGCGCCGGAGTGCACGCAGTCCTGATTCGGGCAGTCGCTTTCGCTCACGCGCACCGCACCGTTTTCCACAGCGACGGTGAGCGTGTAGCCGCGGCTCTCATACGTGCCGCCTTCATAATTGCTGAGTGCGCAGCGCTCGACGGTCTCGCCGTCGATGGCGATGCTGATCGTCAGCTCGCCCGCCGATTTCGCCGCGAAATACGGCCTTGCGCCAAGTCCGAGCGCGAGCAGCAGCACCGCGAGCACGACGAGCGCGTCCCACTTCGTCGGCTTCAGCTTAGGCGAGCGCTTCATACGTGTACCCGCTTTCGTCGTTCGGCGTGAAGGCGCCGGCAAGGCCGTCGGTGTAGAGCACGCGGCCATCGTCGGTGACTAAAATGAGTTCGAAATCCGTCCCCTGGTCGGCAAGATCGTCGCGCAGCGCAAGCGCGCCGTCGGGGCCAAGGACGAAGCACGCCGTCGAGAGCGCGTCCGCCCACGCGCCGTTCTCGCACAGCACGGTCACGCTGACGAGCCCGCTTTCCGCGGGGCAGCCGGTCTTGGGGTCGAGGATATGGTGATAGCGCACGCCGTTTTCTTCAAAATAGCGCTCGTACACACCGGAGGTCACGATGAACTTATCCGCCGCCGATACGACGCCAAGGTAGCTCTCCGTGTCCGCAGGGTCCTTGACAGCGATGCGCCAATCGCTGCCGTCGGTCTTTCGCCCCATGACGAACACATCACCGCCGAGGTCGAGTGTCGCGGACGTGACGCCCTCCTTTTCAAGCTGCGCGCGCAGAAGATCCGCCGCGTAGCCCTTGGCGATGCCGCCGAGGTCGAGCTGCGCGCCGTCCAAAAGCGTGACCGTCCAGCCGTCCGCCGTTTTTTCGAGCGCGACCTTGCCGCAGCCCGTATGACTCAGCAATTCTTTGAGCTCGTCTGCGGACGGCACACGGCGCTCGTCCTTCGTAAATCCCCACGCGTCGAGCACAGGGGCGAGCGTCGGGTCGAACGCGCCGTCCGTCGCGTCAGAGATCGTCAGCGCCGTTTCGATCAGCGCGGGTAAGATATCATCCGCGCCGCATTCGACCGTTTCGCCGTTCGACGTGTTGAGTGCATAGAGCTCACTGCCCTCCGCCGTGCGCGAGAGGACGGCTTCGTCCAACGTGTGCAGTTCCTTTTCCGCGCTCTCCAGCGCGGCAGCGGCGTTCTCGCCGTAAACCGTCAGGTTCATCACCGTGTCCATCGCGTACACCGTGCGCGTCTCGCTCTCGGCAGCCGTTTCGCCGCAGGCAGTGAGGGACAGGGCAAAAATCGTCAGCAGCAGCGCTGCAAGTTGTCTTTTCATAGGTTCTCCTGCGAAAACAATTTATCAAGTGTAGCTTATCAAATGTATTTTACCCGCGTCTGTGCGGTCTGTCAAAAGAAAAAATTTGAACCGCCGCGCGGAACGTTTATAAAAGGGGAGAGCCTCTTCTATAATAAGAGACTCTCCCCGATCTGCGTCTGCGCGCAGGCAAAATTATTTTCTCTCGAGCGAGACGCGATACGTAAGCCGCAGGAACGTGGCGTTCAGGATGACGCTCACGACTTCCGCGATCGGGAAGGCGAGCCACACAAGCTCGAGCCGCCCCGTGAGCGAGAGCAGATACGCCGCCGGCAGCAGCACGACGATCTGGCGGCAGACGGAATTGATGAGCGCGTAGATGGGCTTGCCGAGCGCCTGACACGCGCTGCCCGCGATGATGCTGAAGCCCGCGAGCGGGAAGTGCACGCCGATGATGCGCAGCGCAACACGGCCGATGGAGAGCATTTCGTCCGTCGGCGAGAACATCCCCAGCAGCGTTTCGGGGATGAGCTCGAAGAGCGCGCAGCCGACGCACATGATGCCGATGGCCGTGAAGACTGTCAGGCGGACGGTCTTGCGCACGCGGTCGAATTTCTGCGCGCCGTAGTTGTACGACACGATGGGCACCATCGCGTTGTTGAGGCCGAAGCATGGCATGAAGATGAAGCTCTGGAGCTTGAAGTAAGCACCGAACACCGCGGTCGCCGCCTCGGTGAACGAGATGAGAATTTTGTTCATGCCGAACATCATCACCGAGCCGATGGACTGCATGATGATCGACGGAATGCCGATGGCGTAGATGTCCGCCACCGTCGCGCGGTGGGGACGGATGTCCTTGAGGTAAATCTGCACCTCGGGATTTTTCTTGAGGTTCAGGAAAAGGCCGAGGCCCGCGCCGACGAACTGGCCGGCGATCGTGGCGACCGCCGCGCCCGCGACCTCCATGCGGGGAAAGCCCAGAAGGCCGAAAATCAAAATCGGGTCGAGCACGATGTTGCACACCGCGCCCGCGATCTGCGAGATCATCGAAAGGTCCGTCCGCCCCGTGGACTGGAGCAGGCGCTCGCCGTAAATTTGCAGGAACAGTCCGAGTGAGCCGCCGATGCAGATCATCACATAGTCGCTGCCGTAGGCGATGATCTGCGCATTCTCCGTCTGAAAGCGGAAAAACGGCGTGGCGAGCGAAAAGCCGAGGACAGCAAAGACGGCGGCGGTGCAGAGCGTCAGGAAAAGTCCCGTGCCCGCGGCGCGGTCGACCGCCTGCATGTTCTTTTCACCCAGCGAACGCGCGAGCAGCGCGTTCATACCGACGCCCGTGCCCACGGCGAACGCGATGCACAGCGTTTGCAGCGGAAAAGCGAGCGACACGGCGTTCATTGCGTCCTGACTGAGCCGCGCGACGAACACGCTGTCGACAATGTTGTAGAGCGCCTGAAAGAGCATCGATATCATCACGGGCCCCGCCATGTTGGCCAGCAGCTTGCCGATGGGCATCGTGCCCATCTTGTTTTCTCTGGTATTTTCTGCCATGTTTCCTCCCTGTTTACCTTTTTCGTTCCGACATATAAAATTCCGGCGCCGCAGCGCCGGAATCAAAATGCAATCATTTTTTCCGCGACCCGCGCACCCTCCAGAGGGGCTTCTCTTGCCCACTGCGGGGCAATTCACCTTCTGGAAAAAATTCATCGCAGGGTGCAAGTGTGCGAGCAACGCGAGTGCGCGCAGCACTCTGCAAGCCCCTCTCAAAAATGTGCTTCGCACATTTTTGAATTATTTTTTCAGCTCCCCGTTCGCAGACTTGGTGAGATACGCGTTGATGAAGCCGTCGAGGTCGCCGTCCATGACGGACTGGATGTTGCCGGTCTCGTAGTCGGTGCGCGTGTCTTTGACAAGCTGGTAGGGCATGAAGACGTAGGAGCGGATCTGGCTGCCCCATTCGATCTTGAGCTGCACGCCCTTGATGTCGGAGATCTTCTCCGCGTGCTGCTGAATTTTGAGCTCCATGAGCTTGGATTTGAGCATCTGCATGGCGTAGTCGCGGTTCTGGAACTGCGAGCGCTGGGTCTGGCAGGCGGTGACGATGCCCGTGGGCTTGTGGATGAGTCGAACGGCAGAGCTCGTCTTGTTGACGTGCTGGCCGCCGGCGCCGGACGCGCGGTAGACCTGCATTTCAATATCCTCGGGACGAATTTCGACCTCAATGTCGTCGGGCAGCTCAGGCATGACCTCGAGGGCTGCAAAGCTCGTCTGGCGGCGGGCGTTCGCGTCGAACGGGGAAACGCGCACTAAGCGGTGCACGCCGTTTTCGCCCTTCAGATAGCCGTAGGCGTTCTCACCCTTGACCATGACCGTCGCGCTCTTGAGACCGGCCTCGTCGCCGTCGAGATAGTCGAGCATCTCGAATTCAAAGCCATGCTTGTTCGCCCACTGCATATACATGCGGTAGAGCATCTGCGCCCAGTCCTGCGCCTCGGTGCCGCCCGCGCCGGCGTGGAACGTCAGAATGGCGTTGCAGTTGTCGTATTCGCCGGAAAGGAGCGTCGTGAGTCGCGCCTGCTCCACATCGGCTTCGAGCTTTTTGTAGCCCTCTTCGAGCTCTGGCAGCAGGCTTGCGTCGTCCATCTCCGTTCCCATGTCGATCAGCGCGAGCAGATCGTCGCGCGTGGAAACGAGCTTTTCGTAGCGGTGAATTTTATTGTGCAGCTGCTTGGAGCGCATCTGGTTTTTCTGCGAGCGCTCCAGATCGTTCCAGAAGCCGTCCTCGTGCGCCTCGAGCTCGAGGCGGTTCAGCTCCTGACGGGCCTGCTCGATCTCCAGCGCCTTGAAGAGGTTTTCAAATGTTTCGTCCATCGCAAGCAGCTTCTGCTTGTAGGAATCGTATTCGATCACAGCCATGGCGTTCTCTCTCCTTACTTTTATCCTTCATTAGCCGAAAAAGTATATCACACACACCGTGCAAAGGCAAGAAAAATCCGCCTCTCGGGACGAAAATTCCCGTGGAAGCGGCCCTTTTTTGCCTTTCCGGCGATAAAAACAAAAAAGCCACGCTTTCGCGTGGTCGATACAACGGATCTCAGCGCTCGCTGATGATCTGCTTGGTGCTGCCGAAGATCATGTCGTCAACATCCTGCTTGATGAAGTTCTCAAACATATTCGTTTTCACGCTCCTTTCTCTCATTTACTTCAGTTTGTATTATAGACGCGGGAAACGCAAATTTCAATCGTCAGCTCTCATGGCTTTGCCCAAAAAATTAGCGACTTTTTCATGCAAGTTGCTATATCTACACTTGCATTTCCGTTATTTTCCACTTATAATAAAATAGAAATGATGTTTGAAGCGGAGGAGTCGGACTATGGCGGCTTTCGTCACATTTGAGGATGTTTCCAAGGTCTACCACAGCGGAGAGATCGAAATTCGCGCGGTGGACCACATCAGCTTTACGATCGAAAAGGGTGAATTCTGCGTCATCGTCGGCCCCTCGGGCGCGGGCAAGACGACGGTCCTCAACATGCTCGGCGGCATGGACGCCTGCTCGGGCGGCACCATCACGGTCGATGGGACGCGCGTGAGCGGCTTCAACGCCCGCCAGCTCACGACCTATCGCCGCCACGACATCGGCTTTGTCTTCCAGTTCTATAACCTCGTCGGCAACCTGACGGCGCTTGAAAACGTCGAGCTCGCGGCGCAGATCTGTAAAGACCCGCTCGACGCGGCGACGGTCTTAAATGAAGTCGGCCTGTCCGCGCGCGCGAACAACTTCCCCGGTCAGCTCTCCGGCGGCGAGCAGCAGCGCGTCGCCATCGCCCGCGCGCTGGCGAAAAATCCGAAGCTCCTGCTCTGCGACGAGCCGACCGGCGCGCTCGACTATGTGACCGGCAAGCAGATCCTCAAGCTCTTGCAGGACACCTGCCGGCAAAAGGGTGTGACGGTCGTGGTCATCACGCACAACAGCGCCATCACGCCGATGGCCGACCGCGTCATCCACATCAAAAACGGCACGGTGGAGAGTATGCAGTGCAATGAGCATCCCACCAGCGTGGAACTGATCGAATGGTAACGAAGAAATCGGAACGAAAGGGGGCGGCGCGATGAAAAACGCCATGCAGAAGGACTTCTGGCGCGAGATCCAGCACACGCGCAGCCGCTTTTTCTCCATTATGATCCTGGTCGCGCTATCGGTCGCGTTTCTCTCCGGTCTCAAGGCGACCGCGCCGGACATGAAGAAGACCGGCGACGATTATCTCGATTCGCTGCATCTGGCGGACATTCAAGTGCTTTCAACGCTCGGCCTGACCGACGATGACATCACGGCCATTCGCGCGCAGGACAAGGTCGAGGACGCCGAGGGCGAGTACGTCATCGACGCGTTTGCCTCGTCCGATTCGCTCGACGCGGTGGTCAAGGTCCTCTCCCTCACGGGCCGCGGCATCAATGAGGTGCTGCTGCGCGGCGGGCGCATGCCCGAGCGCGCGGACGAGTGCGTGGTGGAGGAAAACATGCTCTCGCTGATGAACATCGCGATCGGAGATCGCATCACCCTGACGCCGGGGGACGATCTCTCCGACGCGCTCGCGCAGGACACGTATACGGTCGTCGGCACGGTGCGCTCGCCCGTGTACCTTGCGGTGGAGCGCGGCACGTCGACACTCGGCAGCGGCACGGTCAAGGCGTATCTGTACCTGCCTCGCGAGGCGTTCACGCTCGACTACTACACGGCGGCCTATGTGCGCGTCTCCGGCGCGGTGGAGATGACCGCGTTTTACAGCGACTATGACGACTATATCGACGCCGTCATCGACGAGCTGGAGCCGTTCGGCGACGCACGCTCTCAGCTGCGGCACGACGATCTTGTCGACGAGGCGACGGAAAAGCTCGATGATGCACAGAAAGAACTGGACGACGCGAAGGCCGAGGCCGACGAAAAGCTCGGCGACGCGCAAAAAGAACTGAGCGACGCGCGCAAAAAGCTCGACGACGGCTGGAAGGATTACTACGACGGCCAGCAGGAGCTCAAGGACGCGCGCGTCGAGCTGGACGATGCAAAGATCGAGCTCGACGACGGCGAAATGCAATACCTCAACGGCATGGAAGAGTACGAAGACGCGCTGGACGAGTACGAAAAGGGCAGGGCAGAGTATGAAGACGGCCTCGCCCAGTACGAGGACGGCGTCAAGGAGCTTGAGAGCGGCGAAAAAGAGCTTGCCGCGGGCAGGAGCAAACTGGAAAGCGGCCAGCAGCAGCTCAATTCGCTGGCCAAGACTGTGACGGACGCGCTCGCGGGCACAGGCTCTCCTTATGCGGGCGCGCCGGGGAAGCTGCTCGACGATCTCGGCCGCGGCGACAGCGCAGCCATCGCTGCGACGGACGCCGCGCTGGGCGGTATGCGCGCGCAGCTTGAAGGCGGCATCGCGCAGGCGCAGGGCACGATCGACAAGATGCAGGCACAGCTCACTGAGGTCAACAAGAACCTTTCAGCGCTTGAGCAGACGCCCACTGAGGGAATGCCGGAAGAGCAGCTTGCGGCGTATCAGGCGCAGCTTGCGAAGCTGCAAGGCACAAAGCAGAAGCTCGAGGCCGGCATTGCCGAGGCGCAGGCGAAAAAAGCGGAGCTTACCCAGCAGCTTGCCCAGCTGCAAAGCGTCAGCGCGAGCAGCATCGCCGCAAACAAGCGGGAACTGGACAACGGCTGGAGCGAGTATTACAGCGGCGCGGCCGAGCTCGACGCGGGCAGAAAAGAGCTGCTTGACGCCAAAAAGCAGCTAAACGACGCAAAAGCGCAGCTCAACGACGCGCCCGCGCAGCTCGCGGACGCGAAGCAGGAGCTTGCCGACGCGCGCAAAAAGCTCGACGACGGCTGGAAGGACTACTACGACGGCGAAGAGCAGTACGCTGACGGCGTCAAGGAGCTCTCGGACGCCTACACCGAACTGACGGACGGCGAGCGCGACTACCGCAAGGGTCTTCGTGAATACGCGGACGGCAAAGCCGAGGCGGACGAAAAAATCGCTGACGCGCAGGAGAAGATCACCGACGCGCGCCGCAAGGTCGCGGATATCGACAGCTGCGAGTGGTACATCTTCAGCCGCAGCTACAACCCCGGCTACACGGGCTTCGGCCAGGACGCCGACCGTATGGCGAACCTCGCGAGCGTGCTGCCGATCATCTTTTTCCTCGTCGCGGCGCTCGTGTGCCTGACGACGATGACGCGCATGGTCGAAGAGCAGCGCGTGCAGATCGGCGCGCTCAAGGCGCTCGGTTACAGCCGCCTTTCGATCTCACGGAAGTACATCGGCTACGGGCTGCTGCCGAGCCTTGTCGGCGGCGTTCTGGGCCTTGTCATCGGCTATATCCTGTTCCCGAAGATGATCTTCACGGCCTATCAGATCATGTATCAGATGCCGGATATCGAGCTGCACGCCTACACGGATATTTCGCTCTTTTCCGTGCTCGCGGCGGTCGCCTGCACAACAGTCGCGACGCTCTGGGCCTGCCTTGCCACGCTGCGCGAAACGCCTGCGAGCCTGATGCGCCCCCGCACGCCGAAGGCGGGCAAGCGCGTGTTCCTTGAGTACATCAAGCCCCTGTGGAAGCGCATGTCGTTCATCCACAAGGTCACGGCGCGCAACCTCTTCCGCTATCAGAAGCGCTTCTGGATGACGGTCATCGGCATCGGCGGCTGCACGGCGCTCATCATCGCGGGCTTTGGCATGAGGTCTTCCCTGCTCTTTACGATGTCGCGCCAGTATGACGAGCTGTTCCACTACTCGGCACAGGTGACGCTTGCCGACAACGCCCTGCCCGAGGAGCGCGCGGCGGTGGAGGACTTCCTTGCAGGCGACTCCCGCGTTGTGAACTACATCCCCTGTGCGGCCTCGTCCGCCACGGTGGTCACCCCCTCCTATTCAACCACCGCCTATGTCGAGGTGATGGCCTCCGACGAGATCGGCAAGGTCGTGGACCTTTTCGACTACAAGAGCGGAGACCCCATCACAATGGGCGATGAGGGCGTATACATCGACCAGAAGCTCTCCGAGCTTTTGAAGGTCTCGGTGGGCGACACCTTCTTCCTCGACGGCGACGTGCGCGGCGATGTGACGGTCGCGGGCATCTACGAGCACTATACGGGCCACTTCATCTATATGACGCCCGACTACTATGGAAATGCGCTCCACGCCGACGGCGAGCCGAACGCCTACCTTCTGAACTTCACGAGCGACGATACCGACACCTGCAACGCCATTTTTGAAAAGCTGCTCGACATGAGCGGCGTGGCGACGACCTCGCGCATGCGCGACACGCAGGATACCTACATGCACAGCATGGAGCGCGTGGACTTCGTTGTGGTCATCATCATTCTGGCGGCGGCGGCGCTGGCGATGGTCGTGCTCTTCAACCTTTCGAACATCAACATCACTGAGCGCCAGCGCGAGCTCGCGACGATCAAGCTGCTGGGCTTTTACGACGGCGAGGTCTCGGCCTATGTGTATCGCGAGAACATCGTGCTCACGCTGTTCGGCATCCTGCTCGGCTGCTTTATGGGTCACTGGCTGCACATTTACCTTGTGCGCTCGACGGAAATTGACCTCATGATGTTCGGGCGGCAGACCGCGCCGTCGGCCTACGTGTACGCGGCGATCCTGACGGCGCTGTTCTCGCTGCTCGTCAACGTGCTCGCGCACTTCAGGATGAAGAAGATCGACATGGTCGAGAGTCTCAAGAGCGCGGAATAAAATTTCTTGTTTCAAGGCGGGACGGTGTGCTACAATAAGGGGCGGCAAAAGCCCCCC
>ENA-OOZT01002029-OOZT01002029.1-human-gut-metagenome-genome-assembly--contig:-NODE-2029-length-12344-cov-9.490194_pt1 | contig 12344 bp, 8 predicted proteins | sample MGYA00241192_ERZ501407 | MGnify/ENA primary metagenome ERZ501407 (study PRJEB25962, sample SAMEA2042911) | human gut metagenome | biome: human gut; feature: human-associated habitat; material: faeces...
GGGATCATTAGCCTTTTTATTTTAATACACTATATAGAATCGCGGAGACGCTTACATTCACTTTCAGAATCATCATCCGAACAACTACTTATTAATCCTAACATTCCAATGAATATGATTAATTTATATAACGATTTATTCATCATAGTATCCCATTTTATTTCTATTTATTTATAGAGCAAAAATGGGGATGCCCTCACTAACACCTTACCGAGAAGCATCCCCTTAAACTTAAGAGAAAATTTATTTCACAAGAGATTTAGTCTTACTAATATAAGTTTTCCACTTCCGGCTTGTTATAAATGAGCGAGCCAAAAGTTCCCACAGGGCGTTTCAAAGGTACAGATGGTACTCTAATGATTTCATCTTGTTGCGAGCGGGTCATTCCTGATCTTCCGCTACGTTTCACAGGTTCTCCTGTAGTCGGATCCACTCCTTGAACATCACATAGTGCCCAATATAATGGATAATTGAAATCAAAATTATCCCAATCTCCGAAAGCATAAGGAAATACATTATCAATATCATCCTCATAGCTTGAGTTTTGATTGTTCAACATGACATCCGGATCAATGCCATCAGCATAATCACCCCAATCCTTAGCATTGAAAGAACGGAAAGTAATCGGAGCAAATTCATAATATTTATTTCCATATTTATACTCTTGCACTTCCATTCCCACGTTCTTTCCCTCCGTGCGGCTACCAAATAATTTCACAGGGAAGTCGATTCCTCTTAATCCATTAATTATCAATTCACTGGCGGAAGCCGTTTCTTCTGAACAGATGATTCTTACAGAATTAAGATTTAGATCATCACCATCTCCAAAACGGATATATTCATCCGCACCGGAACTACGTTGCATTTTCATAAATACATCCGAACGATGTGATGTACCAGCGATGGAAGCTGCTAAATAACGGGCTAATTCAACTGAACCTCCATTATTGAAACGCAAATCTAAAATCAAATCTGTGATACCTTCTGCTTTGAACTGTTGAATTACATATTTCAAGTCTTCCTCAAAGTTCAAATCAAAACTTAGATAAACCAAATAACCGATGTTGAATTTATTCTCTTTTTTATCTTTTATAAACATCGAATTCAAGATAGGACTATTGTTGTAAGCACCGGTAGTTAATGTAGTCGTTCCATCCACTAAATCATAACCACCCTGTTTTTCATCAAAGATTTTGCGTCTATAGCCGATCTTAAAAGTTTCACCTCCACCTGCATAAAACAAAGTACTCATATATTGCTGGTAATTATTCTTATTCAAAGTAACCCCATCAACAGAAACAATCACGTCGCCCCGTCTCAATCCGGCTTTGGTAGCAGGAGATTCTAAATACACATATCCAATAGATAACCCAATAGTTGTTCTATCCGGCATATAAGAAGAGAAAAACGTACCAAGCCCCGATCCTACGACACTTGTTGCACGAGTATTTGCACGCGTTCTACCGGAACCAGTAGTCTCCGTAATATAAGAATAGATATAACGCTTGCCGGCATTGACAGAGAATGCACGATAAGTACCTCCATCCTCCATGTTGGTTTTCATCGGTAAAAGATAAGTTGTCAGAAATTTATCATAAGATACTGATTTATAATCTATATCCAATGTATTATATTCATCCTTAAAGAGATAATGCTCCTTCAAATATTTATCCATAAACTCATTAAGAGCCAGATCTACTGCTGTTCCGGAGCCTCCTTTTTGTGTAATAGTACAAACAGTAACAGGAGTTTTATATCCTTCTACTTGTACGACTACTGTCAGTATTCGTTCCTTTTCGGTTTCATTTTTATCAACCTTTACTCTGAATCCTCCCTTACCAGCAGCCGAATTGCCACTAATATTAGTCATTGAGGCCCAATCCGATCCCGTAGAATATTGCAGGGAAGGAGTCCATTTACCTACAGCAGTAAATGAAATATCAACCGTCTCTCCATATTGAGAAACCGCTTTTTCGGTTTCATTGCTGATTGCGGTAATTCCGTTATCCGTATCGTCTCCCACTTCTCCGTCGTCACTATCCGAACAGTTACTGAACGTAAACAGACACAAGACAAGTAATACTACACTATAAAAACTATAAAATATATTTTTCATTTATCTTTTTATTAAATTGGAAAACTAAAAAATTATTCTGCCGGGGCTTCCACGACAGTTTTGGAAACTTCATAAAAGCGTCCTTCCTCATCTATCCAGGTTACATTAATATTCGTTGGTAATGAAGTATATTTAGAACCTGAATAAGTAGATGTTTGCTTCTCCCCATGTGCCATCACAGATCTTATCTGTTCATCATACATGCCGGTCAGATAGTCGGCAGGTGCCACATATACGTAAAACATCTTACATGCAGTTTTAGGAATTACAGTATACGAGATTGTATAAAACTTATCTTTCACTATCTTATCAATCTTCACCTCCGGAACACTGGCATTCCACAAGTCCGTATCTTTTATCCGGACATAGGTTACCTTTTTGCTCGTATATTCCTTTTTAACCATTGTTGTAGACGGATTACCGTCAGCATCAACCGCTATCATATAGAGTACATATTCTGTATTAAACTGTATATCCTCAATGAGCAATTGATGGTTGTTCAAGTCAGCTACCGCAATTTCAGTCACTTCATTGTTCATTATCAAAGCTTGCTTTACCATTTCTTCATCTCCCCAATACGGATAATTCTTGAACTCGCTCATTTTCATGTGAATATATCGGTATTTCACAGGGTTACCAGTCGGTGTCAATGTCAAAGTAGTAGATAAGGTTCCCGCTTCGATAGATACATCAACCGAAATAGAAGAATTATACGACATTTCTTTTGAATCGGCCTGTACTTTAATTAATGAGCCCAATTGTCCTTTATTATCCAAAGCCACCGCAACCAAAAATCCCTTTGTTCCCGGTTCTAAAGAAGCCCTTTCAAAATCAACAGCCTCTTTAGATAAATTTCCGTTCTCGATAAGATACGAAATAATCTCTTTTTCTGTAGCATAGTGGGTTATAGCCTGTTCTGTCATATAAGAGTAATAAAATTTGTAACAGTTTGTCCCCGGAGTGATGGGGGCGTTAACACTAGTTACCGTAGATTTTATTGTCCCTATATTCACTGTAGCAGTTCCACCATACGTCAGCGCAGGAATTGAAATCTCCACTGCTGCCAGTTCTTCTGTTGTATATCCCTTTTCTATCTTATAAGGAATAGCCCAAAGTACATAAGTTGTTCCCGGTATAACTCTTGGCAAAAAATCCAACACCTTACCTTCTAATGGTCCGTTATAATCAGAAGACTGTTTGGTTCCGCCACCAAAGGCAAGATCTTCTATTACCATATCGGGTGAATAGTTGGCTTTATTCGTAATCCCGGTATAATAAGACTCACAGCCTTTTCTAGTCGCAGAAACCGTTGCACCTTCAAATGTTATATCCGATACCTTCAATTCTACAGTCGCAGCAGTCTTTATCACAGTTGCAATCACATCATCAGGCAAACACGCTTCATCCATTTCCGGTGATGGCACTGCCCAGATCATATATGTCATTCCGGCTTCAGGATCCTTGCCCAGTAATTCTGCCAACGCAACTTTATCAAGAGCTTTTGTTTTCATATACATACGGGCAGAATATCCGTTTACCAGTTCAGCTACAGATTCTGCACTATATTCACTGATTTCCAACACTCCCAGATAATACACTTCTATTCCACTTGCCAAAGTGGTGGAAACCATCTGTCCCTCAACTGATATATTCACAGGAGCCTCCCCTATCACTACCGGAATTTCCGAAATAATACTCTTTCCGTTAGATGCAACAGCTACTATAGCAACCTTACCACCACTCTCTGCATACTGATTCTCTTTCACAGGAGCAATAATGGTCAGTCCTTTTCCTGTTAACGAAGTTTTCCAACCGTCGGGTTTCGTTACAGTATATTTTGAAATACCACTCATCTCAACCGGTATCAGTTTCTCTTCACCGTTCGCAAAATATTGCTTTCCTGACAACATCTCGCATTTCAAATCTTTAGATTTCAAGACTTTCAATACCGTACCATCCTTCAGTGTGAAATAAGCATAATCATCGTCCTCACTTACTCCACTAAAAAGAGAAGTATCTCCCGTAGATTCACCGGAGGCATACACACCAGTAGATTCCCAAGTCTTTCCACCATCAGAAGAAATCTCCCACTCCTTCGTTTTTGTATTGATACGAATCTTAGGAGCAGTGCCCGTCACAGGCATTTTATTGCCTTCATCATCTTTTAAAAACGTTTTCTTACCATCCGTACCGGTCATTCCCCAGTAATAAATGCCATCTTCATCTTTTATCACGGTTATTTGTGGAACATCTTCCCCATTTCCTCCATTCCGAATGGTAATCTCTGTCTTATCCGAAAATTTAATAGTATAACTACCATCTTCATTCTCCAATACAGAAGCTATTGATTTATTTTGTGAGAGAGCATCAGTCAGTGTCTTCAACGTAGAAATATCGCTTTGTACATTTTGCAAGGAAGCTTCTAATTTATCCATGCGATCTTCCAGACCGGAAATAGAGTTTTTTAGATCATCGTCGTTATAACATGACGAAAACATTACTATACATACAGCCATCAGGAAAAACATCTTTTTCCTGCACTCCATAAAAAATTGAATTCTTCTCATATCCATATTTTTTTGATGATTAGAGAAAAGCCGCACGACAGACTTTCACACCATCGTGCGGAATAATTTATTTTAGCAACCCCTATTTAGCATGAGGATGTTTACCCAGTTTTTTCAGATCAAGATAAATAGTACTTCCACTCATCATCGCCCCCGGAGTATTCTTTTTCACTTCTTCCTTAATGATCATATTGGCAGGAATCCGTTTATCTTTCTTGATAACCTGTGGTTTTGCCGTTCCTATCATCCCCTTTGCTGATTTCGGAGCATCCGGGAACAATACGGAAGGATCTGTTATTATACCTTTGTCCTTATCATAGAATACTGTATAAAGGTCACCGATCACTTCATTACCATCACTATCAGCACCGATAGGCACACATAAAGCGACTAAACGTTTGGCTTCACTTGTCTTGTCGTATGATTGAGTAGTGGAGTTCACTGTTGTCAAACCATAATCCAAACAATATTCTTTCCATACGTCCATACACTCTTGATAAGTATAGTCACCACTGGCAGAATATTTGTCCTCAAGAATTGTATGATAAACCTTGGCCACATCCTTTACAATAGAGAAATGTACAGTGAAATTACCGATTTCACTCATATACCCATCCAGCTCCATTGTTGGATTCGGACCTGCTATAATTGCCTCTGTATTAGCTTTCACAATCTTTACATCTGTCAATACACCGTTCCAATCTTCTGCCAGATATGCAAACGTATATTCGGTAGCCGGATTCAGTCCTGTCCAAGTGAAGCTCTCCACTCCTCCTGTCGCTTCGGCAGGCCATACATTTGAATCTGCAGATAACAGATATTTTATCAACTCCGCTTTATTACCATCTTCCAGCAAATCCGGTGTCATGATATACTGATGATAGAATACTGCAGTGTTCTGGTTGTAAGAATAATTCAACATCAAGCTTGTACGTCCCGGATCGCTGATTGTTATATTAATATCAGCTTCAGATGCATCCGGAGTATCCGTAATGCGCGCTATAGTAGAAAAAGAAGCATGCTTCACTCCAGATAGCTGACCATATTTATTGCGACCAACGTAAGCCACTACATAAGAAGTATTAGGAGCCAAATCATATTGGAATTGTGTGCCTTTAAATGAACCTTCCTGTGCAAAATTTGTGTTTTTCACACCCCATCCTTCTTGATCTAGAGCTTGTGCTAAAGCAGTCATGGTTGCTTCATCCCCATTTTCATAAGGAGCCCAATCCGAGGCGCTGAATATACGGTAGAACATAGCAACACAATTCTTTTTCATTTCCACATTCATATCAACCATGGATGCACCGGCTCTACTAACAACCAAGCTACATTCCGGCTTTTCTGCATTCTGATCTATTTCCTTCAGATGAAAATCCTGACGAACATATTCACCCGGAGTCTTATTCTCATCCAACCCGATACTGGTAGCAGTTACCATTCTCTTAGGATCAGCCGTATACCCAAAGTTTACCGTATAATACAATTCCTCTTGAGGAACCTGTGCCTCTTCTGCGGCCTTAATCCAATGTCTCATAAAATCTATATACAATGGTTTACCATACGTATTTATAAATGCATCAATAGGCTCCGCATCTCCACAAAACTGATAGAAGTATTTACAATCCTCATTAGGACGATATTGAATACCAACTGCACGATAACCTGTAGTTACATCAATATCCACACGAGGACTGCCTACCACACTCTGAACCGGTGTCTTCAGATGACATATTTTCATATCCGCCGGATTCTGTCCACCTTCATCATTACAGCCAATAGTAATAATCAAATATTCTGCACCGGGCACAATTTCCGACTGGGAATATTTTGAGTTAGCCCAATCGAATTCCGCATTCGGATAACTATCTCCTAAAGTCGACCGGCTAAATGTATATGCCCCCGCTCCTTCAGAATTGTAGAGAGCTTCTATTATCAGGTCTTCCACTTCTTCCTCTGTTGCTTGTACCCCTTTGCCTACACTTTCAAACAAATAATTATACATACGGCATAAAGGATATACGTCCAACCGATAAGACTGGACTTTAGATCCCGGAGTACACTCAAATACAAAATTATGTTCGGTATTGCTAGTAACTTTAATACCTACTCCACGCTCACCGCCATCCACTTCATTTTCACCCCATTTTATAGGTGTAGGGTTGGGAGGAAGCGATGGGTCCGGATTTACCGGTACATCAGGTTCTACGCCCGGTTCGTCACTATCCGAACACGAAAAGACCATGGGACTTACAACTAAAATAAATCCCAACATGAGTAATAAACTAAATAATTTTTTCTTCATAATTAAAAGTGATAAATGTGACTAATCATTTACATATTCATAATCGGTATCGCCATTGATTGCCTTACAAACTGCCAGGTTATTTACATAGCCGTTTTTATCAGTAACCAGTGCATAAAAAGAAATATTCTCTGCTTTCCATCCTTCGTCCATAATTACAGTATACTCTATGCCTTTTTCCATACCTGCTGCTATCTGCCCCAACTTATCGCCATCGACACTAGCAGACAGTAATTTGCGTACTACATGGTTATGTGTGTAATCACGATAGATCCCTCCGTCATTCTGTTGATATTTCAATCCATCTTCTACTGCGTATAAGATCAAACGATATTCAGCATCCTTTTCCGATTTAACTTTCACTGTAACGGTTGCTTGTCCATCATATTGCGACTGGATACCCACTCCACAATGGGCAGGGTAGTTATCCAGTGATTCATTGAACACAGACCTCATGACATCATAGTTTTCAGACAATCCCATTTTTCCACGCATATCAACGACACACGAGGGGTAAGCAGATAAACCAAATTTATTGGACAGGATAGAAGACTGATCGATAACCATCGGATCAGCAGGTGAACCATTGACGTGAAAAGCCATCATATAAACAATACCTTCATAGCTAGAACTTATCAGATAATTCAAACGAGTCATTCCAGCCGGGCACATAGCACACCACGTCCCGGTAAATTCCATTGCACAAATGCGCCTTACAAACTTGGAGGGCGTGCCAGGTGCTTCACGCGCAATCACCGTTATCAATTTGGATACATACTTGCCGTAAGATGCCTCAAAAGCATACATCCCGACTTTGGAAGTAGAAAATGTGCTTCCATCCAAAATTTGCCCGTCCATTACGGAACGGATGACTGCATCAGCAGTGATGTCTACTCCGGCATGTGTTACCGTAAAGGTTATAACATCCTTTCCATCAGCAATCAGCGTATTCTTACTGACATTCAAAAGCACTTCCGTCTCTTCCGAATCATCAGAATTACCTGAACAGGAAATCCAGAATATACCTATGCCGCACATGCAGACCAACAATAGTATTTTATAAACATTTATATACATAGCTCTTTTTTATTCGTTATACAGGTAATCTGCCGATTCTCCAAGCTTACACTCATTTACATTGTTACATGTATAAGTTTTTCCCCCATCCAGCGTTGTCAGCATCGACACAATAACACGCATATTATCCACATTCCATCCCGGTTCCAATTGGCAAGACCGTTGCATGGTAGCTTCTGTTCCTGCCTTTACCTCCCCATTGAAACGGTCACCGTTCAATGACGTAGATACCACCGCACGAACCACATTGTTATGCGTATAATCATTCCCTCCATTCATTTGGGTATATTTAATTCCATCCTCTACCAGATAGATAAGGCAACGATAGGTATTTGTCACGTTAGAAGTTATTTTGGCGGTAACCATTACTGTACGGTCAGCAGCATTATGCACTGATTCAATGGCCACACCGCAAGAGGCGGGATAGTTACTCAACTCATTTTGAAGTTCTTTTTCAATCTGGCTCTTAATACTGATCATTTCTTTCGTACCTTTTCGCATATTATAAAAGAAACGGGGCAGTCCCGAGAAGTTACCGAGAATATTAGTCCGGTAGTTGTTAGTAGCTGCTGTACTCATGGGATCGGTCACCCCACCGAAGTCCATGTGGAAAGAAGCCACCGCTAATCGTCCCGGTTGTTCAGTCTGAATGGCTTTCAATGTAGTACTAAGTGCCGGACAGGCCTGACACCCGACAGAGGTAAACTGCATCCCCAGCAATTTATGATAAAAGCTGACTCCTCCTGATACGGAAGTAGCCTGAACGGTAACTTCATTTTCACTGACTATTGACTTTCCTTCATAATAACGGGCCTTAAAAACGTATGTACCCGGCACTGAAGTACTGAAAGCACGAACACTGTAATCCATATTTTCCTCTCCCGATTCCTTTACCAAAATCAGGTTCATGGTGCTCTCGTTACTTACATCTTTTGTGCCCAACTTAACTGTAAAAGTCACCTTCTCCACCCCATCTGCCTGTATAGCCGTTTTATCGGCCGTAATACGCAGAATGCCGTCATCCGTCCCTCCGTTCTCCGTTTCGTCCGAACTGCCGGAACAGGATGACAGCATTGATAAACAAAGGATCATTACAATTGGTAGAATTGTCGAGTATAATTTATTCATAGGATCTAATCATTATAAAGATAGTCTATACTACCATTGATAGAACATTCGGTTATATTATCCACCATATATGCATCATCAACTTTCCGCAATGCATAAACCACTACCCGCGATGTTGCAGGATTCAGGTTCTTGGCATTAGAAATAGTGAAAGTTGCGGCAGTATGCTCTTCGTTTGCATTTACAGTGAATCGTCCGTCTGTTGACATTGACAGGTAATTATTGGAGATAGCTCTGACTGTATAGTCATACGAGGATTCATTTCCTCCGGATGCGGTCAAACCATCAGTAACCAAGACATACACCAGATCATATTCTCCTCCCTGGCTTGACTTCAATGCTGCATTTACCGTTATCTCACCAATAGAAGTATTATAAGATGTATTCACCTTGATTCCGCATGTAGCCGGATATTTTCTAATCTGATCTTGTAAGGTCTGTTTGATTACACTTACATTTCTATCTATCGACATCACCTTCAAATCATAGATGCAAGTAGGAAAACCGGATGCTCCGAAACGGCTCATAATTGTGCTTGTTTGTGACAGGTGGAACGGGTCGGTGTCAGAACTGCTGGAAGAGTGAAAAGCCATTTTCACCATACGTCCCGGTATCTTTTCTTCCACTTTCTTCAATGATGAAGTCATAGCCGGACAATAAGTACACCAAGTTCCGGTCATCTTAAAAACACCCACCTTGCGGTAAAAAAGCTCATAATTCTTACGATTCTGTACAGTTACGGAAACTTCATCCGACTCCCAGTCCAAATAATACGCCTTAAACTTATGAGTCCCGTTTTCTACTGCCGAGAATGTACAGGTACGTCTTTCCAGATAATCACCGGTAGTAAGATCTTCAAAATATACGTTTTTAATATATTCGGAAGTTGTCAGTACTTTCCCATTAGCATCCGTCACCATGAAAGTCGCCATATCTGTTCCATTGGCTTCAATCTTGGCTTTATCCACAGTCAGAGTAATAGGTCCCGTCACTTCACCGTTATCCGGCACTTCATTGTCGTCAGAATTGCCACTACATGCCATAAAACATCCGCACAGGCATATCAGGCTTGACATAAAAAACATTGTAAATTTTCTCATATTCTATATTCTAATTAATAAATGATTCGCTGCACTCAAAAAGAAGTAGTTATCGTCAGGTTAGCACCTGTATATTTAGGAATCGTCCGGCAAACTCCACCTGAACAGACATACCCTTCCTTGTTACGCCCATAACTCAAAGCGACACGTGTACGGGATTTGGCATAACTGGCTCCCACATTGTAATAATGGATTTTATCTTTACCGTGATTATACATGTCACTTCCATAAATACTCCATGCAGGAGCAAAGTTTATTTCCAGTAAAGCGGCCATCCAATCTTTCTTATCTTCCTGTGTAGTAAGATATTGTAACTCCATACGGGTTGAGAAAGAAGGGGTAAACTTATATTGTAAGTCTGCCACAAAAATATTCGACAGGTTGGTTGTCTTACTCGCTCCGTACGAAGGACTATATTCTTGCATGGAGTAAAGCAAATTCATTTTGAATGACTTCGTCCATTGTTTTTCCACATCAATACTAAAATCACGGAATGACAAGTTGCCCATCTGTGCTGTACCTTCTTTTTCTAAAGCATAATAGGTAGAAAAGTTAGCATGTAATTTCAAACCGCGTTTGCCTCCGATAACCGTTCCTCTTTTGAAATGATAAAAAACATCCAGTTGTCCGCCCATCTCCCCGCTGATTGCTTTTGTCACATCTCCTATTTGTGGAGTGTGAGGGTGTAAATTGGTCAACATATAGGTATATTGCGTACTCATAGCCGGAACATAATTCAACAGATTCGAAGTGGAGCCATTACCGGCAATAATTTCACTGCTCATCCATTCCAAACGACGTCCGGTCAGGTTTATCCCTAATCCGTTGCCGCTATATCCCAGTTCCAGCAATTGTGCATTGGCACGCTTCTTTGCATAAAGCTTGTCATCATGAATGAAATTATAATACTTATTACCTCCGTCTACATACTCACCCTTCGCTGTAAATCCGAAACGTTCAAAATTTACCTGTCCCGAGAAACCATTCGAATAAGGTTTTCCTCCCTCTTCTTTCAGGTCAATATTTATTTTCTCATATCGGTTTAATGCTCCTCCTTCGATACTCAAAGAAGAGTTTTGCCAACGAAGCAAGTCAGATAGGGAGAAACTTACATCTACACCACGTACCTGCGTATCAGAAAAATCCATACCGAATCGTGGAGTTCCCCAAATAGCTTTCACACCTACAATATTCTTGTAATTGTAGGTAAAACGTGCTCCCATCACCGCATTATTCAATCCGAGCATACGGTCCTCCCAACTACGGAATAACAGTCCACTCCCGAACTGCTCATAAAATGTACCCGCTGTTACGGAGAAGTCCTTATCTGCCCAAGATACATAATAGTTGGTCAGTTTTGCTTTCTCCAGTTCTGCGGGATACCCTACCAGTACAGGTTCATAGGCTTCCAATTGCACACCTACGGCAAATTTCCCCTGATAGTAATCCAACTTCAGATAATTGTTCGAGCCGAAATGATCTTCCGGTGACTTTGCTTCCGTCTTGCTGTCATCCCGGTAATAAATCGTATTTGTTTCAAAGCTCCCTGTCAGATAACCTTTCTTGTTATCATCCTGCGCATGGGCCAGAGTTGATGCCAACGCTAATAAAGCCAACACCTGAATTCTTATTCTAGTCATGTCATTGCGTTTATCTATGAATAATAATAGTTCTCTATTTCTGCAGTTTCTTTATCGCTTTCAGTAGTTCCAGTTCACTACCCGGAGCATACCCGGTGTGTGAATAAACGATCTTTCCATCCGCATCCACCACGTATACCTGTGGAGTCAGGCTCACATTCATAGCCCGCATAAATTCCTGATTTTTATCATACAGCATGATAAAATCATCCCATCCGTGTCCTTCCGCCAATGCACGTGCTTTAGCCGTAGAACGGCTGTCATCTGTAGAAACAGCTACCACACGGAATTTGGCTTCTTCCAGCCAATCGGGCAATTGTTCATTAATAGCATCCAACTCACGAATACAAGGTTTGCAGGTTGTTGCCCAAAAAGAAATAATCATAGGTGTTTTGTGATTAACCAGGGAGG
>ENA-OOZT01002039-OOZT01002039.1-human-gut-metagenome-genome-assembly--contig:-NODE-2039-length-12283-cov-5.201995_pt1 | contig 12283 bp, 4 predicted proteins | sample MGYA00241192_ERZ501407 | MGnify/ENA primary metagenome ERZ501407 (study PRJEB25962, sample SAMEA2042911) | human gut metagenome | biome: human gut; feature: human-associated habitat; material: faeces...
CTTAAGGGGAGCTGGACGCGGAGCGGCCTGAGGGGTGGTTCCCCGCCACAAACCTAACCCGTAGGGTGGTTCCCCACGCAGGGCCTAAAAATCAACCGAACAACGGCCATGTACACCCAAAAAAATTTATTCCCCAATAACCCACCATAGGGGGAGGGCCAAATCCGGCCCTCCCCCTGTGTATGATGGATTATCCCTCTATACCCTATTGGTGAATTGTAACATTGTTTTGCCTTGCGGCGGGCGCATCAGGCGCGGTTCTTCTTTTTCAGGCTCAGCAGCACGCCAACACCGGCCACAACCAGCAGCACACCAATGCCGCTGAACAGCAGGGTGCCGAAACCACCGGTGGTGGGCAGGTCGAAGCCCTTGCGGTTGATGATGGTAATTGGTGCATACGTATAATCGTCCTGGCCATTCTTGAAAGTAGTGGTCTTTACGTCACGCTTAATCAATTTGCCATCGCTAGAAAATTTATCGTTAACTGTCCAACTAGTAGCATAATCCACAGTCAAATTGGCATCAACAGGGCCGGAAAGCAAGTTATAGCCCTTATTTGTCATGGTTTCTACCGATTTGTACTCGCCATCGGGCAAACCATTGACAGTTGCGCAACCAGCATTTACACCCTCACCCGCGGTCGTAAGTGTGGTTACCTTAAACCACTTCGGCTCATTCTCAGCTTCTGTTGCATTCAACCCCAGTGCCTTGGCCTCTGTCGCAGTCAGGAACTTGCATTCCTTTATACCAAAGATAACAGTATCGGTCGTACCCTCTTTCAGTTTGTCAGTCTTTGCATCGTACTTCTTATAAAGGTCAAACGTTACACCATTCAGCAGTTTTTCAGTATTTCCATCCTGACCCTTTTTCAGGATACCAGTTTTGAAGGTATAAACAACAGCCTTATCATGGATTTCGTAGGGAGTATCATCCTCGCCATGCTTAATATCCGTCTTACGGGAGTAATCAAGGTGAGCTTCGTTCACATTGCCATCAGTGGTAGTGTCTGCGCCCGGCTGTAAAGTTGCAGTGTAAGTAATCGTGATGGTCTTACCGGCAGCTGCATTCAGGTTATCCTGGCTCGTTCCTGCTTTAAAATCAATCGTAATTTCAGAATTATTGCTATCAGAGGTATCTGTCAACGTGTAATCAGTATTCGCAGCAAAGGTTACATCTTGACCGTCTGCATTTTTACCGCTAATGGTAACACTGTTAATGTTATGCTTAAGCTGATTCTTGTTCATTGTATCAACAACTTTAAAGGTTTTCAGCTTTGCTACATTTTCAGGAACATAGATGGTCAGAGTATATTCAACGGTATCATCAACAGCATAGTCGGTATCGTTGCCTTCGTCAGTGCCTTTGCCATCATTACGCTTAGTTACGTCTTTCTCCAAATCCGGCTTATGGTTATAAACCGTCATGGTATTGTCATTGTTAATTACAAAATCGCTGTTCGGGGTAGCTCCATCCGGCGTTACAAGCTTACCTTGATCATTAATTTCAAACTCATATGCCACATTGTTGTTGATAATATAGCCGCTTTCCTTGTTTTCTGCATAGCCAATTTCCACAAAACGGTATTTACCCTTGAGCAAATTCTGAACGGTGATTTCGCCACTGCCATTTGTTGTAAACTCGCATTTGCCATTTACAGTATAATCATCGTATTTATCCTTGCTCGTTGAATTTTCGTTGTAGCGCTGCAACTTAAAGATAACATTCGGCAAATTTTCGATTTCATTTTCTTTACCGTCTGTCTTACCTTTCTTTACCAGCGTAATGTCACCTTTCGCGGAGCTGTTCTTCGGGTAAACAACAACATCATAGAGCCATTCCTTAAGCTGGTCTCCCGTTGCTTGCTCACCAACCTGAACTCTCGTCATAGGAATAGAAACAAGGAACGGATCCACGGGCTTTACAACGGAATCCGGCGTCGTTGTTTCGATAACCAGGTACATGCCAACGTTCAGGTCTTCAAACTTAACAAAACCATTAGCATCCGTTTTTCTTTCCGTTTTGCCGTCTTTACCTTTAACAGCTTTGTCAGCGATACCTTCTTTCAGATTTGCTGCGGTTTTATCGCCAGGAGTCTTAAAAAAGCTATCCGCTGTAACAGCATTATCATCACTAGCAGCTTCATAATATGCTACCAGCTCATCTGCCGTTTTAACCTGATAAATAGTAAAACCTGCATCTTTAAGCGGCGTAGCCTCATTCGGCACAGCCTGCTGCTCACCAGTTCCAGCTACAGAACCTGTCAATTCTGTGCTATGGAGATACTTATAAATGGTAATAGAGCCTTTTTTTGTTTTATCAATCGTACTTACGCTGGTTTTGATTTCAGGTGTTTGGGCATTGCCTTCGCCCTCGGCTGCCATTGCTGGCATGGCGCACAGACTGAGGGCCAGGGCGGCGCTCAACAGGCCTGTGAGAAAACGTTTTGCTTTTTTCATTTCAGTACCTCTTCTCTTAAAAAAATCATCATCGGATGGGCGGCGGGGCCGCCCGGCTTAAGGGTTCTGCATCAGCACGGCGTGCAGTGCGGGGCGCTGCAGCGGGGAAACGCTGCCGCGCCGCCCGCACTGTGCCGTGAAGAAAAAAGGAGGAAAAACTGGGCCGCTTGCCCACTTGGCTTAAGGTGCATCTGAAACCAAAGGAAATAACGGATATTTCGCAGCCACAAGCAGGATGTAAGGCAAAGAGCCGCCGGAATCCTTTCCGGACCCCAAGGCTTCTTAACACAAAATCCGGCTGCGCTTATAGAAACAGGCGATATTTTCCGCTTTTCAGTTATACACCCCGGCTTATGGCTGCGCCCTGCCGTAAACGGGCGCGCACGGGCGGGCAGGCCCTGTATCCTGGGGGTTGCTGGGTTTCCGGGGGATGGTTAATGTCGCCGGCCCCCTTTCCTGTTGTAGCGGAATGTGAATATCAACAGCCCTGCCACCGCCAGCGGCATGCCGATCAGCAGCCACAGGCTTGGCGCGTCTGCACCCGTGTGGGGCAGCTCAGGCGTTTTACGGTTCAGAACGGTAAGGGTAACTGTGTAGCCGCTGGCTGCATCGCCCGTTGCGTTTTGGGCGGTGCCATCGTCTATCTTGTACTTGCCGTCTTGGGTAAATTCGATATCAATCGACTTGGACAACAGGTTGTACCCCTCATGTGCCTTGGTTTCCGTCAGCCGGTATCTGCCGGGTTCCAGATCCTTGAACGGGTTATTTTTAATCTCGCCGTCCGTTCCGGTTGTACCGGTCAAATAATGTAGGTTGTCGTTGTTGTTGAATGTATAGGAAGTATCTACTTCCCACTGCGTTCCTCCAGTTTTTGCTTGCTTCAGCTTTTCCAGCTTGAACTCAACATCTTTCAAGAATACTTCTTCGCCCGCATTATTGGGTTCCGCGTCCTTCTTGATGATATCCAGTACAAACTTCGGGTTCTGCAGCGTGTTGGTCAGCACAATCTTGCCGCTGCCGCCGGTGATGGTTCCATCGGTGGCTGTGGCTGGCGTTGTAGTTGCGCCGGTTTCGCTGTTCGTTTCGCTTTTTGCTGTTGCTTCAGCCGTTACAACATACGTTTTGCCGTCAATCGTAATGGTTCCATCTTCCGCTGCCTGTTTAAATTCGCCATTCTCTACCGTACCTTCCACAATGCGGTAAATATAGTTATTATCCGCACTGCCGCCAACCGGGTACTGATCCAGGTTGTTAAAGGGATACAGCCAGCCGTTATCTGTATGGCGAACCGTAACATATTTGCTGCCCGAGGTCGGGTAGTCAACAACCTCCCATTTGGCATCCGCAGCACTGTTTTTGCGCTGGAGCTGGATGTAAATCTCGTTCGGCTGGTTCGTTGTACCAAGGGCCGTATCATTTGCATCTTTCCAGAGCTTATCGAACTCAATGTTGATCAGTTTGCGCTTGGTGTTGGTAAAGACTGCGGTAACTTCCAGATCGTTCGGATCGTTCGGATTTTTGCTCGCCACAATCTCGCCTTCCACCATGGTGTTGTCGATCACATGGGCGTATTGACCATCCGGAACGGTTACGCTTTGCAGTCTGGAATCATCGGTTTTGACTTCCTCGATGGTATAGCGGGTGCCAACGGGGATGCCGGTGATGGTTCCGGTGTGTTCTGAGTTGTTCTCATCGCTCATGTTGATCTCAACATACTTTATGATGTCCTTTTTTTCCAGACCCTCACCGCCAACATCATTAAAGGTAACTTTGAAGGTGTAGGTGCCATTAATGGTACCTTCCTCCCCCTCTGCGGCCTTCTTTTGGATTTTCAGCCCGCCGGTTTTGACGGTGTTGACGTATTTTACCTTTAGCTTTGTCAGCGTGGAGCTATTTTCGTCCGGGTCCTTATAGGAGCGGAAGACGATGGTGTCGGCGGAGGGTTTGTTTCCGGTATAGCTATTACCCGTTTGATCATCATTCGGTCTTATTTTTTCCGTTCGGCCATCATTGGGGCTGCTTCCCTCCTGCTTGTCCAGCGACTTGTTCGTGTCGGTAACTGTCACGGATTCGCTATCGCCCTTCATCGAAGTAACCGCCTGCCCGTTCTCGCACACCGTCCATGTGGTGTCGTACAGGTTTCGGTTCAGTTCCTCTTTGAGCGAAATGTAGCTGCCGCGGCGGAACTGGTCACTGAAGGTAACGGTTTCTCCATCTTCCAGAACAAAGCGTCCGTCCTCGTCCACCAACTGGGTGTCTGTGTCCATGTTGGAGGTGTACTGTGCGTTTTCGGCGTTTTCCAAATTACCGCTTTTGGCGGAGCCGTAATCCGGGATTTTCTCCTGATCGGTTGTAAAGCCGGTCATCGTTTTTGGCACCGCTTTGGGAATGAAGGTAAAGTTCCTGAAATAGATGTTGCGGTTATAGTTATCGCCCACGCGGATGGTTTTGACGTTGTCGCTAAAACCGTCCCGCTCTTTCATCTTGTGCAGGTCCAGCTTTACGGTGACCCATTGGTCTGTCGTCACTTCGACCGAGCCATACGTTGCACCGTTAATGCCTGATGTGCCAAGGCTTCCTTTTTGGACGCCGTTTTCATCCAGCAGTTCCAAATACAGGTTGTTGAGGGAAAGGCCACCTCCACCACCATCCCTTGAATCAACGTAAACCTGGAACGTAAGGAAGCGCATTTTTTCGATATTGATGGGGCTATTCAGCGTCAGGATGCCATAACGTTTATCACGCGCTGCACTGACGGGTTCCGTATCCATATAGCGTGCGTACCAGTGAAGGACCTGTTCGGTATCTTGCCCGGAATCTGGCCAGTGGTTTGGTTCCAACCTGAAAATGTACTCACTTTCTTTTCCTGGGGTTGCGGGTTCAATCTTGTTTTCTTTCGCAGTCAAATCCACCACTTTGGACTGAGTTCCGCTTTCATCCGGGCCAACGGCCGCTTTTGGTCCATAATGGGTTGCCTGGTTCTGGATGGTGAAGTTGAAGATTTTCTGTTTTTCAAAGCATTCTTTGAATTTCTGATCAGTAACGTTGCTCAGATCGACCACTTTTTGAACCTGCAGCTCGTTATTATCCGGGAAGTTGAACGCCACCGCCATGTTGGACTCCCACATACCGCGTTCCATATAGTACATGGTAAGGGTGTGCTTTTGGCCTTTGTCGAGTGGTTCAAGATTTGTGTTTTTCGCGTAGAAATCAATGTTCTCGCCATTATATTTCACGGTCTTGACAGGGGAACCGCCTTTTTCATCTATATCATTATTTTTTGCCGTTCCGCCTTTTTTGACCCTACTGACATAGGCTGTTACACTATTTTTCTTTCCCTCTTTTGTATCTACCTCGCCAAATTCCAGCAGGCCGGAAACCTTACCATGGGCACCGCCAACGTCAAGCACCAGCTGGCCATCAATGAATACCCAAACGTCATCGTCACCGGAGAAGAAGAACTTGATGTTGGTTTTTTCCTTTTTTCCATCTTTACCAATCTTATTGGTTTCCACCATGCCGTCATCCGTCAGGGTAAAATCCATCTGCAGCTTGGTGCCAAAGCCGTAATTGTAGGTAGAAGCCTTACCACCGGTTGCTGTTTCATTGAACGGGAAGTAGCCATAGTGGCCTTGCGGGCCCGATGACGCATTCACATTCTCAGAACGCCCTCTGTCGGTACTTTTTTTGAGAAAATATTTTGAATCCGAATTTTGTTCCGAATCTTGTTTTAGATACAAGGTTGTATCCTTGCTGTCAAAGTACCAATAATCAACGCCCTGATCCTCATTAAAAATCTGTTCCTTGGTAAAGGGGAACGCAACGTTGTCGTACACATCACCAAGCTTTGCATTTTTACTATTCTTTCCTAAGAGGAACTCTTTGTTAAAGTGCGGCTCTACTGTTGCTTTTTCTGTTCCGTTTAACAACGGTGCTCCATCTGCGTTACCGGTGGATGTTTTATCCGCAACCAATCCCTGATAGGCATAGTTTGTATGATTACTTCCATTGGTATTATCGTCATTACGCTGAGAGTTATTGATTGCCATAAAATGATTAAATTTTCTGGAATCATTGTCGTACCCAAACAAATTTAATGTATCTGCAATCTGGCTAAATTCATGTCCATTATCAGGCTGGAAATGTCCGGTATAAATCGGGTATGGGGCCTTTGCATCCTGATAATAATCGCTCAGCGCCTGATCAAATTCACGGAAGGGTACCCAGTTGCGGTGACTTGCATCAGTATAGCTACCGTAGCCATCACGGTTCTTGCCGTTCAACTCGTAATCTGTATAATAGTCATACAGCGTACTGGTAACATATTTTGTGTTTGCTTCTTCCGTAAAAGGAGCGGATGCAATATCTACTACATCTACTACTTCAGTGCCAGTACTCTTCCCCTTTTCGGCATCACGCGGGGTGGTGTCTTTTGGAGCCCAGTAGCCGCCACGTTGGCCCTTGCCATATACTGCATCGTCATTCGTATCCGCATAGAAGCACTGTTCCGTATCCTTATAGCCTGAAGGGATGTCTTCCCATTTTGTACTGTTGCCGCAGGTTGCAAGGTCCTCATCGTCACTCAACGGATACGAGGAGAATACAATTTTGGTATAGCCATCCGGCACATCTGCTGCATAGTAATCTGTGTCCTCAATCCGGCTCATTGTGCCGCCTATGCTTTCTTTGCCATCTCCTTTTAAGCGGTAGTAAACCGTACTTTGATTGGCTTTGGGGATTGAATAGTCGCCGCCAGTATCCTCATTCTTCGTTGGCAGCTTTGAGAAAGTAGCATCGTAATAGATACGGAAAGAGTTTTCTTTACCCCATCTTACGTTGTCTGTGCCAGTATAGATAAAGCAGTTACTTGTTTCACTGTATAGAAAGGATTCTTTATCATCACTAACAGATTCGTTATAGAAGTTATAGTATTTGCTGGTTTTGTTTTTACCGTCCTCAACCCATGTAAACTGAACATAAGAGCATTCCACGTCTGGGATGGTAAAAGTAACGAATTCTTCCTTAGCAACAGGTTTAGCTTCTGAGCCATCATTAACCAATGTTAAGGTTTCACTTTTTTCATCAGGGATATAGAAATTTGCCTTTACGCTCGTCAAATTAGCTGTACTGCGGTTTTCGAACTTGATGGGTTTGCCTGCATAGTATGTATGACTCGTCAGGATGGAATCGTCTGTCCATTCACCTTTAGTTGGATCATACATTTTATTATTGTAGTCGCTTATAGGACCCAGGTTACTATTTAGCTTAATCTCTCCTTTCCAAGTAGAACCTTCGTATAACTGGAACTGTATTTCTAGAAAGTTTTTTCCTTCTATATCTTTACAATTCTTAACGGCATAAATCTTATGTCCATCTTCTGTTTTCCGTCCGGTCGGCTCCATTGGATGCGAATGCCACCACTCACCCTTATCAGAATTGCCCGGAGTTGCATCAGTTCTTACTTTAAGCTTAATTTCATGGGAAGCTAAAACGGTCACCCCATTAATCGTATTCGGAACGACAAAGTAAACCGTGAATCCATCTGTCGCTTCCTGCTCACTAGCTGCCTGCACGTTATTCACGCTTTTTGCGGCGTACATCTTCTGCGGCTGTTCGGTCGGTTCCGGGGTGGCGGTGGGGGTCACGGTCGGCACAGGGGTGGCCGTTGCGGTGGCTGCCGGTTCCGGGGTCGGGGTGGGTTCTGCCGTTGGCTCCGGCGTTTCGGTCGGGGCGGGCTGCTCCGGCTCGGCGCTTTGTTCCGGTTCCGGGGTGGCGGCATCCGGCACCGGGGTGGCGGCGTTCTGCTCCGGCGGAACGGTATCCTCCCCGGAGGCCGTTCCCTGCTCATCCTCCAGCAGCTCTACTTCGTCAGGTGCGTCGGGCAGAGGATCCACCTCGGCGTATACAGGCAGGGCCATTGCCATAACCAGGCAAGCGGTGACAAGCAGCGCTGTCAGCCGGCGCGCCCAACCTGTTGTGTTTTTTCCTGTTCTATTCAATCTGCTCACCCGTCTTTCGCGCTGGCTTGATGGAAGCACATTGTTCCACAGGGGATCCCTGTGAAACAGTAAAAGAAGCCAGCTTCTTTTACTTGCGCAACCGTTGCCATGTTGTTTTCAAAAAAAAACCGCATCGAGTCTTCTCATTGCGCATTTACTTTTTATTTTCTTAATATAGCACCTTTACACCAGAAAGACAATACAATCCACGCAAATTCCTGTGTTTCAGCACTTTTACTGATTGCGCTTTCCTCCAATTATACAATGTATTCAAAGCCTTTGTATAATTTACTCCTAATTTTCTTTTTGGCAGCGGTCCCTTTTATATACTTTGACCGCGCGTTTATGATCCTCTGCGCACACAGAGCGCAACTTTGCGGCAAAATTCGCCTTTTTTGTTGCATTTTCCTGTTTTTGCGCAATTATTTGTTTCGCATGCGCCTGTTTGCGGCGGGGCCTGGCGGCTGGGTGGGCGCCTTGTGGGAGGGATGGCAGGTTTGCGGCGCACGGTTCCCGTTTTTTTGCGGCGCGATGGGTACACCGCGCCCCTGCAAACGGTTTGCGGTGTTTGCGGCGGCGGGTGCGGGTTTGGTGGATTGCACGCCCGCCAACGGGACGCCGTTCTCCCTTTACAACGGGGTGCGGGTTTGCTGCAGATATGCCATCCGCTTTTTTGTCCCCCCTGCCCCGCCCCTGATTCCCGGTTCCCCCTTGCCGATCTCTATTTGCGCCAGCTCCTGAGGTGCATCTGAGAGCAACAAAAATAGCGGATCTTTCGCAAGCACAAAATCCGGCTGCGTTTACTGAAACAGACGAGCTTTTTCTTTGTTTTCAGACACACCTCCAGCTCCCAGCTTTCAATCTATCCTGTGTAAACTGCAACCCCTCACGCGCCATTCTGTGCGGCACTTACCTTATAATATAAGGGGTGCTGCCCTGTGTAAATTTGCAACTGATCTATTTGAAGCAGCTGTGAGCTGTTGCAATTTTGCACAGGGTATTGCCCGCATTCTGTGCCGAACATTCCCGAAACGTGTTGGAAAAACGCACAGGATTGCCTTGTTTCCCTATGCCGCTTACCGTTGAAAAACGCACAGGTTACCCCCGGAACAGTTGCATTTTACACAGGGTATTCCCGCTCCCCTGCCCCGCCGTGACCCGCGTACCTGTTGGAAAACCACACAGGATAGGCCCGTTCCCCGTGTTGCAATTTACACAGGTTTGGCTGTTTTTGGCTTATTTGCAACTTTACGCAGGTTGCTTTCCGCACAGGAAAATGGTGGTGGAATGCACAGGCTGCAGTTGGTTGAACACACAGGTTTGCGTTGTTAAATTACACAGGCTCTACCTATTACTAATATAGAACTAAACATCTAAGCCATAATAACAACCAAAGGTAAGCCGGGAGATGGGGGAGAAGGGGGAAAAAATTGGTGTTGCCATTCCATCAGGTTACAGAACTCTGAAACAGCAGGACAGAAAAGCACAATAAAACCCTGTGTAACCTGCACCCGGGCTGTAACCCCCACAGGATATATGGCAAACCACAACGCGGGTGTTGCATTTTGCACAGGGTAATGACGGTGAAACCCTGTGTAAATTTGCAATTCTTGCGCTGGACAACAGGATGTGCTATAATGTTTAGCATGATGTGCGTGACCACCCGGGATACAGCAACCGATATAGGAGGCCCCTGCTTATGGCGGCAAGTAAACAGAAAAAAGATGATCCGTTTGTCGTTACGTTTGAAGAACGCGGGGACCAGACCATCGTTCGCAAATCCAATGACCTTGTACAGATGACGCGCAACAACCTGACGCTGAGCCAGCAGCGCCTGATGCTGCATATTTTTTCGATGATTAAGCCGGAGGATACGGACCTGCCCTCTTATGAGCTGAGCATTTATGATTTTATCAAGATGACCGGCATGGACCCGCACAGCGGGGCGCTGTACAAGCAGGTGCGCAAAAATATTGAGGAGCTGGCCAACGCGCCCATCCAGTGGATCAAGAATAACGGAACTTCCACGGTGGAAACATTCCGCTGGATCGATAAAGTGCGCATTGATGAGGGCCGCGCGCGCATGACCATCACGCTGGACCCGGTGCTGAAACCGCACCTGGTGCAGCTGAAAACCCTGTATACCACCATGGATGTGACCTACACCATGCTGATGCGGTCCACCTATTCCATCCGCATTTACGAGCTGTGCAAGAGCTACCAGAGCCTGTACCTGAAAAAGAAAGCGGCCGGGGAACCGCTGGTATGGAACCTGAGCATGCTGTATGAACAGCTTTCGTATACGGCCAACCGATGGTCGGATTTCCGCCGCCTGGCACTGGAAAAGGCAAAGGCGGAAATTAACGAAAAGACGGATATTATTTTTAATTACGATGTGTACGAAAAAAAAGGGCAGAAGGTTCTTTCGCTGGTGGTAACGATTGACCCGGTGGATGATGCCGCTGCACAGGCCAACCTGGACAGCATCAACAGCACAGTGCGCAAAAAGAGCAAAAAGAAGGGCCGCCCCACCGTGGCGATTGAGGATTCGCTGCTGGATGATCCCAGCGTGATCACCTTTGATTATGTTTCGGCACCGGAAACAACGATCCCCTATTCCTTTGGACGCCATCGCACCGAGCTGCGGGAGGAAATTGTTGTGAAAGCGCGCATGGATCAGCTGCGCGCGGAGATTACGCCCGAAGAGCTGCACGCGGTGGAAGTGATTATTGATGTGTTGGCAGATGCCTGCTGCACCATCCAGGCAGGCGATGGCGAGCAGGACGGCGGCAACAAAACGGTGTTTGGAAAGATGAATGCCATCATCCTGGATTGCGGCGGGCTGACCAGTTGGCTGGCCGGTGTGGCACCCCGTTATGCACAGGAGATCATTCCCCGGTCGCAGACGATGCGCAGCCCGGCGCGGTACCTGAACAAGGTGCTGCGCGAGGATATGGATAACTATCGCATTTATATTTTCCGCAAGGCAAAGCCGGCAGCAGAACCCAAAGAGGAGCTGTTGGAAGCGGAGTACCATGTGATGGACGAGCCGGTGCAGCAAACGATGCCGGAGCCTGAGTCGCCCAAGGTAGAGCTGATTCCCGAAACGATTGTAAAACGACAGGATATGCGAAAAGAGTTTGCAAAGTTTGTAGATGATGGATACCTGGAAAAGACGTTGACGAGCGGCCAGCGCGGCGCTTACCACGAAATTTACCGCCACCTGGCAGCGCGGTGCGTGCCATCGCCTTCCAGCCTGCGCAATGGGCTGAAAGACGAAATGCGGCTGCATTACCTGGCCTGCATGAATGAAGTGATTGAAAAGTATGGCAGCCTGACCCCATTGATGGAAGCTATGGCGCATGAACTGGACTTTGATGTGTTCTGGGCAAAGGCCGCCAAGGACCCCAACGTGAATAACCCGATGGGGCTGTTCTACCACATTATTGAAGAGCGCGCGCTGAACCCGATCGGCACCATAATGAACGACCAGGCACAACGGCAGAAGGTTGCCGCCAAGGAAAAAGGTGAAAAAGATAAGTGGAACAACGAAAGTTGGATGGATGCTTTTGAGGAAGATATCCCGGATGACAGCGAAGAGTAATTGAGATGAAGCGGAACGGAACATCCGGGAGCGCTATTATAATAAGGTAAGCAGCGGCTGGCAGATTGCTGGCCGCTGCTTTTTTGTTGGGGTGCAGCTGAGAAATGGAAATATCCGGCGTTTTTTGATTTCAGATAGACCTTGGGCAACACCGCACAATTCCCGCCTGACGGCTTAAGCACCGCTCCGACGGCTGCGGCACGGCATCTGCGTTGCCAAAATGC
>ENA-OOZT01002062-OOZT01002062.1-human-gut-metagenome-genome-assembly--contig:-NODE-2062-length-12193-cov-15.030895_pt1 | contig 12193 bp, 11 predicted proteins | sample MGYA00241192_ERZ501407 | MGnify/ENA primary metagenome ERZ501407 (study PRJEB25962, sample SAMEA2042911) | human gut metagenome | biome: human gut; feature: human-associated habitat; material: faeces...
GATTATTCACGCATAGAAACCCGCCACCGCCAAGGGTGGGTACAGCATATCACATCCGATTTGTCTGAAGCCTACCGGCTGGCTGCCGATGCCATAGACCGACGAATCCCCTGTTCCATAGCCTACCATGGCAATGTAGTCAATCTGTTGGAGTATGCATTGCATCACAACATCCACATCGAACTTCTCAGTGACCAGACTTCCTGCCACGCCGTTTACGAAGGCGGCTATTGTCCTGCAGGCATTTCCTTCGAAGAACGTACCCGTATGCTGAAAGAAGACAGAGAAACTTTCGATGAAATGGTGAACGAAACTTTGCGCCGCCATTTCCATGTTATCAAGGAACTGGTGGCACGGGGCACTTATTTCTTCGATTATGGCAATTCTTTCATGAAAGCGATTTATGACGCCGGAGTGAAAGAAATCTCACGCAATGGAACAGACGAGAAGGATGGATTCATCTGGCCGTCCTATGTAGAGGATATCATGGGGCCTCAACTTTTCGATTATGGTTACGGCCCCTTCCGCTGGGTATGCCTGAGCGGGAAAAAGGAAGATTTGATAAAGACCGACCGTGCCGCTATGGAGTGTATCCCTAAAGATCGCCGCGGACAGGATATGGACAACTGGATATGGATTCGCGACGCCGAAAAGAATAACCTGGTGGTAGGGACCCAAGCACGCATTCTGTATCAAGACGCGCTGGGCCGTATGAATATCGCACTGCGTTTCAATGAAATGGTACGCCGGGGCGAGGTAGGTCCTATCATGTTGGGACGTGACCACCACGATGTAAGCGGTACCGACTCTCCTTTCCGGGAAACCTCCAATATCAAGGACGGCAGCAATGTAATGGCAGATATGGCTGTGCAATGCTTTGCCGGAAATTGTGCCCGGGGCATGAGCCTTGTCGCTTTGCACAATGGAGGCGGTGTAGGTATAGGTAAAGCCATCAATGGCGGATTCGGAATGGTATGCGACGGCAGTGAACGGGTAGACCGTATTCTCCGCTCATCCATGTTATGGGATGTAATGGGAGGAGTGGCACGCCGCTCGTGGGCACGCAACCCGCATGCCATGGAAACTTCGGCGGAATTCAACGAGAGCCATGCCGATGGTTATCACATCACCCTGCCGCATATAGCGGAAGATGACCTTATTAATAAGGTATTGAAAAATAAAGGAATCAACTAACCAAAAACCGGAACACCATGGATGCAACTGTTTCATTCATCCGCATCCATGGATGTTCCCTATAAACCAAATTCTAAAGAGTATGAGCTGGACAAAAATTATGGAATGCGTCCCCAACTTCAGCGAGGGACGTGACTTACAGAAAATAGACGAGATTGTATCTCCGTTTCGTGCCAAGGCAGGCGTAAAATTATTGGATTATAGTAACGATGAAGACCACAACCGGCTGGTAGTTACCGTTGTTGGAGAACCGGACGCCTTGAAAGAAGCCGTGATAGAAGCTATCGGTATAGCAGTAGAACTGATTGACCTGAACCATCACCAAGGACAGCACCCCCGTATGGGAGCTGTAGATGTAGTTCCATTCATTCCCATCAAAGGATGTACCATGGAAGATGCTATAGCGGTGTCCAAAGAAGTGGGGCAACGGGTGGCCTCTCAATATAATCTCCCTGTATTCTTGTATGAAAAATCAGCTAGTGCACCACATCGTGAAAATCTCGCTGCCATCCGTAAAGGAGAATTCGAGGGAATGAAGGAAAAGATTCACCAACCCGAATGGCATCCCGATTTTGGTCCTGTGGAACGTCACCCCACTGCCGGAACTGTAGCCATCGGAGCCCGTATGCCCTTAGTGGCCTACAATATAAATCTCAATACTCCCAGCCTGGAAATAGCGCATGACATTGCCAAGAAAATCCGTTTTATCGGTGGCGGACTGCGCTATTGCAAGGCCATGGGCGTAGAACTGAAGGACCGGGGTATCACCCAGGTATCCATGAATCTTACCGACTATAGCAAAACCGCTATCTACCGGGCATTCGAAATGGTACGTTTTGAAGCCAAACGCTACGGAGTAAGCATCATCGGCAGCGAAATCGTAGGACTTGTTCCTATGGAGGCCTTGATAGACACTGCCTCTTACTACCTGGGATTGGAAAACTTCTCCATGCAACAAGTGCTGGAAGCGCAGATTATGGAATAATATAGAATAGAACGCAAATGACACAAATGACGCAAATAGCAAGTCAAGAAGATGTAGATAAAATATTAAAAGCATTTTATCTAGTGTACAACACATTAGGATATGGATTCTTGGAAAGGGTTTATCAAAATGCCCTCTACTTTGAATTGATAGAGCAAGGTTTTAAATGTGAAGTGCAAAAGCAAATCAATGTATTTTATAAAAATCATAAAGTGGGTGAATATTATGCCGACATGGTGATCAACAACTCCATCATATTAGAACTGAAAGCGGCTGATGCTTTACGTCCCGAGCATGAATTTCAACTGATAAACTATCTGAAAGCCACAGACATAGAGATAGGCTATCTATTAAACTTCGGAAAGCATCCTGAATTTAAAAGAAAAATATTCAGTCACCATTGATATTTGTGTCATTTGCGTCATTTGCGTTCCATTAAAACTAACAACTATGAGCAACAACTTGATTATCATCAATGCCCACATCGTTACTCCGCAAGGCAGAACCGCCCGGAAAGGAGAAGCCATGAACGAACTTCTCAACATTCCTTGCGGAACGGTAAGAGTAACCGACGGCATTATTACCTATGTTGGCGAAAACCGTATAAGCCATGAAAAGCCCGGCTATAAAGTGCTTGACGCCAGAGGGAATGTATTGTTGCCGGGATTCGTTGACTCTCATACCCATTTGGTTTTCGGAGGATTTCGCCCCGACGAATTCATCTGGCGGCTCAACGGCGACAGTTATATGAGCATCATGGAACGTGGCGGAGGCATTATCAATACTGTACGTGCCACCCGGGAAGCCTCCTTTGAAGAACTGAAACATAAAGCCGAATGGTTTCTGGATACCATGAGCCGGATGGGGGTCACCACAGTGGAAGGAAAAAGCGGATATGGTCTGGATCGTGATACAGAACTGAAACAACTCAGTGTCATGCAAGCTATCAATGAATGTCCCGACCGGAAAGTAGATATCGCCACCACTTTTTTAGGTGCTCACGCCTTACCCGAAGAATACAAAGGGCGAAGTGACGCATATATTGATTTTCTGATTAACGAAATGTTGCCCATGATCCATCAGAAACAATTGGCCGAAAATTGCGATATTTTCTGTGAAAAAGGAGTATTCACTGTGGAACAGTCTCGAAAGCTATTGAAAGCTGCGCAAGCTCTAGGCTTCGGCGCCAAGCTACACGCTGATGAAATTGTCAGCTTTGGAGGAGCAGAACTGGCAGGAGAATTGAAGGCCCTCAGCGCCGACCATCTGTTGCAAGCATCCGATGAAGGCATAAAAGCCCTGGCACAAAATAATGTAGTAGGCACTCTGTTGCCACTAACTGCCTTTACACTAAAAGAGCCCTACGCCCGTGGCAGGAAAATGATAGACAGCGGCTGTGCCGTAGCCCTTGCCACCGATCTAAATCCAGGCAGCTGTTTCTCCGGATCCATCCCGCTGACTTTTGCTCTGGCCTGCATCTATATGAAACTGACCGTTGCCGAAGCTATCACAGCCATCACACTGAACGGTGCGGCAGCCCTCGGACGCGCCGACCGCATCGGAAGCATAGAAGCCGGAAAACAGGGAGACTTTGTTTTACTGGGAACCGACAACCCCCATATATTACCTTATTATACAGGTATGAACGCAGTGAAGCTGACCATCAAAGGGGGACGTATTCTACATTCAAATTAACCAATTAAATACTAATAGCCATGTTAACAGAACTTACCATCAAAGAATTTATCAATAAAGTACTCAGTAATGATCCTGTCCCCGGTGGCGGCAGTGTCTCGGCACTCAATGGAGCCCTTGCCACCTCACTGGCAGCTATGGTAGCCAATCTTACCATAGGCCGCAAGAAATATGTAGAAGTGAACGAAATAATGGAAGATCTTTCTGTGCGTTTCGAAGAGCTCACCCGCCAGCTGATAACCGATGTAGACCGTGATTCGGAAGCATACGACCGTGTTTTCTCTGCATTCAAACTTCCGAAAGAAACGGATGAAGAAAAGGCTATCCGCAGTGAAGCCATACAGAAGGAAACCAAATATGCCGCCCAAGTGCCTATGGAGGTGGCACGTACCGTCCATTCCATTCTGCCCATGATTGATGTGGTAGCCAGAAAAGGGAACAGCAACGCTGTAACCGATGCCTGTGTATCCATGATGTGTGCCCGGACTGCCATTCTGGGAGCCTTGCTGAATGTACGTATCAACCTCACTTCTATCAAAGACGAAAAATTCGTCAAAGAGATGAGTGAAGAAGCCGATATGATAGAACAGACGACCATTGCCGAAGAACAGAAAATACTGGACTATGTGAAAACCATTTTTTAATCCCAACCTCCGCGGTTAAAAAAAGAATCAGACCATGAAGAATGTATATCAAATAGGTTCGGGTGACCTCACTTTTGACATCATCGAACGTATTATCAATGAAAATCTGAAATTGGAACTGGCTCCTGAAGCCAAAGACCGGATTCAGAAATGCCGGGATTACCTGGACAAAAAGATCAAGGAATCCGATGTCCCTCTCTATGGCATCACGACAGGATTCGGCAGCCTGTGCAACCGTAATATTTCTTCCGATGAACTGAGTACTTTGCAAGAGAACCTGGTGAAAAGCCATGCCTGCAGTGTAGGCGCAGAAATGCCCCATGTCATTGTGAAGCTGATGTTTTTATTAAAAGCTCATGCTCTTTCTTTGGGACACAGTGGCGTACAAGTCATTACTGTACAGCGCATTATCGACTTTTTCAATAACGATGTAATGCCCATTGTCTACGACCGCGGTTCATTGGGAGCCTCAGGAGATCTTGCCCCGCTCGCCAATCTCTTCCTTCCGTTGATCGGCGTAGGCGACGTGTATTATAAAGGCAAACGCTGCGAAGCTATCAGCGTGCTTGATGAGTTTGGTTGGGAACCAGTCAAATTGAAAAGCAAAGAAGGACTGGCCTTGCTCAATGGTACCCAGTTTATGAGTGCCAACGGAGTGTATGCCATACTCAAAGCCTTCCGTCTTTCCAAGAAAGCCGACCTCATTGCCGCCATCTCCCTGGAAGCCTTTGACGGCCGCATCGATCCGTTCATGGACTGTATCCAACAAATGCGTCCGCATAAAGGCCAGATAGAAACCGGAGCCGCATTCCGAAGAATACTGGAAGGCAGTGAAATCATCGCACAGCCCAAACAACACGTACAAGACCCCTATTCGTTCCGTTGCATCCCACAAGTTCATGGTGCTACCAAAGATGCCATCAACCACGTAGCTTCAGTACTGTTGACCGAGATAAATTCAGTTACCGATAACCCCACTATCTTCCCCGATGAAGACCTTATCATTTCAGGTGGCAACTTCCACGGACAGCCCCTGGCACTGGTATATGATTATCTTGCCATTGCTATGGCCGAACTGGGAAACATATCCGAACGGCGTGTGGCACAACTCATTATGGGACTTCGCGGATTGCCCGAATTTCTGGTTGCCAATCCGGGACTTAATTCCGGTTTCATGATTCCCCAATATGCGGCTGCCAGCATGGTAAGCCAGAATAAAATGTACTGTTATGCCGCCAGCAGCGACTCCATAGTATCCAGCAACGGACAGGAAGACCATGTAAGTATGGGAGCCAACGCCGCCACCAAGCTCTACAAAGTGATGGACAACCTGGAACATATACTTGCCATCGAATTGATGAACGCCGCACAAGGACTGGATTTCCGCCGCCCGCTCCGCAGTTCACCGTTTATTGAAAAGTTTCTCGCCACCTACCGCAACGAGGTACCTTTTATAAAAGAAGATATTGTGATGTATAAGGAAATACATAAAACAGTAGCTTTTTTAAAACGGCATCAAGTAAATTATTAAACGGCATTTCGGACTCGGATTATAAAGGTCTCACATCCCTTTTTACTATTAAAGACTATAAGATCCATATAATCCGAGCCCGAATTCATATCTTTGCAGTAACAAAAAAATAGCGAAGATGAATTACGATAATAAAGAAGAAATGTTTCCTATAGTAGATGAACAAGGAAACATAACAGGAGCTGCAACCCGTGGAGAATGTCATAATGGAAGTAAATTGCTACATCCGGTAGTCCACTTACATGTATTCAACAGTAAAGGCGAACTCTATTTGCAAAAGCGTCCTGACTGGAAAGATATCCAACCAGGCAAATGGGACACAGCCGTAGGCGGACACATAGATTTAAGTGAAAATGTGGAAACAGCCTTGAAACGTGAAGTAAAAGAAGAACTGGGCATCACCGACTTTACTCCCGAATTACTGACTAGCTATGTATTCGAATCCACCCGGGAAAAAGAATTGGTATTCTCACATAAAACCACTTATGACGGTCCCATTATTCCCAGCGAGGAACTGGATGGCGGCCGTTTTTGGTCACTAGAAGAGATCAGAAGCAATATTGGGAAAGAAATATTTACACCTAATTTTGAGAATGAATTTCAGAAGCTGGGCTTCTGAAATAGTTTTTTAATGAAAAGTGGCAAATTCTTGATGCAGGTCAAGAATTTGCCACTTTTGCATACATTTTATCTTTATCAGAGTACAATCTAGAACAAAACAGCATAATTTTGTGTTGTAAAACATAAAAAGAAAGGATAACGAGATTATGAAAAAGGTAAAAAGTATTTTTAAGAAAGCCCTTGCTATGATGGGTGAAAACGAAGTAAAAGCTTGGGGTATAGGGATTAAGTAAGAAAACAACCCTATTTTTTAATCAAAGAAAGGATAACATTATGAAGAAGTTGAAGGAGATCATCAAAGCAGGTCTCAAAGATATGGGAAATGACGCCCTCCGTGCTTGGGGGTACGATACAAAGTAAAAGATACAAAGGATTAGTTTTTAACGTTTTAAAAAAAGGTAACAGGATGAAAAGAGTAAAAAGTTTTTTCAAAGGATATATGAGGGCTATTGAAATTAATGCCGCATTAATGTATGGTTATAGACCTAAATAAAAACCGTACTTTTTGATTGAGGGAATTGAATTACCATTATAATAAAAAAGCAGTCTTGAAAAGTCAAGACTGCTTTTTTATTATAAATACAGTAGAAGTGAAATCAATTTATCCGACAAGCAATACACTAATATTAAAAATATTCCCTATTTTTGCAACAATCTGCTATTAACCTATAAATTTCAATTAAACAGAACCATGATTAAAAACCTATCTACCTTCTTCGTCGGTATAGCGTTATCATGCCTCGCCGGCTGTACCCCAATCCCCAAAGAAACAACTGCAACAAAAGAGTATGCGCCTCTTGAAGTTCCAGTTCCCGAACGTCCTGCGGGACAACAGGATGTAATCGAACTAACAACTCCTAAACTTGACACTGTGCGTGTAGGTTTCATCGGTTTGGGCATGCGTGGTCCCAGTGCGGTAGAACGTTGGACGCACATACCGGGAACTAAAATTGTGGCTCTTTGCGACTTATTGCCTGAAAATGCGGAAAAAGCACAAAAAATTGTAACTAACGCCGGTATGGAAGCCCCTGCCCTCTATTCCGGCAGCGAAGATGCATGGAAACAACTGTGCGAGCGAAACGATATCGACTTGGTATACATTGCAACAGACTGGAAACACCATACTGAAATGGGTATCTATGCCATGGAACATGGAAAACATGCAGCCATCGAGGTACCTGCCGCCATGTCGCTGGATGAAATCTGGGCACTTATCAATACTTCCGAAAAGACCCGTAAACACTGTATGCAACTTGAAAACTGTGTTTACGACTTCTTCGAACTGACGACATTGAATATGGCACAAAAAGGTCTTTTCGGCGAAGTGCTCCATGTAGAAGGTTCATACATCCATAATCTGGAAGAATTCTGGCCTTATTACTGGAACAACTGGCGTTTGGATTACAACCGGGAGTTCCGTGGAGACGTTTATGCCACACACGGCCTAGGCCCTGCCTGCCAATTGCTCAACATTCATCGCGGTGACCGCATGAAGACACTGGTAGCCATGGACACCAAAGCTGTAACCGGTCCCGAACTGGTAAAACAATATCAGAAAGAAGAAGCACCCGATTTCCAAAACGGCGACCATACCATGACTTTTATCCGTACAGAAAACGGAAAAACCATCCACATACAGCATGATGTAATGAATCCACGTCCCTATAGCCGTATGTATCAGCTGACCGGTACCAAAGGTTTTGCCAACAAATATCCCATCGAGCAATATTGTTTCCGCCCGGATCAGATTGACAGCACCAGCATACCCGATCACGAAAACCTGAGTATGCACTCGGCTGTTCCCGAAAAAGTAAAAGAAGCTTTGATGAGCCAATACAAACATCCTATCCACCAAGAATTAGAAGAAACAGCAAAGAAAATAGGTGGACATGGAGGGATGGACTTCATTATGGATTATCGCCTGGTATATTGCTTGCGCAACGGACTTCCTTTGGACATGGACGTTTATGATTTAGCAGAATGGTGCTGTATGGCCGACTTGACCCGTCTTTCTATAGAAAACGGAAATGCACCTGTTGCCGTACCCGACTTTACCCGTGGCTATTGGAACAAAGTGGATGGTTATCATCATGCTTTCGCTCAATAAAAAACTGAAACAAATACAGACTTCAATAAAAAGAGAGGTATATTCTGCATCAGGCAGAAATACCTCCCTTTCTTATAATACACAAAATCACATGAACATTATTGTGTATAAAAAACTCACATTTTATACTTTTGTCAGTTCACCCGTCACCGAATCAATTATAAATCCCCTCACTATAATATCTTCAGGTATTAATGGATGCTCCATAATAGCCCGTACAGTTCCTTTCACCGATTTCTCCGTATCCTCAAAACCATCCAGCCATGCTCCAAAATCTACACCACAGAAACGAATCATATCAATGGTTTCCTGCTTGATGCCACGTGCTTTCATGTGTTCTATCATCTCATTACTATTCATGTGACAGGCTCCACAATCAGAATGAGCAACAACCATAACTTCCTTTACACCTAACTCATAAATAGCCACCATCAGACTACGGATTACACTACCAAACGGATGCGAGATAACCCCACCTGCATTCTTGATAATTTTTACATCACCGTTCCTGATACCCAAAGCAGCAGGTAACAATTCCGTCAACCGGGTATCCATACAAGAAAGAATAGCTATTTTTTTATCAGGATATTTGTTGGTAATATATTTCTCATATCCCTTGCTCTCAACAAATTTCTTGTTGAACTCTAAAATATCATCTATCATTGCCATAAGTTTTTTTAGGATTCACTACAAACTTACACAAAAATAAAATACGATGACACTTTTAAGATAAATATTTATCGGATGCCAACTTTTCTACCATCCATCAAGGCAAAGATGAACCATACAAGAAAAAGCAAAGAGAACAATGCGTTTCCATACGAAAGAACCAACCCCGTAAATGCTAAAATTGTCATTGGTCTTTTTTCCTTCTCCCCAGTTCGGCACGGATACGGCTTAACGACTGTGGGGTAATCCATAAATAAGAAGCGATATGCTTCAGAGGTACATACTGAAACAGTTCCGGATTCTCTTCCAACAAAGTAAGATAACGCTCCTTGGCCCGGGGGCTTCCTCCCGTTATCATCCAACTTTCAAGCCCTAAAAACTGCTGCTCGAACAGTCGTCTTCCAAAATTAGCCAGTTCAACAGATCCGGCATATAATACTTCGAGTTTTGCCTTCGAAATACCATAAAGTTCACTGTCACACATCGCTTCGATAGAAACCAACGAAACTGTATTTTCCACATATCCCCATGACGAGAAGATGGCCTCTCCTTCAGAAGCAAACCAGACGGAAACATCTACCCCGTCATTAAGGTAATGCCCCCGCCAGATTCCTTTACTTACAATATAGAAGTTTGAGTTCCGCCCACCTTCCTGTACAAGAAAATCCCCTTTATGAAAAGTGAACTTCTCCATATTATCCAACAACTGCAAGCTCAAAGCTATCGGCAAACTATATTTTTCACAAAACTTCTGTATGAATGCATCCATATATCCACCCGATTAATTACTACAAAAGTAAAAAATCATCTGCGAACCCATTGATGTTTACGATAATAAATTACCATTATTACTAAAAAAGTAAGTATTTCCGCCAAAGGAACCGCCAGCCATATCCCTGGCACCTTCAATAGCAACGGCAAGCCCAATAAACAAAGTACCATAAAAACAAACCCACGCAAAACTGTAACCATCATAGCCGGACGTGCCCGCTCTACACTTTGAAAATAGCCAATGGAAACAATGTTTACAGCAAAAAAAATAAAACCAGACGCAAACAAAGGCAGTCCCGCCACAGCAATATCGTATGCCGGATAGGAACGATCAATAAACATAGCCACAATCTGATGATTGAACAAAGCTGTTAACGCAAAAAACACAAGTCCGCAGGTCACGGCCGTTCCCAGTGCCAGACGGAAAGCGGAACGTACCCGCATGGTATCACCCGCTCCAAAGTTATAGCTTAAAATGGGTTGAGCCGATTGTCCTATGGCATTATATACCATAAATATAATGGGAAAGAAATAACAGGCAATACTGAAAGCAGCCACTCCATCTTCGCCTAAATAATGGATGAACACATAATTGCCTGCAAACATCATACAGGCTATGGCTGCCTCGCACAAAAAGGTGGAAACTCCTAAGTGGCACATATATTTCACATTGCGCCAAGTGAGCCGCATACTCTTCTTGCTAAGTTTCACCCGGCAAAAATGAATCACATTTCTTCTGCGACTTAAATAGACTACAATCATTCCGGCCCCCAAAATATACCCCAGACTGGTAGCCAGCGCCGCACCCATCATTCCCCATTTGAGAATAAAAATGAACACATAATCCAATAGGATATTCACCACTGCCGGAATAGCATTACACAACATGGCATAATTAGGAGAACCATCCAGACGGACAAAGAACATCCCTGAACTTAGCAAAGCACTAAATACCAGAAAAGGCAAGAACCAATACATATATTCCACCACCAAAGGCAACAGACGTTCCGAACTTCCCAACCACACGGCTACTTGTGGAGCAAACAAACATACCACTCCCCACAGCACAGCCAAAAACAAAGAAGAAACCACAACAGCCTGCGTCACATTGATACGAGCAGTTTTCAACTTTCCCTGAGATAAATGAATAGATGCCACCACCGATGCGCCAACACCAAACATCAGTCCGATACCCGTACTTATCAAAAACAAAGGAGCAGTAATATTCACTGCCGCCAATGCGTCACTACCTATCCCTTGACCTACAAAAATACCATCTGTTATCACAAACACAGCCGAAAATACCATCCCCAGCACAGTAGGTATCAGCAATTTCCGAAACAATTTCGGAATTTCCATACTACCAAAATCAATACTATCCTTCATAAACTTCACTTTTTTGTTTAGCGGATGCAAAGATAGAGCGTTATTTCGGAGTAAAAATTACCATTTGGTAATTTCCAACTATTTTTTCCTATGAAAAAATTTGTTCTTTTAAAAGATATTCTTACCTTTGCACCCGCTAAACAAAAAGCAATGCCTCTTTAGCTCAGTTGGCCAGAGCACGTGATTTGTAATCTCGGGGTCGTTGGTTCGAATCCGACAAGAGGCTCACTCAAAAAGGGAGTGTTTCTGAACATTCAGAAACACTCCCTTTTTTATAGGACAGTTCAATTTGAAATAAACCCCACTAATCTTTTAAGAGTGATCCACAGTCTCCTCACATAACATAATTTCTCGGATGAGCCGAAATTTAGAGAGTAAATAAAACTTGAGAAGATAATCCACTATGGTCTATAAAAAACTCCCTGTCAACATTTCGCCAACAGGGAGTCCGTTAATCATTTATGGGGCAAAGATTACATCATGCCGCCCATGCCACCCATTCCGGGAGCACCCATCGGCATTTCTGGTTTATCTTCTTTCTTTTCCACAATTACACATTCTGTAGTCAGGAACATACCTGCAATAGAAGC
>ENA-OOZT01002071-OOZT01002071.1-human-gut-metagenome-genome-assembly--contig:-NODE-2071-length-12166-cov-2.283957_pt1 | contig 12166 bp, 10 predicted proteins | sample MGYA00241192_ERZ501407 | MGnify/ENA primary metagenome ERZ501407 (study PRJEB25962, sample SAMEA2042911) | human gut metagenome | biome: human gut; feature: human-associated habitat; material: faeces...
GAATCCCCATAATCTATCCGTGTAATTCGAACATTTAATGCAGCCTCAATGGCGGAAGATTTATCATGCCAGGTTTCCAGAGGAATCCCACAATTCTGAAAATATAAAATTTTCATTCCCGGAGTTTTTTTTGATTTTTCACAGTTTAAAAGGGAAGGGATTTCACCGGTGCTGTTTTTTAACCCGATTGTTGCAAAGCTATGTTTGATTTTGTATATATGAAGCGGAATACCAAGCATAATCAAAATAAAAATGCAGCCCACAAAACTATAAAATAGCATCAAAAACCACTTTGCATGTTCTATAATTCCGGTGAGACCTGTGGCGGTTACTGCTTTTGTGAGATATAGATGACGAATCCAGAACAGCAAATATAGTATAAAAATTCCCAGTTTACAGGGGCTACGGCGTAATTCTACAAGTCCTTGTTTCATCCTTGAGGGGATGTTCAATTTGAAAAAAATCATACTTCAACCTCCGTAACCGTACCATCTGAATTATATTGATAAACCCTGTGAATCCGGCGAAGAAACGCCTTCCAGACCTCAGGTTGATATACCTGCACATCCTTATACTGTTCTTCCAATGATAAATTGGAGATGATATAAACGGTGGTATATAATGCGGAACGGTCTGTGTACCGAGCCGGCAGTTTTACAGGGTAGATATCGAGATAATTTAACATCTGCTGAATGGGAATCTGCGAAGCGAATTCTTCAAAAACTAATACAGGTTCTCCGTGGTAGGCATCGAAGCGTACACCGTTATTTTTGGGATAATCAGTGATTCTACAGATATCTTTCGCCGGATGACGGTCAAATACACTTTTTGATTTTCCTGTGCCAGTTTCGCCGAAAATGTAGTATACTTTCAGTTCTCTATTTTTCTTCCCTTCAACCTCATGGCACAGTTCTTGAATTTCGATTAAATTTTTTACTCTCATTGCCATGCTGGGATATTTCTCAATAATATCCATAGGTGTTTTCTTTTCTTCTCTGATTAAGCGAATAATCTCACGCATTTTATCGTCAGATTTTTTTGCTTTTACGGGAATTTCGCCCCATTCATAAAAGCTGCCCTCCACGGATGTTTCTGCTTTTTCTGTTTCTGCCCATTTGCCGGTTTTGGTAATATATTCACGATTCTGCCAAGCAGAGCCAACAGCTGGGTCAAGATGTGCAGTAGGGAATCTTTTCTTCAATGTTGAAAAGCGCAGTGCAGATGCACGTTCAAAATAAATATGAATATGCGGCGTTCCGGTTGCAGCAACCTCTTCTGCTAAACAAAAGTAGGTTGGATGCAACAGATGTATAGTTTCAAGTAAAGAAGCTTTTTCCCAACCGGATGCCTGTGGATTGTTTATCGTAATCAACCATTTGGTTGACTGTGTATCTTTTGGATTCATGTCAACACGTCCTTTCTGCGATACGCGATACCGACCATATAAAGGCAATGCTAATGGTCGGTATTTGTTCGCTCTGGCAGAGACTATCCCCCTTTTGAAAGGGGGATTACCACCTGCCAACTTGTTACTTATTCGACCACTTCCATTGCAAGATGAATGTCTTTTGCACGTGCCCCAATTTGCGGTTGACCACTCAACCAATAGATATACAGCTCCAAATTAGAGAAGTCGACTTCCACATAGTTGTCCGGCGTGTCGATACGCTTTTTGCCCTCAATTTTTACAGATATTTTCTCCAGACCTCTTTCTGGCAGAACAATCGTATAACGATAGCCATCAATTTCGTCAGTTTTTTTGTTATCTGTGTATTTATAGACAGGGCGAACCTCCGTCAGCCAGTATCTTTTGCCTAACGTAGCTACAACATCAATTTTTAAAGCGTGCAATTTTATCATAAAATCACCGATTCCTTTCTTATATCTAACTTGTCAACTTGATTTTTATAACGAATTCGAATTCTAATTAAAGTATAGAATATTTTTCTAGTGGATTGGTCTCACGCGTGAGCCAGATTTTATATTAAAAAACCCCATCATAACCAAGTGGAAATGACGGGGAGTATCTTCATTCTCTCCAAATATTAGCATCATAGAGTTTTTCTTCCAGTTTTTCTCCGGTCATATCTGAATCTGAAAGATATTCAAAATAAATTTCATCTTCAGGATATAACAGAAATAATAATTCTTTTCTTTTTTCTAAGCCTAAATCTAACTCAGCAAAAAAATGATATAATGTATCTCTTTGCGGTTTGATGGCACAGGTAAAGCCAAAAATACGATTTCCTGTTGATTTTGTCAAAAATTTACTTTTTTTAATGAATTCAGATTGTGTGATTCCTTTTTCGTTAATAATTTCATGCACTTTTTCATGAAATTTCTTCAAATTAGGAGACGGGGTTTTCTTTGATTTTGAAGTTTTGGCCATCAAAGAACCCCAACCGATTAAGGTTGATGATTTACAACAGAAGGGGAATGGGTTTCAATCAATATTGATATGCTATAGATTTGCTTTTCTTTTTGAATCATAGCAAACACCTCCGGTTGAATTTATTTTGGGCAAAGAGTAGCATCACCTCCGTATCTTTTGCTGTCCGCTGTAAATACGTCCTTCTCCATTTTTCTTCTTAAATATTTTCCAATAAAAAAAGATAGGAATCTCCTATCTTTTTTCTGCATGAGTATTCAATTTAAATGGAAAGACTCCATCCATTATCTCATCATTTTTTAATTTAAAATCTTAGTAAATAGTAAAGAATAAAAAAATATTTTATGATAATTATTATAGTTGATGAATTCTAAATTGTCAATTTTGAGATGTTTTTGAATTTTAAATTAAAACCGTACTGACATAGAATAGAGAAGGACAGTGTCAAAGTCACTGCCCTTACATAGCTTTTTCTATACCGTTACTTTAAACGATTTTCACCGCATTTTCCTTGATTTCGGTGATTTTCTGAATCAATGCTGTCCTTGTTTTTGCATCGAACATTTTTATAAATGCAATCGGCTTATCAAATGGCGGTTTCTGCAAATCCGCCACATTATCCATATATCCATTCTGTTCAATATGGTTAATGATTTTCATAACAAATGCAATCTGCTTCTGATTCAGAGACGCATCATTGATAAAAGCAGAGAATGCGTCCATAGCCGCATTGTGGTCCAGCTTTGCAATTTTACGAATCAGCAGACCAAAGGGCGTATCCTTAAATTCTCGTGCATAATCCTCCTTACTGCCCAATTCATTTGTCAGGATACGTTCCAGTTCCGTATAGTCTCCAATGGAAAGGGGAATGTTATGCGTCAGCTTATGAATTGCCAGAGTGTTTCTGTGTTCCTCTACATAACGATTGACCTTTTTTCGGTAGTCTTCAAAGTTGTATGCTGCATCCAACTGCACATTTTCCTGTTCTGCAATTACAGGGTCAGTCAAATTTGTGATAATAGTGGCAGGGCCTGTTTTTTCTTCAACCAAGAATTTAATCAGGTCACGCAAATCCTCACGCATCATTTCAAATAGAAGAATATCATTCGCAGCCCAGAATTCATCTGTGTTGATTTGTTTAATGAAATCCATCTTTGCTTGAATCTGTGGAATCGTTGATTTCTTTTCCAAAAGAGCGGCTGTACCGCAAAGCTGCCTTTTTGCATATTTGAAGCCGGGCAGTCCTTCCAGATGTGCAATCATCAGCCCATACATGAAATTATCAAAGCGTTTTGCCGCTTCATCCTTTTCCTCCAGATATACCAGTGGGGCGATTTCCTTGAGAAGTTCACTCTTATCGCCTTCGCTGAGAATTGTAAAAGCATCCATTTTCTTGTATTTTTCCACGTATTGTCGTTTCAGCTTTACAGAAATAATTTCCTGATTCAGTGCAGAAACCTGTTTGTGACAGATTGCAATCATTTCCTTGCGCCAGTTCTGATATTCTTCTTCTGCAAAGGCGCCGTCTTGTAGCGCCATAATCAAGGAAATTTGTTTCCCGAAGATATTTTCTGCAAGGGTTCTGGTTTCTTTACCTTCAAAGCCATTGGGATTTGTTCTGAAAAATTCAAAATTCCTACAGTAGTCAAAAATCAGGAATCGTTTTTTGCCTGTATATTCTCCGTCAATCTGGTCGATACAGGTCAGGTTCTGACACAGACGAGTGCCACGACCAATCATCTGCCAGAATTTTGTTTTGGAGCGGATTTTTTTAAAGAATACCAGATTGACACATTCCGGCACATCTATCCCCGTATCCATCATGTCAACAGACACCGCAATATGAGGCTCTCTATCAAACACCTTGAAATCATCAATAATCGTCTGCGCATAGGCATCATCACAGATAACTCGCTGTGCGAAGGTGCCTTTATATTGTGGATACAGATGATTAAAACGCTGCAAAATAAATTCTGCATGGCGTTTGTTCTGTGCGAAAATAATCGTTTTCCCAATGCGGTCACCGCCGGCAACCTTAATGCCCCTTTCCATTAAGTCCTGCAAAACGATATCCACTGTTTTTTCGTTAAAAACAAATTGATTCAGTGCGGCGGATGGAATAAAATCAGGCATCCCATCATCTTCCGCAAAGTCATCCTCATACCGCTGCTTGTCCTTCTCGGAAAGGTCATCGTAGGTAATCCCTTCATCCAGAAATTTCGTTTTTACTTCATAGTTATAATAGGGGACAAGCACATGGTCTTGGTAAACAGCCGTTTCATAATCATAGGCATAGGTCGGCACACCATGCTCCATTTCGAAGAAATCGTATGTATTTCTGTCTACATCCGTTTTTGGTGTAGCAGTCAGCCCGACCAGAATCGCATCGAAATATTCAAAAATCGCACGATATTTTTTGAAGATACTGCGGTGGCTTTCATCCACGATAATTAAATCGAAGTGAGCAGGGGTAAACAATTTCATGCCGTCCTTTGTTTTTGTGGAATCAATCGCATTGAGCATTGTCGGGTAAGTAGAAAATACAATTCTCGCCGTTCTGTCATCCTTATTGGAGCAAAGGTTGCATAAAGACATATCCGGCAGATAATTCTTGAAATCATCCTTCGCCTGTTTTACCAATGCGGTACGGTCAGCAAGGAATAAAATATTTGTCACATATCCGCCACGGCTCAATACATCCGTCAAACTGGAGGCTGTTCTGGTCTTGCCTGTTCCGGTTGCCATAACCAATAGATTTCTGCGAATGCCCTGTGTGATATGCTCGCAAACGGCACGAATCGCCTCTTTCTGATAATATCGGTCAGTGATTTTATCGTCAATGGGAATGGAGTCCAGAGCCTTTCGCTCGGTGCGGCGGTTCATCAGCTTCTGCAGGTCATTCTTGCTGAAAACACTGCTGACTTTTCTTTGCGGTGCGGTTCGGTCATCCCAGAAATAAGTTTCAAAGCCGTTTGTGGTAAACATCATCGGGCGGCGACCGAATTTCCGTTCCAGACAATCGGCATAGAGCATGGCTTGCTTTCTGCCTATGTGGGGGTCTTTTGAACTGCGCTTCGCCTCAATCACTGCCAGCGGCAGGCCATCCTTGCCAAAGAGGACATAGTCGATATATCCTTTTTGCCCAAGAGTGCCCATCATGTCATTCACTTCATATTCTTCCCATACATCGGCGTTTTCCCCATCCAATTCCCAGCCGAGTAGCTTCAAATCCACATCAATATATTTCTTGCGTGTTTCATATTCGCTCAGGTCAGTAGGGGTAAAGGTGCGTTCCTGCTGATGCTGCGTTTTTTCGGCAGTATATGCCGCAGACATTTCCGCAATCTTTTTCCGCAGAGCCTCTATTTCAGCCTCTTTTTCGTCAAGGAGACTTTCCTGCTCCTTGATTTTTTTTGTATCGATAACAACCTTTTCCTTGGGAATCAAAGCCTCATCAAAGGTGCGTTCGGTGTAATTCTTTCCGTAGCAGTAATCAACCCACTGAATGAATTCAAACAATCCCTTCAATGCAAAAAGCACATCACCGCCGGAAATATGCTTTTCTGTATGGACTGCCATGTTGCCGAGCTTGACGATAAAGGGCAGTTTTTTCCAGGTTTGCTGGTCCACCTCGAAACGGAAGGAAGGCTTGTGAATGAGGGATTGCAGGTTATCCCGATAGGGCAGGGACATAGTGCTGTCAGCAGAATAAACCCACTTGACTGCCAGCTCCAGCGCCTTGCGGCAGCCAACGGCACACATGGCAGGGGCAGAGGAATAGACCCGTTCCGCCTCGATAGCGGCAGAGGAAAAAAGAGAATATTCTTTTTCTTGTTCTAAGAAGTAAAAGTTTGACATTATATCAACTCCTAATTACTTATTTACTAAATGAATAGTGCTGAATTTTTTCATACGCTGTAGTACCGGAAAGCATAGTAAAATTATTTAAGTTATTAACGAAAGAGTTTATTGCTATATCTGGTGTAAACACTAAATCTAATGGTTTATAGCGGTCTTGAAATAAGGTCATTTCTTTAGAAGAACGCATCTCATTTGGCATAGATGTAGTTATTACATCATTTTTTATCATTTCACCAATAATCTGATGTTCAACAGAAGATTTATCTGCCCATGCGTTTTTGATTACCATTACAATATCCGCCCGGGTTCTTTCAAGTTGTTCTGCTGTATCAAAAAAATTTTGAATCATTCTATGCTCTGACTGAGATAATTCTTTTGCAAATAAATGTTTATACTTCTCCCATGTATTTTCACTGATAATTGTTTTTGAATGATATACCACAACATTATTTAGCTGGTGACCGTTTTTTAGAATACCGATTTTTTCTTCAATAGAATCGATTTGTCCTAAAATCAAAGTAGCTGCGGAACGCTTTTTATCGCGTTTTTGAAAAATATATACTATCATTGCGGATAAGCCAACAGCAATCAAAAAAACATCTGCCCAATCTCTAATGAATGTAAATACTGTATGTATAATACCAAGCATAATAATCACCTCACCCGAAATATTGTTGCATTAAAGAATCGAACAAAAGCTGTGTTTCATCCAGTGCCTTCTGAACCGCAGCTTTTGATTTGTCGACTTGGTGAACGAACTCCTCAAAAGCGTTTTGTTCTTCGATACTTGGTAATGGAATAAGTATTTTTCTTATTTCAGACAGATTTAGGGTTTTCTGTGCGATACCTTTAACCCTTTCTTCTATTTGCCTTTGAGCATCTGGGGACAATAGAGCACTGTGTAAGTAAAAGCTATTTACAATATCATGTTTTGGTTTCAAGTATGCAATATGTCTTTGAAACAAAAATTTTCTATCTTCAATAACAACTGCCGGATGACCATAGGAACCAACTGTTGATAGAAGTAAATCTCCTATTTCAATAGGTGTTCTTTTGTAAAGTTCATCATAGGTTTCTTGGCTTATGAACTTTTCGGCGTTGTATGTCACGGTGTTGTTTGCCAGATTTGAAACAAAGATAAACGGTATGCCATTATCTTGAAACTTCGGTGGTTGATGCGTTCCGTCAGTGATTATTGAGCATAATTCACCCATCGAAACCATATGTTGACAAAAACCAAACATCTCGACAAATCGAGCTTTGATGAGGTCGTCCAACTTTTGAAGCTCCAGATTTCTGGAAGTTATTACATTTCGCAACTTATCAAGAATTTCTGTAATTTTATTCTGCTTTTCTTTTGGATACAGAGGTATTCTATAATCCTTCAACCATTCTGTACTCATATTTTTTTGTGCAACCCCCTTTGAGGATTGGATGCATTGACGCTCAAAGAAATCACTGTTTAAAATATGAAACAAATACTTCTTAGATAGCTTATCCGTTTTTAGGCGTAAGCAAGCAACACGCTGATTTAGTGCAGCTGGTAAGAATTTTTTTTCAAGAATTGCAACCCTACCAACATTTCCTGTGAGCGATATTAGGAGGTCTCCTTCACCCAGCATATACTTATCTAATCCGTTTGAATCCAGTGGATAAAATGCAGGGGTGTTGTCCTCAATAAAACCTTTCTGTACATTTGCAATCCTAATAACTCGGATACCTGAATTGACATAGTTTTTGCTTTTGAAAGCAAATCCATTTAGTATCTCACAAGCATCCCCTAACTTAATTTTTTCCATTTATCTCATCCCCATAAATCTGACCTTATTTGTTCAAAACAACCTATCATTTTCAAGTGCAACATTCTATCTTTTTGGATTATCTCCATCTCTATATGGAACCGTTGCAGAAGGAACCACGGTGGAAGCGGGTTCGGTATGTATAGATTGATCATCGAAGAAGATATGTGCGCCAAAGGCTGCCAGGACTTCTGTTTTGCTGACACCCCCGAGGAAAAATGCCTCATCAATGCGAACACCCCACTCGCGTAATGTTTTAATAGCTCTCTCATGAGCAGGTGCGTTTCTTGATGTAACTAACGCAGTTCTTACAGGTCGTGTTTCTTCATTTTTAAATAGCTCTTGTATGCGTGATAGTGTCGTTAGAAAATTTGCAAACGGACCTTTTTCCATCGGAGTATTGGCGTTATTTTTCTCATGTTCAGCGAATGCTTTAATGCCTTCTCTTTGATATATTTTTTCTGCTTCTGCCGAAAAAAGTACTGCATCACCATCGAATGCAATTCTTATTTGGTCAATCTTTCTTTTAGAATCAGCATGAGCTACGCCAGTTAGAATTTGTCCTGCTGCAATTCCGCTATTGATGGCATCTTGAACATCATCCACATTTGCAGATAGGAACAAATCTGTTTTAAACGCTTTCAAATACGGTGCTATAGATTCTCCGCTCGTCAAAGCAGCTCTTGTAATATCTAATTCGTAGTCTTGAATAGAATTGAAAATTCGTAGGCTTGTATTTGGGTTATTACGAGACATTACAATTACTTCAACCAGTCTTTCATTTTTTTTGCCATTCAAATTCAAGAAAGCTTTAACAAGTTGAAATGCGGATCCTTTTTGAAGAATTTCATTTTCATGTTCTACCTGATATTTTTCGTAAGCATCAACACCTTTTTCTTCAAATATCCTATTTTCCTGTTCCAAATTAAAAAGTGCTCTGGAACTAATACCTATTACTAATGGGTCTGTTAAATCGTAGGGCATCATGTACCTCCTTTTTTACAAATCAAGCAATTTTTCCAACTCATCCATGGCATTGCCGATTTCCATCTCTATTTCACGAATATTTGTCATGATTTCCTCTGTGGAGGGATATTCCACAGGGACATATTCCACTTTCTTATATTTATTGATAGAAAGGTCATAATCATTTTCTACGATTTCTTCCTTCGGCACAAAGAAGGACTGTGCTGTTCTTTCTCGCTCCGCTTCCTGTTCCAAGTTATGAAAACGCTCAATGATATCCGAAATATCGTTTTCTGCAACGGGGGAGCGTTTATCATCCAAGCTGAACCCATCCGCTGTCATATCATAGAACCATACATTTTCTGTACCGCCGGCACCTGTTTTTGTAAATACCAGTACCGCTGTGGATACTCCCGCATAAGGCTTGAATACGCCGGAGGGCATGGAAATCACTGCCAGAAGCTGATGGTTTTCCACCAATTCCTTGCGGATAGAGCGATGGGCCTTGCTGCTGCCAAAAAGCACCCCATCAGGAACGATACACGCACATCTGCCGCCTTTTTTCAGCATACGCAGGAAGAGAGCAAGAAAAAGCAGCTCTGTTTTCTTTGTATTTGTCACTGCCTTCAGATTGTCATGGATGCTCTCTGCATCAATCGTGCCCTTAAAGGGCGGATTCGCCAGACAGATGGTGTATTTGTCGCTGATTTCATTTTGCTTGGAAACACTATCCTTATAATCAATATCCGGGTTTGTGATAGAGTGAAGCATCAGATTCATGGCAGAAATACGCAGCATCGTGCGGTCTGTATCAAAGCCGGAAAATGCACCTGCGGAAAAATGCTCCCACTGCTCACTTGTCATGGTGTCCTCGTAGTTTCTGCGGATATATTCAGAGGCGGAAACAAGGAACCCTGCAGTACCACAGGCAGGGTCGCAGATAATATCATCGGGGGTAGGCTGCAGAAGCTCAACCATCATTTCACGAATGTGCTTAGGGGTACGGAATTGCCCATTCTGACCTGCAGTTGACAGCTTACCCAGCATATATTCATATAAATCCCCCTGCATATCCAAATCAGCAATATCATGCTCATACAAATCATCCAGACCGGAAATGATTTTCTGCAATACCTGCGCAGTAGGAATCAGAAACATGGCATCATCCATGTATCTTGCAAAGGCGGTTTTCCCTTCATCCATCTTTGCAAGGTCATCCATAATTTCCACCAGCTCGCCGTTTTCGCTGAAACCAGGCAGATGTCCGTATTTCATTTTTTTGATGGCAGGGAATACCCTCTGAGAAATGATATTGAAAATTTCTCTGGGGTCTTTGTCCTTAAATTTGCTCCAGCGCATAGACTGCCCGATTGTCGACTGGGGAAATATCTTGTCCATCGCCTCACCGGTCATATTTTCAAATTCTTCGTTTTCCAGTTCCTTTTCATCCAGAGAACGGATAAACATTAAATATGTCAGCTGTTCAATCACTGTCAGTGGGTTGGTAATACCACCGGCCCAGATATCCGTCCAGATTTTGTCTACCTTATTTTTAATGACACCAGTAATCATTTTTGTCCCTCCATTTTTGTTTGTCCATCAGATACAAATGGACATATCTATACAAATCTCATTTTAAAGCAAAAAGCGGTAAAAAGCAATCTTCGTAATAAGTATTTGCAACCTATTTCGGAAGGCTCTTTGCCGCTTTTTGAAGTTTTCTGTTTTCTTATAATTCACATGATTGCGTTGGCTTTTTGTACTTTTGATTTCCCTCATTTCATGCAGATAGAGAAATCCGTATCGCTTTTGATACCTTAGATTTCCTTATCATTGTGCATGGGCTTTGGCTGCAATGCCGCAGGGGTCACAGCCTGCCGCATCATTGAATCCCCCAGAGAACGCCTAATCGCCATCCTCACGAACTGCTTCGTTCCCTGCAATGGGCGTTTCCCGACGTTGATTTTGCTTTCGGGCTTTTTCTTTGCAAGGGGAAATCCTATTGCCGCAGGCGGCTTCGTGTTCCTTCTGATTGTGCTTGCCGTCGGCATTACGCTTGCTGTTTCCTTTTTGCTGAGCAAAACCATACTGCGCGGTGTGCCATCCGCCTTTGTTCTGGAGCTGCCGCCGTATCGCCGCCCGAAGCTTTGGGATGTGATTGTCCGCAGTATGCTGGACAGAACGATTTTTGTACTCGCCAGAGCGGTGACGGTTGCCATCCCTGCCGGCGCAGTCATCTGGCTTTGTCAGAATATCATGGTGAATGGGCATACGCTCCTGTACGGCATGGCAGCCCTCTTGGAGCCGCTTGGCGCACTCATGGGACTTTCGGGCGTAATTCTTATGGCATTTCTGCTTGGCATTCCTGCGAATGAAATCGTCATCCCCATCCTTCTGATGGTCTATAGTCAAAGCGGCACGCTGGTAGAGGCGGAGGGCATTGCACAGGCAGGTGCCATCCTCGCTGCCAATGGCTGGACATGGGTGACGGCAGTCTGCGTGATTCTTTTCTCGCTGAACCATTTCCCCTGCGCCACTACGCTTCTGACCATCCGTAAGGAAACCGGCAGTTTGCTCTGGACGGGGGTCAGCTTTTTTTTGCCGACGGTGGTCGGTGTGCTGCTCTGCATCGCGGTACATCTGCTTGCATTGCTTGTTGGTATCTTTTTTTGAAAAAATATTTTCATCAAAAAAAATTGGTGCTATACTAATCTATAACTAGAACAAAAGAGAAATGGGGGATTTGTATGAATGAGCAATTATATAAGCTGCTGCAAAAGGCAAGAGAGGATGCAGAGCTGCGTAAGCGCATCTGGGCAGTGAAGGAAGCGAAGGACCCTGCCTTGGCGCTGTGTGAGCTTTGCACCGCAGAGGGCTTTCCGTTGACTGTGGGTGGTTTGTTTTCCGAGCAGGAGGAATTTTTCTGCAACCTGTTCCGTAGCTGTAATGGCAGTGCCGTGCAGCCCTTGGATGGCTGGGATGACCCCTTCGATATGTTCTTTGCCGCTATGGAGGCATTGGAGAAATAAAAAAAGGCATGGCATGATGCTTTTCATGCTGTGCCTTTTTTGTTCTGTTTTTTCAGCTTGCCTTCATTTCCAGCCGCAATCTGTCTGCAATCAATGCAATAAATTCCGAATTGGTAGGCTTG
>ENA-OOZT01002101-OOZT01002101.1-human-gut-metagenome-genome-assembly--contig:-NODE-2101-length-12002-cov-7.537625_pt1 | contig 12002 bp, 14 predicted proteins | sample MGYA00241192_ERZ501407 | MGnify/ENA primary metagenome ERZ501407 (study PRJEB25962, sample SAMEA2042911) | human gut metagenome | biome: human gut; feature: human-associated habitat; material: faeces...
CCGGGGCGAACGCCTCGGCTTGCTTTTTCATAAATTCTGTTTTTGATTTTACTCAAAGAGATTGTAAAAACTACCCCTCCGTGCTATAAAATCCTATTTATCAAGCGAGAGCCAAGGCTTCATCTGGCACGAGGAATGGAAGCTGTATGCGCCGAAAAATCTGATGCACATGATAGATAAAGGGGTAGTGTAAAGCGGTCTGCTACGGCAGGCCGTTTTACTTTTCAAGGAGGTGTCCAACATGGCAACCACACGCCTGATGCCTCTCCACACCGGCAAAGGCCGCACGGTGGGACAGGCCATCAGCGCCATCATCGACTACACCGAAAATCCGCAAAAGACGGACGGCGGCAGGTTAATTACGAGCTGGCAATGCGATAGCAGGATCGCCGATGCCGAGTTCCTTTTCGCCAAAAATCAATACACCCAAAAGACCGGCAGAATGCGCGGCGAGGATGATGTGATCGCCTACCATCTGCGGCAGTCCTTCGTTCCCGGAGAGATCACACCGGAGGAAGCGAACCGTTTGGGCTGTGAGCTGGCCAAGCGCTTCACCAAAGGCAATCACGCCTACATTGTCTGCACCCATATCGACAAAGCCCATATTCACAATCATGTGATCTGGAACTCCACCGCACTCAGCCAGACCCGGAAATTCAGAAACTTTTGGGGCAGCAGCCGCGCCGTGCGGCGGCTCAACGATACCATCTGCATCGAGAACGGCTGCTCCATCGTGGAGAATCCGAAGCGCCACGGCAAGAGCTACAACAAGTGGCTGGGCGACAAAAAGAAGCCCTCCCACCGGGAGCGGATATGCGCGGCCATTGACGATGCACTGGCGCAAAAGCCCGACAGCTTTGAAGCGCTGCTGGAGCTGCTGCGGCAGGCCGGGTATGAGGTCAAGGGCAAGAAAGTCCCGTCCCTGTTAGGCGGCGAACAGAAAAAGTCCATTCGCATGGATACCCTCGGTGACGGCTATACTCCCGCAGATCTCCGCGCGGTGATTGCCGGTGAAAAGACGCACACACCGCGAAAGCGCCGAACAGAAATCACCGTTCCAGAAAAGAAAAGCGGGAATCTGCTGGTTGACATTCAGGCAAAATTACGCGCTGGCAAGGGTGCTGGATATGCGCGCTGGGCAACTCTGTTTAACCTCAAGCAGATGGCGCAGACGGTGGCGTATCTGCAAGAGAATGAGCTTCTGGATTATACCGCTCTTGCAGAGAAAGCGGCGGCAGCATCCGCCCGTTTCAACGACCTTTCCGCAAAGATCAAGTCTGCGGAAACGCGCATGGCCGAGATTGCTGTGCTGCGGAAGCATATTGTGAACTACGCCAAGAGCCGCGATACCTATGCCGCTTATCGCAAAGCTGGTTACTCTAAGAAATTCCTTGCTGAGCATGAAAGCGAGATCACGCTGCACAAGGCCGCAAAGAACTATTTTGATGGGCTTGGCCTCAAGAAGCTGCCCACCATTAAGGCGCTGAATACCGAGTACGCCGAACTGCTGGCGGAAAAGAAAGCCGCCTATGCCGACTACCGAAAAGCCCGTGAGGAAATGAAAGAGCTGCTGACGGCCAAAGCCAATATCGACCGTATTCTGGAGTTGGACAAGGAGCAGGAGGAAGCGAATGAACGACGGGAAAAAGAGGCGGAGCAGCGCTGAGCTGTCTGCCCATAAGCGATTTGAAAAATCGCGCAGCCGATGGATTTATCCATCGTTCCAGAACACAAATTTTGTGTTCTGCGGGGATTGGGGCAGCGCCCCAACAAGCATGAAACAGGCGGGTTCCGTGTAAACGGAATCCGCTTGTTTTCGCAAAGTGGGTACCGCTTTGCATTGCTTGCCGCTTTCTTGCCCCCGCTTTTGCGTCCCCCGATTCAGCTATCCTCTTAACGGAAAAGACGGCCCGCAGGCCGCTTTTCCAAATTCAGCTTTTCTTGTTCGCTTGATTTGCTTTCATCTGCAATTCGATATAGTCTCGAACACTTTGCCGCCCTTTTCGGTCGAGCGTCAGAACATCAGCCAGCATCTCATCCGCTGTATATCCGGCGACAATAGATTTCCGATAATCGTCCAATTTGATTCGGCAGGCCGTGCGGCCAAGGAGATAGTCTACTGATACTCCATAAAAATCTGCCAAAGCCGTAACATAACGAACTGGCATCTCATATTTGCCGGTTTCATATTTGGAATAATACTGCTGTGAAGTGCCAAGAAGTGCAGCAACGTCGGACTGTTTCATATCTCTGTCCTCTCGCAGCTCACGGAGAATTTCACAGAACGATTTCACACGGCACACCTCCTCTCCATTGGTGTGCGGATATTATAACGTACATCAAATACAACTTATTGACGTGAAGATGTATTTGGCTTACAATTAAAGTACGCACATAATATTTTACTTATTCAAGGAGCGGCTATGAAAGGAAAAACGTGCTGTGTCACGGGGCATCGGGACATTCCGGCTGAACAGGTCGGTCATATAAAAAAGTCTTTGGAGCAGGAAGTTGACCTTGCAATCAGCGAGGGTTTTACTTGCTTCATCTCCGGCTTTGCGGTTGGCGTTGATTTGCTGTTTGCGGAAATCATTACAGAGAAAATCACAGAAAATCCGACCATCAAATTGATTGCGGCCATTCCGTATCAGAGACGGCTGGACACGCTGAAAAAATCAGAACGAACAAAAGCATTGATCGACCTCTGTACTGAAATATATATTGCAGCCGAAGAATACCACCCCAGCGTGTACGCCAAGCGAAACCGATACATGGTTGAACACTCTGATCGGATCATTGCCGTCTACGATGGCCGCGAGAAAGGAGGCACAGTAGGGACGATTCGGTTGGCGCATCGCATGGAAAAAGAATTGCGAGAAATTACAGCTGGCAATCTCGTTATTCCGGCACACCTGGCTAAGAACCGTGAATGATGAGGTGGATTTTGCTGCCTGCACATGGATTTTGCTGCCTGCACAAAAGGCTTGCTTGCGATTTGTCTGTTTTTGTTGTATTATGTAGAATAAAGATTTTCGCCTATGATGTAAGACCATCCGATCAGGAGGGATACCGTGGCCTTATACACTAAGAAATTGATTATGACCACCTTCCAGGAAATGCTTGCCGAAATGCCATTCGACAAGATCACCGTGTCTGCTCTGGTCAAACGCGCGGGGATCAGCCCCAATACGTTTTACTACCACTATCAGGACATCTACGCGCTGCTGGACGACTGGTTTCAAAAACAAGTGGAGGTATTTGCTCCGGCAGGAGAGCCGATCGAGTGGAAGCCTGTTACAAAGAGCATCCTGTGCGAATGCAGAACGCACGCCAAAACCATCTATCATGTGTTTGATTCTCTTTCCCGCGACCGGCTGGAGCGGTATGTTTTCTCCATGACGGACGATGCCTTTTCGCGGTGGGTGCGGCAATATGCCGAGGGGTACGCGATCTCCGAGGACAAGCTGCGGAGCATCGCCTCCTTCTGCCGGTATGCCTATATCGGCTTTGTGATGCAGTTTTTCTGGAACCGCATGGAGAACGACATCGACGAAAGTGTAGACCGGTTAAGCGCACTATTTGAGAATTTCCTGCATAGTGCTATTCAATCTGCCGAATAAATCCTACATATTGCAAGAGCTGTTCCGAGAGGGACAGCTCTTTTTTGCGCAAAAGGAGAAAACTGCGCAAATTTGCGTATTAAAACGTTCGTTCTGAAATTCGGAAAAAGCGACATTTTCCACCATGGCGCTCATGTTCATGTTCCGTTAAACTGAAAATAAATCTGGCACAACCTCAAAATCAGAAAGGAATTGTTGTTATGAATGCCTCAGAAGTATTAAAAGGATTTGCAATCAAGCAGGTTTACAGCTATCTGGATAAGGATCCCGATACCAATATCCCAAAGCTGCTGGATATGCTGGAAAAGTACGACAAGAATGGGCAGGCCATTACCTCCCAAGTTGAAGGCATCCGCGCAGCACTGGCTGATCCAGACAACAACTGGTCGAAACTGGTGAAGAGTCTTTGGACTGATATTGATGACGATCAGCGGAAAAAGCTGGTGGAAACCGTCGCAATCAACGGGACACTGATTGGCACCCCCGCCACCATGAAGATGCAGGATAAATACCAGTGCAATATTCCTTGGGCAATCCTGATGGATCCCACCTCTGCCTGCAATCTCCACTGCACCGGCTGCTGGGCAGCAGAATACGGCAATAAGCTGAATCTGACCTTTGAACAGTTAGATAATGTGATCCGGCAAGGCAAGGAGCTGGGCACCTATGTGTATATCTATTCCGGCGGCGAACCACTGGTACGCAAGGCGGATCTGATCCGTCTGTGTGAAAAGCACAGTGACTGCGCATTCCTTGCCTTTACCAACGGAACGCTGATCGACGATGCGTTTGCTGACGAAATGCTCCGTGTCAAGAATTTTGTCCCGGCCATCAGCATTGAGGGCTTTGAAGAAGCCACAGATTTCCGCCGCGGCAACGGCACCTATCAGAAGGTGATCGAGGCTATGAAGCGTCTAAAGGAACGCAAGCTGCTGTTCGGTATTTCCTGCTGCTATACCAGCAAGAATGTCGAAGTTATCGGAAGCGAGGAGTACTTTGACTCCATGATCGAGATGGGCGCGAAATTCGCATGGTTGTTTACCTATATGCCCATTGGCGCGGCGGCTGTGCCTGAGCTGATCGCCACTGCGGAGCAGCGTAAGTTCATGTATGAGCAGATTCACAAGTTCCGCAAAACCAAACCTCTGTTTACGATGGACTTCTGGAATGACGGCGACGCGGTGGGCGGCTGCATCGCCGGTGGCCGGGGCTATTGTCATATCAACGCCAACGGCGATATGGAACCCTGTGCGTTTATCCACTATTCCGACTCCAACATCAAAGAAAAAACGCTGCTGGAGTGCTATCAGTCCCCGCTGTTCATGGCATACCGCCGCAATCAGCCCTTCAACGAAAATATGCTGCGTCCCTGTCCCGTGCTGGACAATCCTGGCCGCCTGACGCAGATGGTGGACGAATCCGGCGCGCATTCCACCGATCTGCAAAGCCCGGAACGCGCCTGCGACTACTGTAACCGCTGTGTTCCTGCTGCCGAGCGGTGGGCACCGGTGGCAGATGAGATTTGGAACTCTCTGCCGAACAAGCGCGGCACACAGCTTACAGGCAAGATGGCAAAGAAATCCTGACAGGAGGAAATCGCGTGAACAGAAATTATTTTACGTCGGAATCTGTGACCTGCGGTCATCCCGACAAGGTCTGTGATCAGGTGGCAGACAAGATTCTGGATGAACTGCTGGGGCAAGATCCTCGTTCTCGCGTAGCCTGCGAGGTGACCTGCGCGGAAAACCAGCTGCATATCTTCGGCGAGATCACCACCGAGGCGGATGTTGATTATAACGCCGTGGCCCGGCAGACGATTGCGGAGATTGGCTATACGAAGCCTGGATGCGGCTTTGACGCAGACTCCTGCGCCATCACCGTAGACCTGCATCAGCAATCTCCGGACATTGCCCGGGGGATCACCCGCAGCCGGGAAGCGGAGCAGTTGGACGCAGGTGCCGGAGATCAGGGCATGATGTTCGGATATGCCTGCAAGCAAACCGAGAGCTTTATGCCGCTGCCCATTGAGCTGGCGCACAAGCTGGCAAAACGTCTGGAGCTGGTGCGCCGTAACGGTGAGCTGCCGTTTCTGCTGCCGGACGGAAAATCCCAAGTGACAGTGGAGTATGACGGCAGCCGGCCTGTCCGCATTGCATCGGTGCTGGTGTCCGCCCAGCATCAGGCTGAGGTTTCCATCGAAGAGGTGCGCAAGGAGATCCGCAAGCACGTCATGGAGGCCGTTCTGCCTGCCGAAATGCTGGATGGGGATACGCAGTTCTTTGTGAATCCCACCGGCCGCTTTGTGCAGGGCGGGCCCGCGGCGGATTCCGGTCTGACCGGACGCAAGCTGATCGTCGATACCTACGGCGGCTATGCGCGGCATGGCGGCGGCGCTTTCTCCGGCAAGGACGCTACCAAGGTGGATCGCAGCGGTGCATATATGGCGCGCTACCTTGCCAAAAACATTGTTGCCCAGGGGCTGGCGCAGGAATGCGAGGTGCAGCTCAGCTACGCCATTGGTCTGGCGGAGCCGACGTCCGTGCGGATTGAAACCTTCGGAACCGAAACCGTGGATGCAGGACTCCTTTATCGGGCGGTCACAAACAGCGTCGATATGCGCCCATCCGCCATCATCCGGCGCTTTGGTCTGACACGTCCGATCTTCTCCAACGTTTCCTGCTATGGCCATTTTGGAAGCAATGCCTGCCTGATGCCGTGGGAGCAGACGGATCTGACGATCAAGCTGTGATCCGGATAGGGGGAGCAGATTTATGAACGTTCATATTTCTTCGGACAGCACCTGTGATCTGTCCCCGGAGCTGCTTCGGCAATACGGGATTTCCATCACGCCGCTGTCCGTATGCTGCGGCGAAAGAACCGGTGCGGACGGAACGGAAATCACCCCGCAGGACATTTACGACTATGTCAGCGAAAAAGGTGAGCTACCCCATACCAGCGCCGTAAATGCCGCCGATTACATATCTGAATTTCGCCGGTGGGTCAGTCAGGGCTTCTGTGTGGTTCATTTCTGTATCAGCGGGGATTTTTCAAGCACCTATCAGAATGCCTGCCTTGCGGCAAAGGAAGTTGGAAATGTATATGTAGTGGATTCCAGAAATCTTTCAACTGGACAGGGCTTGTTAGTCCTCCATGCAGCGGAGATGGTCGAGAAGGGACACTCTGCACAAGAGATATGGGAACGCTGCACCGCCTTGGCTGCGCAGGTGGAGGCAAGCTTTGTTATAGACCGGCTGGATTATCTCCACAAGGGCGGCCGCTGCTCAGCGTTGGGAGCGTTCGGCGGGAATCTGCTCCGATTGAAGCCCTGCATCGAAGTGCGTGACGGAAAAATGATCCCCGGCAAAAAGTATCGGGGAAGAATTGAGAAGGTCATGCTGCAATATGTAGAGGATCGCCTCCAAAATCGCAGCGATATTGATAAGCACCGTATTTTCATTACGCATACCAGATGCAGCCCGGAAGCAGTCAGCGCCGTGCGCGAAAAGATCCGACAGCTCATTCCGGATTTTGAAGAGATTTTAGAAACAACAGCCGGTGCCACAATCACTTCCCATTGCGGGCCAAATACATTGGGTATTCTGTTTCTCAGAAAGGATTTATAAAATTTCAGGCTGCCGTGTGTGGATGTGACGAGCGGCGGCTTCATGGAAAGGATCCAAACGAGAGGCGTCTATCCGGTGTTTGGAAATCCGGCGGGTGGCGGCCACCCGCCGGAGTATTTATTCTAGGAGAATTTATGCATGAGCGAGACAACTGCAAAGGCCATTCGTGTGATTACACTGCCGCCGATTATAGCACTTTTTCTGATTATTCTTTTGAAAGGTTACTTCCCTGATGGGCATGATCTAATGGCAATCGTATTGCTTTGCGGACTGCCGCTGCTGTCTTACCTCTACTGGAAAACAATACCGGGTCAATATGAACAAGGGCGAACATCGCAGAGAAAGCTGGCAATTCCCGTCTATTTTCAAGGGCGAGCATATCCAGCACACCCATGTGGTGGAGGTGCTGACAGGGCAGGACATCACGGTAGAGTTTGACCGTCCCGCGCCGCTCCAAATTGACGGAGAAACGATTCCGGATGTTACCTCCTATCGCGCTGTGGCCTGCGCGGAAATGTTGGCAGAAAGGTGAAACAGATGCAAACAATCAGGAAGTCGCTTCGAGGGGAACAGGTACGCTGGCGGATATGGTTCTGGACAGCTTGTGAAGTGTTCGTGCTGTATTCCATGCTTCGCTCCCTTCATTCAGAAATCGTATCAGATGCGCTGGTATGTCTGCTGGTAGGCATCGGTGTAGCGGTTCCGTATATCCTTGAGGGGTTCGGATACCGTATGTCCGATACGCTGTTTGTGTTCAGCTTGCTGTACCTGCTGGCCTCCATGTCAGGCCGGATCTATAAGCTGTACTATCTTGTGGCGCATTGGGATAAGCTGCTGCATCTATGCGGCGGCGTGGTTTTCGCACTGCTTGGTTCCTATCTCCCGGTGCTGATCAACAAAAAATATGAGAACGACCGACTGCTGCGCGTCCTGTTCGCGGTGCTGTTTTCCATTTCCGCTTCCGCACTGTGGGAGTTTTATGAATTTGGCATGGATCGCTGGTTCGGCATGGATATGCAGCGGGACACGATTATTCAGGCCATTCATTCCTATGATCTGGGCGACGCTGTTGGTGTGATCGGCAGCATAGACCAGATAGACAGCGTGATTGTCAATGGTGAACCGCTGGAAGGATATATCGACATCGGCCTCATCGACACGATGGGAGATATGATGATTGAAACAGCAGGCGCGGTAGCTTATGCCGCCGCTTTTGCGCTGGATAAAGGGCGGCACCCAGCCTTTATCCGCGTTACCGAAGATTCTGCATCCCAAATGCCGCCTGTTCACGCATATGTCGAGTAACGCATCACCGGAGAGGCGGCGCTTACGCCTTGCCAAATGCCTGCTTGCCCTGATATGGCTGGTCATCATTATCGTGTGTCTGCTGCACAAGGACGAGTTTACACTGGAGGGCATCCTGACCTATACGCCGCAGCAGCCGATACTCGCAGCGCTGCTTCTTCTGCTGTTGTTCGCCGTCAAAAGCCTGAGCATTTTTCTATACAGTGGTCTGCTGTATGCAGCCAGCGGCATCTTATTTCCGTTGCCAGTGGCAATTCTGGTCAATCTCGCCGGCACGGCGATCATGGTCAGCATTCCCTACTGGCTGGGGAAAAAGCTGGGGAACCAAGCGGTACAATATATTCTGCACCGTTGGTCCAAGTTCGCTATGCTCCACAACCTGCGCAGCAGCAGCGATTTCTTCTTTGTGCTGATCGTCCGGCTGCTGGGCATTCTGTCCGCCGATGTTGTCAGTGCCTATATGGGTGCAGTGGGCATAAAATACAAAGAATATCTTCCCGCCTGCCTTTTGGGATTTCTGACAACCTGTGTGCTGTTTCCCATCATGGGCATGAGTATTTCGGACATACGCTCCCCGCAGTTTCTCATTGCAGCAGGCATCGAGCTGGCAGTCATGCTGGCTTCCTGTACTGCATTTCATTTTTATCGAAAAAACACACATACGAAACTGGATACAAAACAAAATAGTGGAAAGGATGAGTGATCTATGGGAATCACAGAAAAAATCTCTCACGCAGCCGAACGAAAAGCATTTGAAACGATCCTCGATTCTATGCTGAAAAAGGGTCAAACTCAGGATGTCGGTGACCTTGCCGAACAGCTCATTGACATGATCCAAAAAATCCACAAGGGTACATGGAGCGACAATTCATACAAAACGCTGCGCATGATTGCGGAAAATCCAAATGGCAAGTGGGCGCACTATACCCAGCGCCTTATCCGCGAAAATGACCCCTATATCCTCAAAACCTTTCTGACAAACGTTGCTTATGAAGGCGGCTTCCGGGGTTATCAGACGGCGCAGGAGAATGCTGCCAAGTACGACATCAATGTGCCGTGGCTGATTTTGATGGATCCGACCTCCGCCTGCAATATGCACTGTACGGGCTGCTGGGCGGCGGAATACGGCCACAAGCAGAGTCTGACCTTTGAGGAGATGGACAGAGTTCTCACTGAGGCCAAGGAGCTGGGTACTCACGCCTGCCTCTTTACCGGCGGTGAGCCGCTGCTGCGGAAAAAGGACATTATCCGCCTTTGTGAAAAGCACCGCGACATGGCGTTCCACGCCTTCACCAACGGCACTCTTATCGATGAGGATTTCTGTCAGGAGATGCTTCGGGTAGGAAACTTCTTTGTCTCTATCAGCGTAGAAGGCTTTGAAGAGGCCAATGACGGACGCCGCGGACGCGGACACTTCCAAAAGGCATTGGACGCTATGGAGCTGATGCACAGCCATCGTATCCCCTTTGGCGTTTCCATCTGTTATACCAGCAAGAACTATCAGGTAGTCACCAGTGATGAATTTCTGGATCTGCTGATTTCCAAGGGCTGCATTTTCGCATGGTATTTCCACTATATGCCTGTTGGCCTAAATGCCGATACATCTCTGCTGTTGACGCCGGAACAAAGAGCGTACATGAAAGACCGTGTGCGGGAGATCCGAGGGCTTACCGGCGGCAAGGAGCTATATTGCATCGACTTCCAGAATGACGGAGAATTTGCAGGCGGCTGCGTAGCCGGTGGCCGAATCTACTGCCATATCAACGCTGCTGGCGACGTGGAGCCGTGTGTGTTTATCCACTATTCCAGCGCCAACGTCCGGGAAAAGAGCTTTCTCGAGTGCTTGCAGCAGCCTCTGTTCAAGCTGTACCGACAGGGGCAGCCTTTCAACGGTAACCATCTGCGTCCTTGCCCCATGCTGGAAAATCCGGAGCTGTTGCCAAAAATGGTGGCAGAGAGCGGCGCACATTCCACCGATCTGGAAGCGCCAGAGAGCGCAGAGCACCTGTGCGAGAAGTGTAAAGCCTACGCCGACTGCTGGAAGCCGGAAGCCGACAAGCTGTGGAATGAGGAACATCAATCATAAATGGAGGGTACAAATATGAAACGAGTCAAGCAGGATTGCTGTGAAAATAAACCGCATAAATGCTGCGGCATCATGAAAACCATTTTCGGTGTCGGAATTTTCTGCACGGTAATATACACCGTTCATACTTGGCTGGAGACTGTTCGTAAGCAGGATTCAGAATTCAAAGATTATGCGGATTAAATAAGCATTGCCGCTTGTCCAAAATGCAGGAGCTGGTTATACGAAAACTCTCCGGCGAACAATATACTTTGTAAAACAAAGCAGCGAGAGGGACGCATACAATGCGCCTCTCTCGCTGCTTTATCCAAATAGGAGGAGAGCATGGCTGAGATAATTCTTGTCGTAGGTCACAGTTGCAGCGAATTTGATGAGTTAAAAGCAACAGCCCCGAAAAATGTGGTCTATGAACGTGCAGATTCTCCGTTAGAACTTATAACCCTATCAAAACGGAAACGCTATGACTGCATTTTTTGTAGTGCGTCGGTTCTGGATTCTATTCCCTATATCTGCGCGATGAGAAGTGTCCAGACAGTACCGATTTTCATAGGGTCAATTCAGCAGTATAAGGCTGTTACTCAGTTAAAATGCTATACAGAAATGATTACGCGGTATAGCCATTTCGTTGAATCAGGAAATATTTGTGTGAATTTTGATGAGAGAATTGTTCGCGTGAGTGAGCAGGAAATCAGTTTGACATCTACAGAATTTGACATTTTATCGTTACTTATTTCAAACCCCAAGCGGGTATTTACCTATGAAATGATTGCAGATATTGTATGGAACGAAGATTGCACTTTTTATACGAAAAAAGTTATTCACAATCATATCAGCAATATCAAAAAGAAACTCCGAGCAGTTTCTCCCCATCACAAGTACATCATCAACGTTCATGGAATCGGCTATAAATTTTCGGTCGAACCCATGATATAAAAACAAGAGAAAATCCTGACCATTTCAAAAGAGGATCCAGAGAACCACCCGGTATAATCTCATCAAACGATGAAGCGAGGCCGGGTAAGACCCCACTTCACCCGGTTCTCCGTTTATGGGGGATACGGGTATGTTGTCAGGATCAAGGCGACGACCGCGTTGCTGCTGCCGAAATTCATACCTGTATCACGCCATAGTCCTTGGGTGGACTATGGCGTTTTTTGCGTTTTCTGCCAGCTATGACGCAGATTTTCCTCCGAGCCAATTCAAACAGTACCTGCTTGTGCGCATATCTTCTCTGACGAAGATGTGCGCATTTTTGTTTTCTGTCGGCTGTCGTTCTCCGCCGGTGTCGGTTTGGTTCACCACCCACCCAACATCGAAACGGAGGACATATTATGTTTAACAGAAAGAGCAGCTATGCGCTGAACAAGA
>ENA-OOZT01002105-OOZT01002105.1-human-gut-metagenome-genome-assembly--contig:-NODE-2105-length-11970-cov-5.048678_pt1 | contig 11970 bp, 3 predicted proteins | sample MGYA00241192_ERZ501407 | MGnify/ENA primary metagenome ERZ501407 (study PRJEB25962, sample SAMEA2042911) | human gut metagenome | biome: human gut; feature: human-associated habitat; material: faeces...
GAGTGCAACTATGGCACTCCCCTTCCCTATTTACAAGTTTATCGAATAAAAAATTCTACTATCGACCGAGAAATCGGCTCTTACTTCCGAATCAGTTTATGGCAAGAGCTGTCGCCGTCTTTCTCCAACTTCAAGATATAGACACCCGAAGCAAGTCCCGACAAACGAATTTCGGTCTCACCCGTTCCGGCGACTTTCGAGAACACACAAGCTCCCGTCATGTTGAACACGCGAACCGATGTACCTGCGGCAACACCGCTCACCACGCAACTTTCTGCAAACGGGTTAGGATAAATTCTCACCCGGTCGGCCTGTTCTTCTTCCACGCCCGAAACATAATTGGTCTTTACGGAGATCGTCACATCTTGACGCATGGTATGGAAATACACGCCTTCCTCGAACAAAGCGGTTATATCCTCTTCGTTCAACATGACGGAAACCAATTCGTATCCTTCATCAAGTACCGGTTCATAAATTTTCAAGGTCGCATTTTCCGGTACTCTGCCACCGGCCGACACATCGGTCACTACCCCCTCATCTTCGAATTCCGCTTTTATCGTACCTCCCACGAAATCCTTAACCGTCAATCCATACGTTTTTTTTCGGATCGTCACGGTAACGTTCACATCGCCTTTCACCACATGGTTATACGTTCCTGAGAAAAACTGCTCCGTTATATCTGTCCCGTTCATCAATACGGAACCTACTTCATACCCTTCTTCGACTGTCGGCCACCACAAGATAAGCGTTTGCCCATCCAAAATCTTACCGTCCGACGGTACATCGCTCAAATCTCCTTTATCAGAAATAGCCACCCGCATGCTACCATGCTCGAACGGTTCCACCGTCAGACGATAGGCTTTCTGGAAGGCCGCTGTAATCGAAGTGTTTTTCTTCAATACGAACTTATACTCATTGTTCGCGAGTTGGCTGGTTACATTTTCATCGTTCACGACGAGAGAAAGCAAATCGCATCCGCTGTCCGGAATAACTTTCACCGTTATCTCCACATTCCCGTTCACACGAGTTCCCGTCGTCAACGGCTCTTCCGAACCCGCCGCATAAAGTTCTATGCGCCCGTTCAAGGAATAAGAGAAATCTACTTGGTAAAGAAGACCGAATTCCGCAGAAATCACAATATCCCCTTCGCCTTCGGGTATAACATACGTATATCCCGATCCCGATTTTTCGATTTCTTCCCCGTTCACCCGTACGGCAACCAACGGCAATTTGGTCGGATTATCAGAATAAGCATCGATGATAAGCGTAGTACCCACGTCTACTTGCTGCCCCGACTGCACATAACTCGGGAAAAAGGAACCCGCAGGCCTATAAGCCACCTCCAAATGAGTACCGGGCTCTGCCGGAGCCTCGATAATCACTTTACGACTCGCCGCATTCAACTGCGCATCCTGTGCGCTCAAACTACAAAACAAAAAACAAAACAGTGTAGATAAAAAAATCGAATAACTCTTTTTCATGATATATTAATATTAAAAATAATCGCAAAAAAAATAAATTTTCTACCGATTAAAAATTTATTAAAAGGACCGAACCCTAAATGATAGGGCTCGGTCCGCTATTGAGATCACCCTCTTAAAAAGAAAGTGAGAGATTACATCAACGATTCAACACTTTGACCGTACGAACCACCTTGCCCTCTTTCATCACCTTCACCACATAAACGCCTTTGGCTCCGAGAGAGATGCTCATGTTTTGACCGGCTACGACAGCGGCATCTTTCTGTGCGACAAGCATTCCCGAGGCATTGTACACGCCCACTTGGTAGTCTCCGTCCTCGGCAAATTCTACAAAGAGAATACCCTCTACGGTATACGTGCGCAACTCACCGGCCATGCTCTCTTCTACACCGTCTACATCGCCTACTTTGAATACAGGATAGCTCTTGGTATCGGCCCCGAGCGTATTTTCAAGAGTCAGAGTAACCGTATAATCGCCCGGTTTGCTATAAGTCAGTTTCGTGGAACCTTCGAGGTCGGTACCGGTCGATTCGCTGAGGACACCGCGTTTGGCTGTCCAAGTCGGACGAGTCTCTACCTTGAAAGTGGATCCCGGCACAAACGGACAACCTGAGATATACAGAGGATTCTGAGCGACTTGACGACCGGCGCCTTCACTACCAAGAGCTTCCGTCTTGAACGAACAGGCTTTAGCCCCTGCAACCGAACCTTTGGCTGCAAAATAGTGGTCTTCATCGGCATCGGTTTCGAAATCCCAGTAAGCCATCACTTCTTGGGGAAGGCTGTTGGCATCCAGACCGTTCTTCACGTTTTGCACTTGCTCGGGAGTCATGGCTCCGTTCCAAACCAACAGATCGTCGATAATACCATTATTGAAAACAGGTTCCGATCCACGGCCTCCGGCAAAACAGAACCAATCTGAAGTCGTGATAGAATAATTCACATTAGCCCATGTTTCGGTCGTACCCGAAGCTCCATCTAAAACCCACGTTGACTCTTGGAGCACACCGTTCAGATAAAATTTGGAGCGGAATTGCGACTGGTCGTTATACTCGAATGTCAATACCACGTGATTCCATGCATTGGGTGTTACGACTGCGTTGGGGAACGTATATTTCAACTCGGGAGCGCCATTGTACGTAGCGGTCCGGAAGGTATAACTGTTAAGTTTACCCGTAGATGACAAGTCAGACCACATCCAGCCCCAGTTGTTCACCGGCCATGCGCTCGATGCGCGATTTTCTATACTGAAGAAACAAGACCCTTCGGGTATCGAAGTGAAACGAACCCAAGCCGACACGGAGAACGTTTGACCGTCACCGATAGACAAATCGGACATTCTTCCGCCTACCCAGCCTTCATTGATCTCGATACCGCGCGAAGAAGCTCCATTGGCTTTCCTTCCGGTATAGCCCAACGTCAGCGCCTCGTCCACGTCGATCTTCACATCATCTTCTGCCACAGCTTCCCCGCCGATAGTCAGCGATTGAATCTCGGGCAACGCACCCACGGCTTCGCTGGTAATCTGCACATAGTAACCATAAGTGGTCGTTTCGCCGTCGCAAATGACTTGCAGATCATAACCGCCTATTTCTTCAATACCTTCCGATACGGTAAATACAGTCGTATTACTTGCCTCTTTTACGACCTCACCGGTACTGTTGAGCAATTTCCAGTCGGCAGCGGCGTGACGGGGATCGACATACGAAATTTCGAAGCTCTCGCCCGGCTTGATGGTAGTTTTATTTATCTGTATATCGTCGGTAACCGTATACTCACCCATACTCATATAATCGCTCCATGCGATCTCGGAATCGGACTTCATATCGACCGAAACGGCTGCGACACCGAAACGAATCTCCTGTTCGCCCTGCAAATCGGTAGGAACAGAGAAATACATACCGGCCCAAGAAGTAGTGATACCCATGAATTGAGGCTCACCGCCTTTTTGTTGAGCGTACAGTTTGAACATCGAAGCATTCACGTCGAGGTTATAAACCGGCTCGCCCGGCAATTTGTCGTTATCCATGTTAAATATCACCTTACCATCTACACCTTTGTAGTGAGATGCAAGAACTTTGGCAATCTTAATCTCGGGAGCCGCCGGTGTAGGCATAGCACCGCGGGTGATAGAAAATTCACCGAGGTATAAGTCGAGGTTCTCGGCATTTTCGAAATGGAGGGCAACCATAGCGATTTCCTTACCGGCCAACATAGCCAAAGATCCACTCACTTTAAACGTCTTTTCCACCCACACTTCATCGTCGGCCTCATCGGCGACAGTCAATACCTTGAAACCGCTCTCGCGCAAAATCGTTTGCTCGTCGCCTTTGGCAGAAAGTGCCAAATTAACATCGGCCTGACCGCCTACCAATTTGTAACGAACCGTAATCACATCGGCTGCGGACAAAGCGAACTCGGTCTTGAACAAATGCAAATACTCATTGTCCACAGAACCGAAGAGGCGCAGACACGAACCGCCTACATAGGCATCGTCGTAAGTAAACTTGGCCTCCAAGCCATTTTCCACTACCTTGTCGGCCGTTTTACCCATGAAATCGGATGCAAACCACCAACGCCAAGTAGGCAAATAGTCCTGTACACCGATATTGTACCATTCGTTATCGTTCTGACGTTCGCCCATCCAGTTCAAGAAACGACCGTTACCCAAATTGAAATAAGAAATAAACGGTTCCTCGGAAAGATCCCATTTGAGCGAACTGCGTGCCGTCATGAAAGCCGACATACCGAACCACTTGTCATCGGGGTGATGGTTACCGCGATTGTAAACCTCGATTTTATCGATGGGATTGCGGTTACCGTTGGTAAAGAACTGCTCGATCAGATGTTGATAATATGTTTGCTTGGCTACATCTGTACTACCGTTATTAGCACGGTCGGCCCACAACATATTATAATCGTGAGCGCCCCACAGACCGATAGAGAGATTATAGTCTTTGAGAGTTCTCCACGTAGAAGGATCACCGCCCTGCATGTTGAAGCCGGCATAAAGATCGAGCGAACTGCGACCGGGGGCATAGGTATCTACAGTAGATTGGGTCAACCCTCCCAATACTCCATGCCAATTGTAATTGAGAAAAAGCGAGGTGCGGATATGCTCGCCATCGCCGAAGGTATCGTTGTTATGATTACCGAGACCACTATCGAAAGTAATCTGCCCATTATCGTTGGTTCCATCGTACCAGAAGTTCTCGACCACCGGGTTACCTTTTTCCGTAAGGTATTTGTGAACTGTCTCGTGCAATGCACGCAATCCCGACAAAATAAAAGAAGAACTTGTACTGAACTCCGAGTTATAGCCTAAACCGTCCACACCATGATAATGGAGGAATTTAGCCACTTTCTCTGCCTCTATGCCCACCAACGTGGAAAAACCAGAGGACCACTCTGAACTTATACCTCCCCAAGGAACGGAAGCCACACCCGAAACACCTACACCATTTTTATGGGCGACATCGGCGAATCCACCGGGGACCCACCCGTGTGGAGCCGTCCAGTCTCCGTAATGAGTAACGTATGACCAAGTACTGAAAGCCTCGGAATCGAACTTACCGTTAGGACGCGCATTGGTGTTACCATTGCTGGCATTTCCTACCGGAACCCAGAAAACGAGTTTTCTGTCGTTGGCCTCGGTGAGCGTCTCGTCGATCTGCGTGGCCGCATTGCGAAAACGTTCTTTGGGTTTCACACGGGAAACATAAAAATTCTCGTCCTCGAACAAATCTTCGCCGGGAACCCAACTACTAACATACTGACCGAGTTTCGGACTCTCCGGCCACGTCATGTAATCTTCTTTCAATTCTTGTGCTTGCGAAGAAAATGAAAGAACTAAAATTCCAGATAATAAAAATAGATTTTTTTTCATGGAAAATTTTTTTTGGTTAATAAAAATTTGAATTATTCTCAAAAAGTTTTTTCTATCTTCAAGTTCCGCGGACAGGAGGCGTTTTAGCGGCCTCCTATCCCGAAACGACTCTTTTTTTACAACACCACGGGAACACTATCGGCTTCGATAGAGAGAGTGCGACTTCCCACATTACCCGTAATCGAGAACGAAACGGTTGTCTCGTCGCCGCTGCCCGAGATATCCATGCTGCCCGTCACCTCGGCCCGAGCTCCGTCTATATCGACTACCGTACCGACAGGAATATCGTAATGTCCTGCATAACCGCCACCCTTATAGGCATCGGTCAACGTAAGCATGATTTGCCCATAACCCGATGTGGGCGAAATGAACACTACCAAATCGCCGCCCTCGTCATAAACCACCGAGTTTTCTTTCACGGTGTTGGAGGCGTTCAATTCCAAATCGACAGGTAGAGCGATCACTTTCACCTCGGCCTTCTCGGACGATACGCCAGCCACCTCGGCAATAACGTCTGCCTTACCGGCCTTAATACCCGTAATCGTCCCCTGTGTGTTATCGTCGCCGGTTTGCTCGGCAGTGAGCACATCGGTAGCAGATGAAGTCCAAGTCACGTCATAAGGATTCTCTCCTCCCGACAAAGTTTTGGCATCGATACCCCATTGCACAGTCTGTCCCTCGAAAAGAGTACGCGCATTACCCGATTTCCACAAAACAGACAAGATACCCTCGGTGACACTCACCGGAACCCTTTTTTCCTTGCCGTTGGCCGTAAGAACCAGCTCGGTCTCGCCCAATGCGAGTCCCCTCAGCTCTATGACATTACCGTTATATTCACCCACTTGAACTTTGGAAGGATCGACTGCCTTGACTACCGGCTTGTGATAAGCATAAGACGAAGCGGGAATCACTCCCGTCGTAAGTCTCAACACACTTCCCACAGGCATGGAAATCGGATCGTGGTCGACCGTAATTTCCTCCACCGGATAACGAGTCTTAAAGTCCTGCACACGGAACGTCGCTACGAACACTGTGTCGGGAGTAATACAATGGAATTCGGCTTCGCCTTCCTCCGAACCCGAGCGCAACGCAAGCACGGCATCGAATCCCTCGCCTTTCACATATTCCTCGGTCTTGCCCGTAATCAATACCCCATTACTCGAAACGACTTCCCAACGATAGGCATCGTAGCCCGCCTCGATATCCTCTTTGGCGCCCGACTGCACGTTCATGGCGATACGCACGGTATCTTCCGAATTGATGTCCATTTCGGCCTCGTACGTATAGGCAAAGTACATCGACAATACCTCCTTACTGGGACGGGTATTTATATAGGGCATATTTTCGAAACCTTTGCCATAGAAAGTAGCCAACAACTGGGGAGCCAACATGATATCGCAAGATGCCGACTTGGCCGTGGAAGCATCACCAATGGAAAGGGTGACTTTTCCCTTCCCCGAGGCACGGGGAGCTGCATAGTGCACGGCTACGAGACCTCTCACGGTGTCGACCGTCATCACCGGCTCGAAAGCGGTTAGCCCTTCGAGAGTAGGAACCGGATCATAATCATAAAGAAGTTCTTTGGGAGAAACAGAGAACAGCACCGAATCGTGGGCCGTATTGTAACTACGTTTCGAAGTCATTTCGGTGAAAGTGCTGTCGTTGGGAATACACATCACACCGTCGGGCAAATTGCGCGACACGGTAACGGTAGTAAGGGCATATTTGCCGTTCTCCAACATGGCTTTGAGCCGGGTCTCTTTTTCCTGACCGCCATCCAAAGCCACCACAGCGGTATCACCCAGCAAGGCAGCAACCGTCTGGTCTTCTATCGACCAAGAGACAGGAGTCTCGATCACTTTCCCACTCACATTGGTAACCGTCGCCGAAATCCTCACCGTATCGCCCAATTTCAAATTAATGTCCATGGGATCGATGGTAATATACACCTCGGTCGCACCGTCGAGCGTAGCTTCCTCTTCACATGCGGTGAACGAAGTCACACCGAGGAAGCTCGCCAAAAAGAATATAAAGCTATATCGTTTCATGTTTCAAATGTTTTATAGATTAAAAGTTTACCGGAATTACCAATGTAAATTCGTTATCGGGGCTTTGCTCGCCTCGGGTTTCGGTCTGTTTATCCCAGAAAACACGCGAAGCGCCGGTGTTGGGTTGCCCGAGAGCCTGTACGAGCGAAGCGATCTCCAACGTATTGTTGGCTGTCTCCTCGATGGGAATACGACGTAATTGCAACTCGGTGTCGACGCCTTGGTCTTTCATGTTGTTCACATCGACCGGGAAGATACGGGGATATCCCGTGCGGCGGAACGTGGTCCATGCCTCGGCGCTCATGGGGAAGTTGGCGATATATTTCTGAGTGATGATTTTTTCCAGCATCACCTCCTTCGAGTCGCTCGCATCCCATTTCACACCCACTTTCACACGACCGGCTATGTTGTTCTCGTTGTTATACGGATCGACATAATCGATATCTTTCGCCGCAGTCTGGGCAAGATATTCGTCGATGACGGTTCCGTCGGTGATCCCATTCTCTTGGAAACAAAGACGGATACCGGCCTCATACCAACTCTGAGCGTCACGGCCAAGCGCATTCCAGCCTCTCAAAGCAGCCTCGGCCAACAAGAAGATACTCTCGGTGCGTTTGAAGAAAGATTGATGCATATATTTGAATTCGCCCGACAAAGTCGAGAATGGGCCATAACCGCCTTTGTCCTTGCCGGTCGTATTGCTGTTACGCATGCTGATACCCGTACGCACTCCGTAAACATCGATGGGAGCCTGTATACCCGTAGACTTCTCTTTAATAGGATATGCATTGGTATCGAACCAGCGGGTAAGCAGCGGGTGATTGTAACGTTTGAGAATATTTTCAAACGAAGCGCCCAAACGAATATCGTGCCACTCGTTACCGATACGCCACAAAGCACAAGCGTTTTGCTCCTGATAATAGGCTATATCCTTCGCATCGGTGTCGGTGAGGACACCGATTTCGTCGGTGACAGCTTGTTCAAATTTGGACTGAGCCGTACCCGGATTGATTTTCACCATGTTCATGGCCATACGCATTTTAATACAGTTGGCAAACTTCACCCACATGCGCCAATCTCCATTAGAGAGCGTCTTGATAGTCAAATCCTCGATCTTGGCGAACTCCTCACGGGACGGCTGACGCTCTTTCAATATGCGTATAGCCTCGTCGAGATCGTCGAAAATCAAATTGTAAATATCCTCGCCCTTTTCATAGGTCAACGGCGGAGTACGTTTCAAATTACGCCAGTCGCTAAAAGGAGCCGCGCCATAGAAGTCGACGATTTCGTGGCCTTGATAGGCTTGGATAATCAACGCCACAGCACGCCATTCGGGTTTACCCAATTCGGTAGCGTGGTGAATGGCATTGTAAGACTGTGTGAAAATCTGGTTATCCATAGGGCCCCCCAAATAATCGTTGGGGAAAGTATAAAGCGTAGGCAACGGACCACCGAAAGCAAAAGTACTCTTGGTTGTCGTCCAGTATCCTGCATAGTTGTCGATACTGTTCGCCCTGTAATATTGATATTTGTGAGGCGCCCACGATCCGTTAGGTTCGTGCGAATAGTTGATCATGAACGGAATAGCTCCTTTCAGCTCCTTCTCGAGAACAGTAATATCGGTAGCTCCCGCCCCCTCTTCGTTATTGTTGTCCATCTCCTCCTGCTTACCGATCAACCACGGATACTCCTCCTGAAACTGGTCGCCGCAAGAAGTGAACAAACCTACTGAAAACACGGATTCGATAACGAGGAATCCGATCGAATATATTGTTTTTCTCATATTGATGACTATTTATATTAAATCGTTCTTCATTAGAAATTGAATTTCAATGTTAACGCAAAACTACGCGTCGTAGGCAAAGAATAACAGTCGATACCGGAGTAACCGTTGGCGGCCGATACCGAGATGTCGGGATCCACGGGAGAATCTTTATAGATAAAGAACGCATTCTTCACCGAGAACTGAGCGGTCATACCTTGATTCTTACCGAACAAATTGGGCATGTCGTAGCTCAACGAGATGTCACGCATGCGCAAGCTGGTGGCATTATATACATGGTCTTCCATGGGAAGGGCACCGATGGTCGTATAGTAGTTCTCGACCGAAACTTTGTTCCCCGATCCGTCGGGTAGAGGTTTGAGAATATATTCCTTTCCGTTTTGCATAACCCGTTCTCCGTTCAAGCGGTCTTGTGCAGAACGTTCGGAAAGGCCGTACAGGTCGAGATCAGCCTCGGTCAATGACATCACCTTACCGCCGATACGGCCGTCTATCAAGAAATAGAGCGTGAAGTTTTTCCAAGTAAATGTATTGTTCCAACCGAGAGTGACAGGCGAAGTCATATTGCCCACTTTGGTCTCGTATTTACCGGAAGCCATCACGGGAACGGCATTCTCGTAATTACCGGCATCATTGATTTTGATATGGCCGTTTTCATCGCGGGCGAAAGAGTTGACATAAATATCGCCATAGCGTCCGCCTTCTACGTATTTAATCTTGAAAGCGTTGGGACCCATTTGCACTTCGTAGGGAGCGCCGCTCTCGGTTTTGTAAGTTTCGAGGATACGGTTGTCATTCCATGCGATATTGAATCCGGTCTGCCATCTCCAATCCTTATTGATGTTCCAGCGATAAGATGCTTGGAATTCCAAACCATAGTTGCGTATCTTACCTGTGTTGACCGGCTTCGATTCGCCATTGGCAGTGGTGACATACAAGAACTGGTTACGTAACGTCGAATTGTAATAAGTAAGGTCGAAGTTGAATTTGTTTTCGAACATCCAAACGTCCAAACCGGTCTCGAACGAAGTGGTCGTCTCCGGTTGAGGATCGTCGAACAAAGGAGGACGAGTACTGATCGTACCGTTGGAGAAATCGTAGCTCTGACGGGCGAACAAGGTGTTGGGAATGGGGTTACCTACCACCGACCAACTACCGCGCCATTTCAACTGATTGAGCCAATCCCGGCGAGGCAAAAACTTGTCGATGAGCACATTCACACCGGCCGAATAGTAATCGAACGATTTATATCCGCTCCCTTGCGTGAACTGTTGGAACGACTGTGCCCACTCCAAACGATAACTACCGTCGAGGTAAACTTTATCGAATAATCCGACCGAAGCCGTAGCGAAGAGTGCCGTGCTCCAATCCTTGTTATTCCAACTGTCCGAAGCCGATGTAGCACTTCCGTTAGGGTTGTTGGGACGGCTGTGTTTATTATTCTGAGGAACGAAAGCATTGGGCACACCGCAAGTATCTATCGCCGTAGTGATGCTCGTGTTACGATCGTAATGACGTGAAAAGCTGGTTCCCACAGCCACATTCACATCGATTTTATCATTGAAACGGTCGTTCCAAGTGAGCATGTGGTCATTATAAATGTCGCTCGAGCGAGAATCTCCATTGTAATATTTACCACCTACATAATCGAAGCCTACCCGGTTCATACCGGCATACTCCTCGTTCAGATTATTCTGAGTCACATAATCGACATTGAAACGCGTCTGATATTTAATATTTTGCCAAATCTTGGCATCCAAAGTAATATTTGCCAACAAACGGTCGCGCTTCAAATAATCGTTATACATGTTGGCCACCCAGTAGGGGTTGTTCAGATATTGGTCATACCAGTACCAAGTTTGAACCGGTTGTCCGATCAATTTGGGATTACCTTTCTCCGGATCGCTCACGATATTGTCGGCCACCGTACCGAGGTGTTTATAGTTATGCTTGAAATAACGCATATCGATATCGGCCGGAGTACGGTACAAAGCATAGAGAGCGCTCAATGCCTTACCCACGACAGGAGCGTTATCGGTCTTCTGATGTATCCAGTTAAGGCTCGTGTTGATATTGATACGCTTGTCGAACAACGAGAAAGACTCCTTGAACATCACGTTATTACGGGTAAACTTATTGTTCGGTATCAATCCCGTTTGATAGGTATTATTATAAGAAAAATAAGTTCGGAAGTTTTCCGTACCGCCACTCAACGTAACGCCGTTGGTCGTAGTCACGCCTTTGTTGAAAAAGTCTTTTACGGCATTGCGTGCAGAATTCATCAGATACGGGGCAGAAGCCACCTCGTCGGCCGAACGTGTACCGATCTTAGGACCCCACGCCGACCATTGGTCTCCGCCACTGATACCATAAATCTGTTGGGTACGAGGATACATGGCTATCGTCTCGATCGACGTGGTGCTCGACACATTCACCTTGACAGAACCCGAAGCACCCGATTTGGTCGTGATAACGATCACACCGTTATTGGCTGCGCTACCGTAAAGAGCTGCGGCATTCGGGCCTTTCAAAATCGTCATGTTATCGATATCTTCGGGGTTGATCGTCGACAAGAGGTCATCGCCGCTACGTCCGCCGCCGAGTATCATGTTATCGGTCGCCTGCGTACCCATACCGTCTTGCATAGGTACACCGTCGACAACGATCAACGGCTGATTGGTTCCGAGAATAGAAGTGGAACCGCGAAGCACAATTTTAGAAGCTCCACCGCCCGCTCCCGAATTATTGGGAACGATAGTAAGACCAGCACTC
>ENA-OOZT01002135-OOZT01002135.1-human-gut-metagenome-genome-assembly--contig:-NODE-2135-length-11847-cov-2.279088_pt1 | contig 11847 bp, 8 predicted proteins | sample MGYA00241192_ERZ501407 | MGnify/ENA primary metagenome ERZ501407 (study PRJEB25962, sample SAMEA2042911) | human gut metagenome | biome: human gut; feature: human-associated habitat; material: faeces...
GAACGCGCCCTGTACGATCTGCAATTCGGGGAGTACGCCCGCCGCTGTCCGGTGCAGTATCAGATTCCGGAATTCCTCGACGGCGTAGCCCGCTGCGGCTCGCCCGAAGCCTTTGCCGAGGAGGTTTTCACGCAGGTCTGGAACGAGGGCGACACCACGGCGGCGACCGCTGCCGAAAGATCGCCCGGAGCCGTGAGGTCTTTGCGCTCGGTGCAGAAGATGCCGTAAATCCATCCGTCCTCGTGGGCCGTCAGACGCATGTCGTAGACATTCGTATCCGGGTCGCCGGTCTCGGGCATCCGAACCGGATATTTCCGGAAGCGGAAATTGTCAATGCCGTTGGGGCTCTCGGCGATGGCGAAGAACGATTTGCGGTCGTTGCCTTCGACACGCACCGCCAGTACGTATTTGCCGTCGTGGAACATGGCTCCGGCGTTGAACGTGCCGTTGATGCCGAAACGCTCCATGCAGTAGGGGTTGCGTTCGGGCGAGAGGTCGTAGCGCCATTCCAGCGGCGTGTGGTCCCGCGTCAGCACGGGGTACAGGTAACGTTCGTAAATCCCGTTTCCGGGCAGCAGAGGTTCGTTCTCACGCTCCAGCAGTCGGTCATGCTCTTCACGAAGAGCGTGCAAACGTTTGTTGAATAAAGTGTTCGTCATGTCGTATGGAATGAATATGTCGGGATTTTGGAAAACCGGGGCGCAGTCGTTTTCGTTCACTGCACTGCGCCCCGGCCTTCGCTATTTGGTTGCGATTTTCTTCACGAAGCGGATGTTCCAGAGATAGAACTCCATATCGCCGGATGTTTCACGCTGTGCGGCGATCTTGAAATTGTTCCACTGGTCTTGGTTGTTGTAAGGATCTGCTGCTATTTTGAGGCAGGTCTTCTGTCCGTTTTCTTCGAGCGGAGGGAAGAGGTCCGTCACTTCGAACTGCACGGTCTGCCATTTGCTCATCGTGTTGAGTGCTACACCGTTGTTCGAACTTGCAGGGTCCCACATGTAGAATTTGCCGGCACTTTCGCTTTCGGCGGCTCCCAGACGGATGTAGCGTGCCAGGGGAGTGCCGGAGGGGTTGTTGATCTCCATTTTCACACACCATTTTTCGGGATTGGCCAGCAGGTCGGCAGCCGAGTCGTCGAGCCAGAAGTGAGTGATCATGAAGTTTTCATAGCCCCACGTACCCGGGAAATTCTTCTTGATCCAAGCTACCCATTTGAACAGCGGTTGATAGTAGAACTCTTCGGGAGAGATGTCATTCATGTTCGTAATACCCGTAGCCCACCAGCCGTTTACCCACGTGCGTTCGTCGTTGGTGAGGATCGGAATACCGGGTTCGCGGAAAGGAATTTCGACGGGTATTGCCAGTTCGGGAGTTTCGATGGTCAGGTACGAGGCTCTGTCGGTGGGTGTTCCGGCCGGAATTTCGACGCCGAACGATGTGGCGTTGCAGCCGATCATCTTGACAGGCTGTCCGTTGAAGGTCAGCTTGGCGTTGATCGAGTCGATCAGATAGAGATCGAAGTCGCTGCCTACGACTTGTACTGTGTCGCGGTCTGCCGCGAAATCGTTCTTGAAGCCGTTGATGACCAATTCGGGCAGTGTCACGTTCAGTGCGGCCGATACCTCGCCCCGTTTGGTGACGATGCGCAGCGTGTTGTTCACCTCTCCGGGGAGTTTGCGTGGCACGACCAGTTCGAGACGATGACGTTTGGCGTATACCTGCGTCAGGTCGAGTTCGAGGTCGTTGATCGTTACTGATTCGAGATCGGTAAGGTTGTCGCCGAAGACGGCGATCGACTGGTTGAGTGCCGCCGTCGTGATGACGGTCGATGTGTCGGCCGATGCGGCGATCTTACGGATCGACGGGGCGCCGGTCGAAACGTTGTCCGGGTCCCAGCCTTCGTCGATGTTGACCACGTCGCTGCACGAGGCGGCCGTGAAAGCGGTCAGTACGGCGACAGTCGTATATGTTAACCATGTGAGTTTCATAATATGTCGGTTTTAATCGGTTTGAGGTTATTAGTTCCAGCCCGGGTTGTTTTCGGTGATCGAGGCGTTGGTGTCCATCTCGCTCGATGGAATCGGGAAGAGAGTATGTCTCGACTGGCGGGTTTTGTAGGTGCCGATTTCGTCGTTGCCGCCGATAGCGCTCATCACTTCGACGTAGACGCCCCAGCGAATCAGGTCCCAGCGGCGGTCGCCTTCGCAGAAGAGTTCGAGGGCCCGTTCTTCGAGCACGCTCGAACGGAAATCCACGATGTTCGAAACATTGTCCTGCCCCGTCAGTGCACGCGGCGTGGCCTTGCTGCGCTCGCGTACCGAATTCAGTGCTGCGAGAGCTTTGCCGTCGGCGGTGCCGTTGACCTCGGCGTATGCTTCGGCGTAGATCAGTACGATGTCGGCGTAGCGGAGCAGCGGCCAGAAGGCGTCGCCCTGCGTGACGGTGCGGTCCGATCGGTCGATGTATTTGGTCGGATAGGCCAGATAATAGGTGTCGAACTGCGGGCAGGCATAGGACAACCCGTCGTCGAAGGGAGCTTCCTTGTCTTCCACCTTTTTGTTCCATTCCTGGTTGTTGGGATAGTACTGGGCGAACGTGAGGTCCCAGGTGCGTTGCCAGCGGTGGCGGATGCCTTCGAGCACGCGCAGGTCCTTGCTTTCGGCCATTTTGTACCAATGGTCGCGGCCGCCGTACCACATGCCGTCGGAAATCAGTCCGTTGCTGTCCTCGATGCCGCAGATGTGATAGGCGAAATATTCGCAGTAGCGCGTGTCGGACGAGTAACCCTGGATGCTCCACAACTGTTCGGGCCCGTAACAGTTGGCGCGCTTCCATATCTCCTCGAAGGGACGCAGTTCATAGGTGCCGTATTCGCCGGTCATCACCTTGTCGGCGATTTCGTAAGCCTGTGTGTAGCACTCCATCGGGTCGAAGGCTTCATATCCGTCGAGCTGGTGTTTTTCGTAGGTGAGTTTTTGGGGATCGGTGTAGGCTTTCTCTGTGCCTTCGCCGCTCCACGGCTTGCCGCCGCGCACCCAGAGCTGCGTGCCTTCGGGCATGGCGCCTGCGGCCATCGTGGCATAGACCTTGGCTTCGAGACCTGCGGCCGTACCGGCCGTTACGCGCCCTGCCACATACTCTTTGTCGGTGTTCTTGTAGCACTCCACTTTCGCCTCGTCGAGCAGTTCGATGATATAGCCGTAAACGTCTTCCACCGAGCTGCGAGGCACGTTGCGGTCGCCGGTTTCGCTGATCGACTGCTTACGTACGGGGATAGGGCCGAATGCGCGGACCAGCTGGAAATAGCTCCATGCCTTCAGGAATTTCAGTTCGCCGAGGATCGCGGTTTTCAGGCGCGGCTCGACATTGGCCATCTGATTGATCATGTAGGTCGAGTAATTGCAGCGGTGAATCAACTCGTAAAGCCCCGTCCACATGCTGTTGATGTTGCCGTTGTTCTGGAAGTTGCCGGCGCCGAGCGTGCCGAATGCCCAGCTGGGTCCCGTGAGGTAATCTTCGTCGTAAAGCCATACCATCGGGAAGGTATTTCCGTTGAACAGCGTGCTGAGACGGCTGTAACAGCCGATCAGCCATTGGGTAGCCCCGGCGTCCGAATCCTCGATGTCGTCGGGCTGGGTGAAATCGTAAGTCTCCTCCTTAAGCCAATCCTGGCAGGAACTGAGGCCCGTCGAGAGGAGCACGCCCGTGGCGCAGGCCAGCAGGATATTCTTGATTTTATTCGTTTTCATTGCGTTTCGGTTTTTACGGTTAGAAAGTCAGCTTCAGGCCGAACGAATAGACGCGGCTGCTGGGGTACGAGTAGAGATCGACGCCCTGACGGGTCACGTCGTTGCCGTAAGCGTTCACATCGGGATCGTACCAGCTGTAACCCGTGATGGTGAAGAGGTTCTGGGCGCTGGCGTAAACGTTGATTGATTTGATGCCTTTCCATTTGGGGAAGAAGGTGTAGCCCAGCGAGATGTTTTTCAGACGCAAATACGATCCGTCTTCGATATAGCGGTCCGAAAATTTCCATTCGCGTTTGTAACCCGCTTCGATCGGTTTGGGCCACCGGGCGTTGGCCGCGTTTTCCGCCGTCCAGCGGGTGTTGTACTGCTCGCGGGTGATGTTCTGGATGCCTGTCATCGACGAACTGGTGTTGTTGGCGATCGTGTTGGCATTGACGATGTCGTTTCCGTAAGTGCCCTGGAAGAAGAAACTCAGGGTGAAATTCTTGTAGCGCAGCGTATTGGTCAGACCGTAGGTGAAATCGGGGTTGGTGTCGCCGATCACACGCTTGTCGGCATCGGTGATAGCGCCGTCGCCCGTGTAATCTCGGTATTTGATCTCGCCGATCATAGCTTCGGCGTCGGCCTGCGAAACGTTGGCATACTGCGGATCGGCACGTACCTCGGCGATGTTGTCGTAGAAGCCGTCCTCGACGAATCCCACGATGGTACCGATCGGGCAGCCGTTACGCTGGATGAAGACGTTCGAGACATTGTTGATGAAATTGCTGCCGTACTGGTCGCCTGCGAGACCTCCGATCTTGTTGCGGTTGAACGAGATGTTGGCGTCGATCTGCCAGCCGAAATCCTTGCGGGCGAAGGGGTGGAACGTTCCCGAGATTTCAAGACCCTCGTTGGTAACGTGCCCGCTGTTGACGGCCATTTGGGTATAACCCGAGTTGGTTTCGATGCTCACTTTCTGAAGCAGGTCGTTGGTGCGTTTGTAATAGTAATCGATCACGAAGTTGACCTTGCCTTTGGCCAGCGAGATGTCCAGACCGGCGTTGAATTGGTCGGTGGTCTCCCATTTCAGATCCTTGTTGATCGGGCCTTTCCAGGTTTGTTCGGCGAAACCGGGAGTCAGCGTGCCGCCCAGCGGGTAGCTCGAAACCGACATGGCGGGCAGCGTGGCGTAGGTGCCGATACCCTGGTTGCCGGTCTGACCGTAGCTCAGGCGCAGTTTCAGGTCATCGAAAACGTTCAGTTTTTTGAGCCACGGCTCGTCGGACAGACGCCATGCCACGGCTCCCGAGAAAAAGTGCGCATATTTGTTGCCTTCGACAAAGACGCTCGATCCATCGGCGCGGTACGATACGGTGGCCATGTACTTGCCTTTGTACGAATAGTTGAAACGCGCGAGATTCGACTGCATCCGGCTCTTGCCGCGTCCCGACGACAGGGGATAAGTCTTCATACCGGCGCTCATGTCCCACATCAGCGTCATGTCCGAAGGAAAGTCGTAGGCGGACATGTTGTTGTATTTCCAGTGCGATTCCTCGAAGGTGATACCGGCCACGGCGTCGATGGTGTGGTCGTCGCCGAACTCTTTGTGATAGGAGAGCAGCGTCTCCGAGGTGAAGCCCTGCGACCAGCTGGTGCCTTGGCCGCCGGTGCCGTTCGTAGGTTTGTAGCCTTGGCGGGTCAGGCGGTTGTAGTACATGTTGCGGTCGTTGCCCGAATAGCTGAAACCGATGTTCTCTCGCAGTTTGAGGCCCTTGTAAAGCGTTGCTTCCACATACGATGAGAGATAGACGTTGTTGGCGCGGAATTCGTCGAACGCTTCGCGGACGTAGACGTAGGGGTTGGCAGCGAGCCAGTTGAGTTCGTTGTCCTCCTGAGTGTTGATCGTGGCGTCGTAGGTCGGCGGGAATACCAGTGCGGAGTAGATCACTCCGTCGCCGCCCGAAGTCGAGGAGTTGACGAAATTGGTCACCGAATTGGTGTAGTTGGTGTTCAGTCCCACTTCGAGCCAGTCGCGCATCTTGCGCCAGAGGTTCGAACGCACGGCATAACGCTTGTAGCCCGAACCGACGATGATACCCGTCTGGTCGGTGTAGTTGAACGAGAGCAGGTAGCCGCCCTTCTCATTGCCGCCGTCGATGCTGATGTTGTATTCCTGGGTGAAGCCGGTCTGGAAGATGGCGTCCTGCCAGTCGGTCGAACCGACGATGTCGGTATTGCCGTATTCGTCGGTGTAGGTTCCCGGACGGAGAAAATCTTCCGGTGCGGGCGAATATTTGCCCGATGAGGTGATCATGTTATTGTTGGTGTCGAACGAATAGTACCATTCGCCGCGATAGGGCAGCTGACCGTCGGGATTCGAATTGAGGGTCTGTTCGTTGATGTAGCGGGCGTAGGTCACGGGATCGAGTACGTCGATCTTTTTGGCGACCTTCGAGAAACTGAAATTCGACGAGAAGGTGATGTTGTCCTTGCCGCTGCGCCCCTGTTTGGTGGTGATGATGACCACGCCGTTGGCACCGCGAGAACCGTAGATGGCCGTCGAAGAGGCGTCTTTCAGCACCTCGATCGACTCGATGTCATTGGGGTTGATGTTGGCCAGCGGGTTGGAGCTGGAGCCGGTGCCCGAAAGTCCTGTGTCGGGGGCTTTGCTACCGCCGCTGTAGGGAAGTCCGTCAATGACGTAGAGCGGCTGCGTATCGGTACTGAATGAGTTGGCTCCGCGGACATGGATTGAGATGCCCCCCCGGTGCTCCGTCGTTCTGGCGTACTTGTACACCGGCCATTTTGCCCTGCAAGGCGCTGTTTACGCTCAGCGAGGGATTGCCTTTGATGAGGTTGTCACCCTTGACTTGGCTGACGGACCCTGTCACATCGCGTTTCTTCATCGTGCCGTAGCCGATGACCACTACGTCGTCGAGCGTGTTGGTGTCGTCGGTCATTTTAACGTCTACGACCTTTTGGGCGAAAATTTTCACCGTCTCGCGGGTCTTGCCCACATAGGTGAAAGCCAGCACATCGCCTTTCTTGGCGTTGATCGCATAGGCGCCCTTGTAGTCGGTGGTGGTCGCCGTCGTGGTGCCTTCGACCATAACGGTCACGCCGATCAGCGGCGAACCGTCGTTGGCGTCGGTAACCACGCCCGTAATGTGTACTTGCTGAGCCAAAGCCGAGCCTGCACACATCAGACAGCCGATCAGGAATAGTCCGATTTTTTTCATAATGTAAGTGGTTTAGGTTGTTTGGACATTATACGGTAGTTTATAAATAGGTGTTCTCCCCTGCAATGGCCGGTTGGGACAGTGGCCGGAATGCAGATGGATCGGACCTTTGTTCACTTGCAAAATTACGATGAAGATGGAGGCGCGACGAACACTTTTATAGCATAGGATGATACTATTTTAACATCTGTAAAGATAGTGCGTTTGATTCGGAAATGTTCTGAAAAGGGATTGGAGCGCTGTTTGAGGGGATTTAATGACTGCTTTTGTGGGATGAACGAGGTGCTCAGAAAAGTAACGAGTGCAAAAAACAGATATTTTAATACTATATTTGCATTTGCAGAATCTCTAATTTTGCATCAGGGAATTATTTCTCCTCCGGAAATTCGGAGATAAATATAATAAAATACCAACCGATGAAAAAATTAGTACTTTTAATCGCCTTTTGTACAGCGTTGGGCTCTGCCTCCGCAGCCGTGTATGATGTAAGGGCTTTCGGCGCTCCGGCTGACGGAAAAACACTCGCTACGACCTGCATTCAGCAAGCTATCGACCGTTGCCATGCCGACGGTGGTGGCGTGGTGCTCGTTCCGGCAGGCACCTATCTGGTGGGGACGCTCAACCTGCGTTCGAATGTCGAATTCCGCATGGAGACGGGTGCTGAGTTGCGCGCTACGCTGGACCTCACGCAGTACCAGCGCCACAACCGCGAATTGGCGGGTATTTTCTATACCGAAAAGGCGTCGAACGTTTCGATTACGGGCAACGGCCTTATCAACGGTCAGGGTATGGAGTTCATGGAGCCGGGAAAGGCCAAGGTTATCGGTGATGACCAGCGCCGTCAGACCCGTCAGGGACTCGGATTCCGTAAAGTTGCCGAGGGACTGGGAGACGGGCCTCTCTATCCGAAAGACCGTTACCACCAGATGATCGTTTTTAGCGAATGCACTGATGTGGCGTTGGAGGATTTCAAGTGCGTCGATTCGCCTTACTGGTGTTTTGTGATCGTGCACTGCGACGGGGTGAAGATACGCGGCCTGCGGATCGACAACAACCTGCTGATTCCCAACAGCGACGGAGTGGATGTCATCTCTTGCAGCAATGTTAACATCTCGGACTGTTTTTTCAAATGCGGCGATGATGCCATCGTATTGGCGGGTTACGGCGAACATCACGGCGACCCGGGATTCAAGGACATTCGCAGGCCGTCAACTAACATCAATGTTTCGAATTGCATTCTCCAATCGCGGTCGAGCGGTATCCGCATCGGCGGTCACGACCAGAATCCGATGTCTAATTACAATTTTTCGAATATCTCGATTTTCGATTCGAATCGCGGCATCAATATTTCGGTCAGCGACGCATGCTCGCTGGAAAACATGACTTTTACGAATATTCGGATCGAAACACGTCTGCATACGGGCGACTGGTGGGGGCAGGGTGAGCCGATCAACATGACGGCGATGGTGCTCGTCCCCGAGAAACAGCAGTTGGGAGTCATCCGCAACATCTATTTCAACAATATCACTTGCATCGGAGAGAACTCCGTAGTGATGATCGCCGATAAGCAGACCCAGTTGCAGAATATCTATTTCAATAACTTCGAGTTCAAGGTGCGCAAGAGCGCTATCGAGGAGGTTGCCGGCGGCAATTACGACCTGCGGCTGAATGTCGATCCCAAGCGGGAGCTTTATGCCGCCGACATTCCGGTTTTCTACATCGAAAATGCACAGAATGTCTTTTTCAACCAGGGGACCATTGGCTGGGACGGTGCCGATATGCCGTACCATACCTATGCTATTGATGCTGTATATGTCGAGAACTTGCGCTTGAACAACATGACGGCTTCTCCGTCGCCCGCTCATCCGAAGTACCCGGCGGTGCGGACGCGCGATTGCCGTCGTGTGGTGAATAATATTGGAAAATAGAAATACCGATTTCGTTAAGGATATATTTCCCTCTCCCTCTATCGAATTGGGGAATCGGTATTGGGTTACAGCGTTTCAGAACAGCAACTATTCAAGAGTATGTAATCTTTTGCTGTGTCTTGTCTGATTCATTGTAGGCACGCTAAATAGATTTTCCGATGAGTGGCGGCATCAGCGTTTCTGAATGCTGTTGTAAGAGATCCGATCGACGAATCCTGTTCAAAGCCTATGCTTTGATTCCTCGGATTATTGTAGCAAGAAAATATTTTATTTGCTAATTGCGAAAAGATTTTCTTGCCGACGGGAATCGGAAGCTGCCGATGGGCAGGACTCGCCGACTGGCAGGAACGAGTAGCCGGACTTCCGTTTTGGACTGCATTATTTTTGTATTTTTGCAAGTGTGCAGAACAAGATCATACACGTCGATATGGATGCTTTCTACGCCTCCATCGAGCAGCGTGACCGTCCCGAACTCCGGGGGCGTCCGATCGCCGTGGGCTACGACGGACCGCGGGGTGTCGTGGCGACGGCCAGTTACGAGGCCCGGCCGTTCGGAGTCCGTTCGGCGATCTCCTCGGTGCTGGCCAGGCGACTCTGTCCCGACCTGATCTTCGTGCCGGCGCGCTTCGATGTCTACAAGGCCGTTTCGCAGCAGATCCGCGACATCTTCCACGACTATACCGAACTCGTTGAACCGCTCTCGCTGGACGAAGCGTTTCTCGACGTTTCGCACCTCCGCTCGGCGACGCTCGCGGCCCGGGAGATCAAGGACCGCATCCGCACCGAAACCGGGCTTACGGCTTCGGTGGGCATCTCTGTCAACAAGATGCTGGCGAAGATCGCTTCGGACTACCGCAAGCCCGACGGATTGTTCGTGATCCCGCCCGACAAAATCGACACCTTCGTCGCGGAGCTTCCCGTCGAGCGTTTTTTCGGCATCGGGGAGGTCACGGCCGAGAAGATGCACGCGTTGGGCATCCGCACCGGCGCCGATCTGCGGCAGTGGGAGGAGCTGGAATTGGTCAAGCATTTCGGGAAGGCCGGACGCAGTTATTACGGTTACGCCCGCGGAATCGACCCGCGTCCGGTGGTTCCGAACCGCATCCGCAAATCCCTCGGTGCCGAAATGACCTTCGGGACCGACACCGCCGACCGCGAGGTGCTGCTCGGCGAGTTGGAACAGGTTTGCGAGGAGGTGTGGCAGCGGCTTTCGCGCCACCGGTTCCGGGGGCGGACCGTGGTGCTGAAGATCAAGTTCGACGATTTCCGCCAGATCACTCGTTCGAGGACGCTTCCCGCCACGGTCGATTCGCGCGACGGACTGCGCCTCGTTGCCCGTGAGTTGCTGGCAGGGGTCGATTTCGGCGGCCACCGGATACGCCTGATCGGGGTTACGGTGGGCAATGCCCCGGATTTCGGCGAGGGGTGCGTGCAGTTGCGGTTCGACTTCGGGGAGGAGTGACGGGGTTATTTTCCGGTGATTGTTTCGGCGGTGGGACGGGTCCGGTGCAGACGGTAATTTTCGGATGCTTTTTCGCCAGAACGGTTGGCGTAACAGTAGGCGCACCCGTGCGGGCAGGTGTCGTATTCGCCGATGTCCTTGCTGGCGACACAGCCGCAGAAGGGCCGTTGCCCTTTGTCTTTCAGGCTTTTCCGGACGGCTGTTCCCGCTCCGGGCAATCCCTCGCGGCTTACGCCCAGAAAGTCCGTCAGGAGCGGATCGTCGGAGAATTTGCGGACGATCAGTTCGTCGTCGATACATTTGTTGCGCCGGACGCCGAACTGCGACAGGTCGATTCGTTCGCCGCATGCGGTCAACGTGTAATTCCACTTTTCGTTCAGTTCCGCCAGTCCGGCTGCCATGTCGAGCATTTGCCGTTCGTCGAACTCACGGCAGGGGAGGGCGTTCCGCCGCAGCCGGCTCTCCACATTGCGGTAGGCGCGGATGTCCGCGAAGCTGAAAACCAGTTTCTCGGTATGCCCGCGGAGCCTGTCGCCGATCCGTTCCGCTTTGCGTAACAGCTCCTCCACGCCGGTTCGCTCGGTCAGGACCAGGGGATCGAACCGCCAGATGACCAGCTCTTTGCCCAACAGCTCAGAGAACCGGAGGAAAGTTTCGATCCGTTCGTCGAGCGGCGGTACGCCACGTTCGAGACCTTCGGCTTCGTAGTCGTTGAGCGTGTAATGGAGGTAGCAGCGGATGCCCTTTTTGCGCAGTTTTCCCAGATGCGGAAGTAGCGGATGGGGATTCTTCGACCAGAAAACGATCAGTCGTGTCCGGGCGTAGGAGATATATGATTTCACACCGTTGAAAGGGTTCGTCCAGACTGAATACCCCTTTTCCAGCCGGTCGAAAAACCAGTCGGCATAGAATGCCGGAATGTCCGTGGCACGGCTCGCCGAGATGATCACGGGCGCTTGTGCCCGCACCGTTTCGCCCGCCTCCGTTGTTATGTCGATCGTTTCCCAGACCATGATCGATGTTTTCTGCAAAGATACGATTCGGTTTTGGAACAGCCGCGCTTTTTGCTACCTTTGGTGTCGTAACGACACGTTTATTAGCCGTAACGTTTTGTCGCATTGGCCGCGATTGGGTTTTGAAACGGTTCCGCTTTTTGTTACCTTTGGTGTCGTAACGACACGTTTATTAGCCGTAACGTTTTGCCGCATTGGCCGCGATTGGGTTTTGAAACGGTTCCGCTTTTTGTTACCTTTGCAGATGATTGCCGCCGCGTGCGGCCGAACAAAAGAGTTATGAAAAAATATTGGGGCATCATCACGGTCCTGCTTGCCGTCGGGCTGGCCGTGTTCTTCTATTTCCGCTTCTATTTTGTCTTCGGCGAAGGCGTGAAGAGCGGGGAACTGAACTACGTCGTTTACAAGGGACTCGTTTTCAAGACTTACGAAGGCAAACTGATCCAGACGGGCATCCGTTCGAAGGCCGCC
>ENA-OOZT01002136-OOZT01002136.1-human-gut-metagenome-genome-assembly--contig:-NODE-2136-length-11842-cov-2.660728_pt1 | contig 11842 bp, 8 predicted proteins | sample MGYA00241192_ERZ501407 | MGnify/ENA primary metagenome ERZ501407 (study PRJEB25962, sample SAMEA2042911) | human gut metagenome | biome: human gut; feature: human-associated habitat; material: faeces...
CTGATAGCCGCCCGCGTTGGAGTAGGCCACCAGTTTGACCGCGATGACGTACAGGACGGCGTAGCCATGGCCGCAGATGGAGTCCAGCTCCTTCTGCAGCCGCTTTTCCACAATTTCGGGCAGCGGGTCACCGTAATCGCGCTTGGCGTGTTCCCACGTAGCATCGCGCAGCTGCTGCTCTGCACCCTCGATGCTGGGCGGGTAGGTGCCGCGCGGGATGGCACGAACATTGTTGTCGATCATCGCCGCGATCTTGCGGGGGTTCTTCACCACTACCTCGTAGGCTTTTTCCTTGGGCAGATAGTAGAACTGCGCCAGCATATCCTGCGTGGTGCGGAAGAACAGCGGCGGCTGGTTGTCGGCATCTTTAAAGCCGTTGCCCGCCTGCAGCACAGCGCGGTAAGCCGCGTCTTCCGGCTGGGTGTCCGCATCCTTGAAGCCGTTGCCCGCCTGCAGCACCGTGCGGTAGATGGCATCCTCCGGCTCGGTAAAGTGCACGTCGCCGGTGGCAATGACCGGCTTGTGCAGGTCCTCGCCCAGCTTGATGACCGTGCGGTTGAAGTTTTTGATGTCCTCTTCGCTGTCCACCTTGCCGTCCCGCACCATGTAGGCGTTGTTGCCCAGCGGCTGGATCTCAAGAATATCGTAGTAGGACGCGATCTTTTTCAGTTCTTCATAGCTGGTGCCATCCACGATGGCCCGGTACAGCTCGCCGGCTTCGCAGGCGGAAGTGAGCAGCAGGCCGTCCCGGTATTTGTTCAAAAGGCTCCGGGGCACCCGGGGCTTTTTGAAAAAGTAGTTCACATGGGCTTCGCTGACGATCTTGTACAGATTTTTCAGGCCCATCTGGTTCTTGACCAGAATGATGAGGTGGTAATACTTCTTTTTCAGCACCTCGCGGTTGCCGCCAAGGCCGGTGTTGATCTCACTGACCTTTGCTACCTGCTTTTCTTTCAGGTCGTTCAGCATGACCCCGAAGATGCGGCCCAGCGCGGCAGAATCCTCACAGGCACGGTGGGCCTCGTAGGCAGGCAGCTCCAGATGCTTGTTGATGGTGCCCTGCTTGTAGTTGTGCAGGCCGGGGTACATGGCCTGCGCCATGGTCAGGGTGTCGATATAGGTCGGCTCCAGCTTGATGCCGCTGCGCTTGGCGGCGGCGCGCAGGAAACGCATATCAAAGGCGTGGACGTTGTGGCCCACAAGGATGCGGTCTCCCGCAAATTTGAGGAAGGCTTCCAGTGCTTCCTTTTCGCCGGGAGCATCCGCCACCATTTCGTTGGTGATGCCGGTCAGCTCGGTGATCTTGGGGGTGATGGGCTTGCCGGGCTTGACAAAGGTATCAAATTCCTCCACCACTTCGCCGTTTTTCACGATGACGGCACCGATCTCGGTCATATACTCCACGCCGGGGTCAAGGCCGGTGGTCTCGGTATCAAACACGCAGAACTCCCCGTCCAGCGGCTGATCCTTCACACCGTATACACAGGGGATCATGTCGTCCACAAAGTAGGCTTCACAGCCGTAGATCAGCTTGAAGTCCGGGTCTGATTTATGGATATCGTCCGCTGCCAGCATGGCTTCCGGGTAACCCTGACACACACCGTGGTCAGTGATGGCAACGGCCGGATGTCCCATGCGGTGGGCCAGCTTGACGATGCCGCCGGGATCACAGAAGCCGTCCATGCTGGAAAGCTTGGTGTGCAGATGCAGCTCCACACGCTTGACCGGTGCGGTATCCTCCCGCTTTTTGCGCTCCACGATGAGCACATCGTAGGGGTAGACGATATAATCGTGTTCGTACTTGTCGTAGGAGCAGTCGCCGCGCACGATGAGGGTGGTGCCTTTGCCAAGGCTCTCCCACTTGGAGCAGTCCTCACCTTCCTGCGCGCGGATCTTCAGGTTGATGGAGCCCTGATAATCGGTGATGGATACGGTATAAATTTTGCGGAAGTTGCCCTTGACCTCCGAGAAGAACACATCGCCCCAGATCGTGCACTTGCCGCCCTCGCCGCCAAGGTCTTTCAGCGGGGTGAGGTTCTTGGGGGTGAACATCTTGCCGTGGAAAATGGTGACGGGCTTATCGGTCAGGTCCAGACCATCCACCTTGATGGACGGTGCTGTGTTCTTTTTCTCAAACTTGACCACCGGTGGCGCAATCTTGCGCTCCAGCTTTTCTTCCATCTGGTGCTGCTCGGCTTCGCTTACAGCGCTTTGCAGCGTTACCTGCGGCGTTACCCCGGTGTGGGCCGCAATGCGCTCTGCCAGCAGCTTTTCAAAGTGCATCTCCTGCAAAAACTTGGTGCCATGGCATACGCCGATGGTGATCTTCTGTCCGATGATGTTGATCTTGCACCGGTCCAGAAAGCCGTTGATGGGCACGCCGTCCCGCTTCATCTCTTCCATCAGATCGCGCAGGGCCGCTTCGTCCAGCATGGCATAGCCAAACAGGTTCTGGATGCGCAGCTCAAAGCCCTCATAATCCGGCTGCAGGGATGCCAGCAGCCGGGCACAGAGATTTTTGTCCAGCGGCGCACCGCTGCGCAGGGTAAAGATGACCTGCCGCTCCTGCCGCAGCATCTGCGCATGCTCCACAATGACCTGCCCGAAGCAGGCCGCAAATGCCGGGTCCACCATGAACTGCGGCCACAGGTTGGATACGAGTGGTGTCACAAATGGTACTCCTTTTTATACAGCACAAACTGCCGCACCCGTTTTTGCAGGTGTGGCAGCTGTGAAAAAAGCCAAATTACAGTTTATAGATCTCATCCATGAACTGATCCAGGATGTTGTCTCCGGTCAGCTTTTTGATGGGCTTGCCTTGGATGAACAGCACCGCCTCGCCCTTGCCGCCGGCAATGCCGATGTCTGCTTCACGGGCTTCACCGGGGCCGTTGACCACGCAGCCCATCACGGCCACCTTAATGGATTTTTTGCAGCCCTGCAGCCGCTTTTCCACCTCATTGGCGATCTCGGTGCAGGGATACTGGGTGCGGCCGCAGGTGGGGCAGGTGATGACCTCCGGGCCTGCTACCGGGAAGCCCACGGCGCGCAGGATGTTGTAGCCCGCTTCCACTTCCTTTTCCGGCTCTGCGGCCAGCGAGACGCGGATGGTATCGCCAATGCCTTCCAGCAGCATTCCGCCGATGCCCATGCCGCTTTTCAGCAGACCCATCTGGTAGGTACCCGCCTCGGTAACACCCACATGGAGCGGGTAATCCGTGACAGCGCTGAGCTGGCGGTAGGCCTCCATCATGCGGGGCACATTAGAGTTCTTGATGGAAATGACGATGTTGTTGAAATCGAATTTTTCCAGCAGGCGTACATGGTACAGTGCACTCTCCACCATGGCCTCCGGCGTGGGGGCACCGTATTTTGCAAGGATGTGCTTTTCCAGACTGCCGCCATTCACGCCGATGCGGATGGGAATGTTCTTGCGCTGACAGGCATCCACCACAGCCTTCACCCGGTCATCGTCGCCGATGTTGCCGGGGTTGATGCGGATCTTGTCCACACCCACATCTGCGCAGGCCAGAGCCGCCTTGTAGTCAAAATGGATGTCTGCCACAATGGGGATGTTCACCGCATTCTTGACGGCTTCGATGCACTTTGCATCCGCCGGGCTGGGGCAGGTCACGCGCAGGATCTGACAGCCAGCAGCTTCGCACCGCTTTGCCTGCGCCACATTGCCCTCAATATCCTCCACCGGCACGTTGAGCATCGTCTGCACCGCAACAGGATTCTTGCCGCCGATGGTCACATTGCCGATTTTCACTTCCCGTTTTAACTGCCGCATAAAGTTCCCCTTTCTGTTTTTGCTCACAATGCACCGGTCACAAGCCGGATGATATCATTATAGGTTGCAAAGAGCATCAGGCCAAACAGCAGTGCAAAGGCCGCAATGGTCAGTGTGCCCTGCAGCTTTTCCGGCACTGCATGGCCGGTAACGCCCTCAATGATCAAAAATACCACCTTGCCGCCATCCAGTGCCGGGAAGGGCAGCAGATTGAACACGCCCAGATTGATGGTGATAAGCGCCAGCAACTCCAGCAGATCCTGCCAGCCGTAGCTTGCCGCCTGACCGATCGCTGTCACGATACCCACCGGGCCGGACAGATTGTTGATGCTCTCGCGTCCGCGCACAAGGTCTGCCAGCGAGATAAACGCGATGCGTCCGTAGTACAGGGTGCTGTTCCATGCTTCTTTTAACACATTGAGCGGTGTTTTTTTGATGCCGTACACCGTAAAGCCAAGGGTCATATGGGTCTGGCCGTTCTCGTCCTGCCAGGTGTCGAACTGCACGTCCGGCAGTTCCACCTTTTGGCCGTCCCGCTTCACGGTGAACCGGGCGCGATAGGCTTCGGTGCGCACCAGCTCATAAAGGATGTCGTTGGCCACAAAGCAGCGCCTGCCGTTCACGGCAACGATCTCGTCCCCCGCCTGCAGGCCGGTCTGGCCGCAGAGGGCATCGTTCTCAATGGAATAGATGGTCTTGCTGGTGATGGCTCCTTCCTGTGCTGCCACAAGAATGACCAGCACCACAAAGCCCAGCACGAAATTCATGAAGGCACCTGCCACCATCACAAGCACACGCTGCCATACCGGTGCCTCGTTCAAAGGGATGCCGGTGCGCTGCTCCGGCGGGACAGGGTTTTCTTCCTCTGCTTCCCGTTCGTCGCGGGCCGCTTCGGCCTGCTGGCTCTCGGGGCTTTCCTCGCCCTCCAGCGCCACATAGCCGCCTACCGGCAATGCACGCAGGCTGTACTGGGTGCCCTTGTAAATTTTCTTCCACAAAACCGGCCCCATGCCGATGGAAAACTCGTTGACCTGAATGCCGCAGAGCTTTGCCACGGTAAAGTGCCCGAATTCATGAATGGCGATCACGGCGCTGAACACGATCAATGCGGCGATCAGGGTGATAAAAATTGACATTGCGTCTCCTAAAGATCAAAGATGTGCGCGCACGAACTCTCGTGCCATGCGGTCGCACTCGTACACATCGCTGAGGGTATACTCGCCGCCAAAGCTGTCGCTGTCCACGACTGCTTCCACCAGACGGCCAATATCGAGGAAGCCAATTTTGTCCTCAAGGAAGAGCTTGACAGCTTCCTCATTGGCACCGTTGGCGGCACATGGGCCGAGACCGCCCTTTTTGATGGCCTTTTTGCAGGCGGCAAGGCAGCGGAAGGTCTCGTCGTCTGCCACATCGAAGGTGAGCACCTTGAGTGCGGCAAAGTCCAGCTCCGGCACAACGCCGGGTACGCGCTTTGGGTAGGTGAGCGCATACTGGATGGGAATGCGCATATCCGGCACACCCAGCTGAGCAATGACCGAATTATCGCTGAACTGCACCGCCGAATGCACAATGCTCTGGCGCTGCACCACGATCTGGATCTTCTCCGGCGGCAGGCCGAACAGCCACACTGCCTCGATCAGCTCCAGACCCTTGTTCATCAGGGTGGCAGAGTCAATGGTGATCTTTGCGCCCATGTTCCAGTTGGGGTGCTTGAGGGCATCCGCCTTGGTCTTACCGCGCAGCTCCTCGGTCTTCATCCCGAAGAAGGGGCCGCCGGATGCCGTGAGCAGGATCTTGGTCAGGCTGGGGGCACTCTCCTTATCCTGCAGGCACTGGAAGATGGCCGAATGTTCACTGTCCACCGGCAGCAGCTTTACACCATGCTTTGCCACGGCCTGTGTGACCAGATGGCCGCCGGTGACAAGACTCTCCTTGTTGGCAAGGGCCAGATCATGCCCGCTTTCGATCGCGCACAGGCTGGCACCAAGGCCTGCAATGCCCACCACGCTGTTCAGCACCACATCGGTGCCGTCCAGTGCGGCCAGCTGCTTGAGCCCTTCCGGCCCTACCAGCAGCCGGGGCGCATCTGCACGACCGGAAAGTTCCGCATCCAGCCTGCGGGCCGCATCCGGGTCGGTCATGCAGACATAGCGCGGATGAAACTCTTCGATCTGCTGCAGGATCTTGTCTACATGGCTGTGGGCAGAAAGACCGAACACCTCATAGCCCTGTGCACGGATCACATCCAGACTCTGGGTGCCGATGGAACCGGTAGAACCCAGCAGAGTGATTTTTTTCGACATCACACGTTCCCCCTTTTAATAGTAGAACACCGCCGTAATGACCATGGTCACAAAGGGCGCAATGAACATCACACTGTCAAAGCGGTCCAGAATGCCGCCGTGCCCCGGGAAGATGGTGCCGTAATCCTTGATGCCGCACTGGCGCTTGACCACGCTGGCAAACAGATCGCCATAAATGCCCAGCACCGCCGCCACGCAGCCCAGCAGCGCAATGATCACGTACATGGAAACGCCAATGTTGGAGCGGGTGAAGGCTTCCATCCGGTTTGCCGCCACTGAGTACACCAGTGTGATGATCACACCGAACACCATGGTGCCCAGAACACCGCCAATGGCACCTTCCACGGTCTTTTTGGGGCTGACCACCGGGCAGAGCTTATGCTTGCCAAAGGCACGGCCTGCAAAGTAGGCACAGGTATCGCCGCCCCAGGCAAAGCAGAGGATGAGCAAGATAAAGAACACCGCATCGTAGCCGTACTGCTCCACCGGCAGCAGCTCCTTGAGCCGGATAAAGGAATAGAAGCAGAAGATCACGATACCGGAGAACATCAGCAGGCCGCTGGCCTTCTGATAGCTGATGGTGCCATTGCGCACCACCAGATAGATGGCATAAAAGGTGACCAGCAGAAAGGACATCGGCATCACCAGCCGCCGCATGACCTGGTAGTTGCTCGTCATGACCAGCAGTGTATACGGCACCAGAACCGCATACATCAGCCAGTCCTTCTTTTCAAAGCCGAGGGCACTGTAGATCTCGTGAACGGCGATCAGCGTAATGGCCGCGATGACCAGATTAAAGATCAGAGTGTTGAAGGTGAACATCACGCCGATCAGTACGATGATGCCCACGATCGCAGTAATAACACGTGTTTTCATAGATTGGATCTCCTTTTCACCGGTCGGTGCCGCACCCCTCTGGATTAAGTTTGGCTCCGGCAAAGCCGCCGGGCCGTCCGGTCCCTGCACCGTGTGCAGGAGGTCTTGGGTTTTACAGTCCGCCAAACCGGCGGGAGCGATGATTGAACTCCTCAATGGCAGCGTCCAGATCGCTGCGGGTGAAATCCGGCCACAGAACGTCCATTTCTACCAGCTCCGAGTAAGCTGCCTGCCAGAGCATGAAGTTGGACAGCCGCTTTTCTCCGCTGGGACGCAGGATAAAGTCCGGGTCCTTCTGCCCGGCGGTGTACATGGCATCGCTGAGCATCTGCTCGGTGATCTCTTCCGGCTTCAGCTGCCCGGCTGCGGCCTTTTCCGCCAACTGCTGCGCGGCCCGCACGATCTCCGGGCGGCCGCCGTAGTTGATGGCAATGTTCAGGGTCATGCCGGTCTTGACCGAAGAATCTGCCTCCAGCTTGTTCATCAGCTGCTGCAGCTTTTCATCCAGCACCGTGCGGTCGCCCATGAACTTGATGCGGATATTGCGGTTCTTGTAGTCAAAGCCCTTCAGCAGATATTCGCCGAACAGCCGCATGATGGCGTTGACCTCTTCCAGCGGACGCTTCCAGTTCTCGGTGGAAAACGCATAGAAGTACACCGACGAAACGCCCAGCTCATCGCAGTAATCTGCGATATCGCTGAACACCTCTGCGCCTCTTTTGTGCCCGGCAGTGCGGGGCAGGCCGCGGTTCTTTGCCCAGCGGCCGTTGCCGTCCATGATGATGCCGATGGAAAGGCCCTCGGCAAATTCTTTAGGATGCGCCATTGTTTCCTCCCGGCAGCAACGCCGCCTTCAACAAAAGTGCCGCGCACTCTTCTTCAGCGCACGGCACCTCCAGTTTATTGCATCTGCGCAGATCAGACAGACATGATCTCCTTCTGCTTTTCTTCCACCGCAGCATCGATGTTCTTGATATACTTGTCGGTCAGCTTCTGGACATCCTCTTCCATGGTCTTCTGGCTGTCCTCGGTCAGCTCGCCGGCCTTCTTCATGGCCTTGGCCTTATCCATAGCCTCGCGGCGGATGTTGCGCACTGCCACCTTAGCCTCCTCGCCCAGCTTGGAAACTTCCTTTGCCAGCTGCTTGCGGCGCTCCTCGGTGGGAGCCGGGAAGTTCAGGCGGATGGTAGAGCCGTCATCAATGGGAGTGATGCCCACATCGCTGGCCATGATGGCCTTGCTGATGGGGCGCAGCAGAGTACGATCCCACGGGGTAATGGTCAGGGTGCGTGCTTCGGCCACAGCCACGGATGCCACCTGCTGGATGGGAGTGGGGGCACCATAATAATCCACGCTGACCTTATCCAGCACAGCGGGATTTGCGCGGCCTGCGCGCACAGCGCCCAGTTCGCGGCCCAGATGTTCGACCGAGCTCTTCATCTTGTCTTCGTAAACCTTGGTGTTGCTGCTCATTGCGGTAGTCTCCTGTTCCTTTTTATCTTGGGGCTGCGCTGCAATGCGTCTGCCCTATAATGTATGTCGGCTGCAGGCGTTTCAGCCCTCGTAAACCAGTGTGCCCACATTCTCGCCCTGCACGGCACGGGCAATGTTGTCCGGGTCGGCCAGATCGAACACGAGGATGGGGAGCTTGTTGTCCCGGCACAGAGTGGCAGCAGTGCCATCCATAACAGCCAGCTGGTCTTCCAGCACCTTGGTAAAGGTGAGGGTATCATACTTCTTTGCGTCGGCGTACTTGTGGGGATCCTTATCGTAAACGCCATCCACCATAGTAGCCTTGAACATCACATCGGCGCTCACTTCCACAGCGCGCAGAGCGGTTGCCGTATCCGTGGAGAAGAACGGGTTGCCGGTGCCGCCGCCGAACACGGCGATCTTGCCCTCATCCATGGCGCGCAGAGCATCCTTGCGGGTAAAGGGCTGTGCCACCTGTGGCATGGTGATGGAGGTGAACACCTCGGTGGGGACACCCAGCTGCTCCAGCTTATCGGAAACAGCCAGTGCGTTCATCACGGTTGCCAGCATACCGATCTTATCGGCCAGTGTGCGCTCCATCTTGCCGCTGGAACGGCCGCGCCAGAAGTTGCCGCCGCCAACCACGATGCCGATCTGTACGCCCAGCTCGTGTGCTTTCTTCACGCCGCCGCAGATCGCGTCCATAGTGGGTTCATCAAAACCCATGCCCTTTTCGCCGCCCAGTGCTTCGCCGCTGATCTTCAGAAGGATACGCTGATATTTCAATGCCATAATCCAAACACCACCTGTTTTTATCTTCCGTCAGGGCATAGGCATACCCTGGCATTTTTTACTATAGCTTATTTTACAATAAAACATCCATAAAGTAAACAGGAAATCTGCGCGGAAATCCGGAAGCTTTTATGAACGGCTGCGCAGACCGCGCAGCAGCTGCTTCATTCCGAGCGGAATGCGGCGGCTTTCCACCGCTTTCTGGATAGCTTTGTTGTGGGTCCACAGATCCAGCCGCTTTTCTGTGAGCCACGGCAGCGCGGCATCCGGCTGCTTTGCCAGTGCTGTGGCAAAATACCATGCCCGCATCATATTGATATAGTATTCCGTGCTGTGCACATCGGCCACCCATTCCAGATATTCCGGCCGGAATGCATCATCCAGATAATAGCGCATCAGCATCTCCATGCCATAGCGCACGGTGTACACCTCGCCCGAATCCAGCCAGCGGCGAATGGGCACCAGCAGTTCCTTCTTGTGCTTTGCAAACACTTTGGGGCAAAAGCAGTCACAGGTGGCCCAGTTGTTGATGTAGGGCAGGAACGCTTCCGTTTCAGCCAGCGCCCTGTCGTAGTCCCGGATAAGTTCGATCAGAAACGCGTGGAGGTTGTTCTCTTCGTAGTATCCATGCGGCAGGGCCTGTAAAAACACCTCTGCCTGCGCTGTGCCCGCGAGCTGTTTTGCCAGCCTGCGCAGAGCCGGAACGCGCACGCCGATCACCGTTTCCGGTGGCACGGTGGGCATCAACGCACTGTGAAAGGTGCGGTATGTTTCATCCCGCAGGGCAAACAGCTGCGCACGAATGATCTCTGCTTCCGGCTCCATCCTCTCTCCCTCCGTTCTTTTCTATTGTAGCAGAGCCGTATGGAAAAGCAAGGCCGTTCCGGCATTCTTTTCCGGTGCTTTAAGGAACACACAAAAATTGGGCTGGACATTTGTGCCGGAACATGCTATAATATCGTTCGTAAATGCGGGCATCGTACATCGGCTAGTATATCAGCCTTCCAAGCTGAGGAGGTGGGTTCGATTCCCATTGCCCGCTCCACGAAAAAGGCACGCTGATTTGTCTGGAATCAGCGTGCTTTTCTTATTATTTACCACGCTTTTTACCTCACATAGCAAAACAGCAGGCAGTTCCCGTAAAAAGGAGCTTCCTGCTGTTGTTTTTCATTCTGTCAGGCCCAGGGCTGCAAACTCTCTTGCAAGGCCGTCCTCGTACACGGTGGGGGCGATGCGGTCGCACAGCTGCTTCAGCCGCTCCGAGCCGTTGCCCATGCACACACTGATCCCGGCGGCCTGGGTCATCTGCAGGTCGTTATCGCTGTCGCCAAAGCCAATGGTATCTTCCTGCGGGTGGCCCAGATGCCGGCAGATGGCCCGGATGCCGGTGCCCTTGTCGAATTTGCGGTTGATGAGTTCCCCGTTCACCATACCGTCATCCATGGTGTCCAGGTTGCTCTCGCAGAACACGAACTGGTCCTGATACAGCCGCTTGGCCTCGTCCAGATCGTGCAGGTGCTCAGCAATGTACACGATCTTGTAGATCGGCTGGCCCTTGTACTCGGCCAGCGGGCTCATGGTCATGCCGTCCTCCATGGCCTTGCGCCAGCGGGCTGCTTCGCTGTTCAGGGGCTTGTCCGGCGCGTCGGCGGTAAACTTCCAGCGTGCGGTCATCTTCGGCCCGGCAAAGGTCTCGTCAAGGGACTCCAGCGTGTAGTCCACGCCGTGCTGCCCCAGCACGGCGCTCAGGCCGCTGCACTGTTCCGGCTCCATGGGCAGGTCCACCAGCACCTGCCCGTCGCAAAGCACATAGCCGCCCGCGCTGCAGATGGCACCGTCAAAACAGCCGTACTCCAGCAGCGGCGCGGTCATGCGCAGGTTGCGACCGGTGCACAGAAACAGCTTGTGCCCGTTGGCCCGGGCCGCCCGCAGCGCCTGCAGGGTACTGTCCGGGATGAGCATATCCCCCGGCGGCAGCAGGGTGCCGTCAATGTCCAAAAAGATCAGCTTACGGTTCATGCGTCCTCCTTCATCCGGATCGAACCACGGTCCACCACGCTGTACCCCAGGGTGGTCTGGCGGACAGGGCCGCCGTTTTCCGGGTGCTCCAGCATCTGCAGCAGCATCCGGGCGGCTTCCACACCCACCTGTTTCTGGTAAAAGCGCACGGTGGTCAGACCAGGCTCCACAACGCCGCCCACCCAGCTGTCGCCAATGCCGGCCAGACTGACCTGGGTGCCGATGGCGCGGCCTGCCGCCCTGAGTGCCCGCATGGCCCCCAGCGCCACCGTGTCGGTCACGCACACCACGCCGTCCAGATCCGGGCAGCAGGCCAGCAGCTCGTTCATGCAGCGCTCGCCCTCTTCCATGGTAAAGGCAGAGCAGCACAGCCGGGGCAGCTTGTCGCCGTCCAGCCCGGCAGCGTTCAGGGCGTCCTGCACACCCTGACGGCGGGCAATTCCGGTGGCGGCGTCCTGTTCGCTGCCGCCGATGTACACGATATTTCTGCGGCCATGCTCCAGCATCTTCCGGGTCAGGTCGCGGGCGGCAGAGCGGTCGTCGTTATAAACGCAGGGCAGGTCTGCAAAGCGCTGTCCTGTTACCA
>ENA-OOZT01002142-OOZT01002142.1-human-gut-metagenome-genome-assembly--contig:-NODE-2142-length-11826-cov-3.258432_pt1 | contig 11826 bp, 10 predicted proteins | sample MGYA00241192_ERZ501407 | MGnify/ENA primary metagenome ERZ501407 (study PRJEB25962, sample SAMEA2042911) | human gut metagenome | biome: human gut; feature: human-associated habitat; material: faeces...
CTCCAGGTCGCGGCGCAGGTAACCGTCCTCGTCGATGCTCCCGACCAGGTATACGGCCAGTTTCATCTCGCGCTCGGAAAGGTTGCGGAACCCCAGCTGCTCGATCAGGTACTCCTGCAACGACCGTCCCTCGGTCAGGAAGACCGGGCGCTGCTTGTCGTCCTTCGAGTAGTTATTGATACGGCTTTTATAGGAAGGGGTGTCGTCTTCACGCAAATACTCGTCGACCGAAATCTGCTGGGGCTGTTCCTCGTCCTCGGCAGCACGATCCTCTTCCTCCAGCACGATATTGTCTTCGATCTCCTGTTTGATACGCTGTTCGAGCTGCACGGTGGGCAGCTCCAGCAACTTGATCATCTGAATCTGCTGGGGCGAGAGCTTCTGCTGAAGCGACAGTACCTGTTTCTGATTAATAGCCATACTTTTTCCAAATTAAGAATTAGAGATTCCGAATTTGGTTTCTTCTTGGGGGTTAGTATACAACACAAACGGCCGCAGCCGGAAAATCGTATGGAAAAGCGGGATTTCGGGACTTGCGCCGCACAGCCCGGACAGGAAAACGCTCGAGTTCGGGTTATGCAGCCGGTACGAAACAGCCTTCCCAGGTGGTTTTAAAACTCGGCGTTCTTCGGCGTGCGCGGGAAAGGCTGCACGTCACGGATATTGGTCATGCCCGTCACGAAAAGCAGCAACCGGTCGAAGCCCAGGCCGAAGCCGGAGTGCGGGGCCGAACCCCAGCGGCGGGTATCCAAATACCACCAGAGTTCCTTTTCGTTCATACCGAGCTCCTGCACCCTTGCATGAAGCTTGCCATAATCGGCCTCGCGCTCCGAACCGCCGATGATTTCGCCGATTCCGGGGAATAATACGTCCATAGCGCGTACCGTCTTGCCGTCGTCGTTCTGCTTCATGTAGAAGGCCTTGATATCCTTGGGGTAGTTGATCAGGATGACCGGGCGCTTGAAATGCTCCTCCACGAGGTAACGCTCGTGCTCGGACTGCAGGTCGCACCCCCAGTCGCAGGGGAATTCGAACTTGCGGCCCGAAGCCTTCAGTATCTCGACGCCCTCGGTGTAGTCGAGGCGCTTGAAATCGTTGTGCAGCACGAAGTTCAGACGTCCCAGCAAACCCTTGTCCCACATCTTGTTCATGAACTCGAGGTCTTCGGCACAGTTATCCAGCGCATACCGGATCAGGTACTTGAGGAAATCCTCGGCCAGTTCCATGTTGTCTTCCAGTTCGTAGAAGGCAGCCTCGGGCTCGATCATCCAGAACTCCGACGCATGGCGCGGGGTGTTCGAGTTCTCGGCGCGGAACGTGGGGCCGAACGTATAGATACGTCCCAGCGACAGGGCCCCCAGTTCGCCTTCGAGCTGGCCCGAGACGGTCAGGTTGCACGACTTGCCGAAGAAATCCTGCGCATAGTCGACCTTGCCCTCATCGGTCTTGGGGACATCGTTCAGGTCGAGGGTCGTCACCTGGAACATGGCGCCCGCGCCCTCGCAGTCCGAAGCCGTGATGAGCGGCGTATGGAAATAATAGAAGCCCTGTTTGTTGAAATACTCGTGGATGGCATACGCCATGGCGTGGCGGATGCGCAACACGGCACCGAAGGTATTGGTTCGCGGACGCAGGTAGGCGATTTCGCGCAGGAACTCCAGCGAGTGCCCCTTCTTCTGGAGGGGATAGGTTTCGGGGTCGGCCGTGCCGTACACCTCGATCTTCGCGGCCTGCACCTCGACCCGCTGCCCCGACCCGAGCGACTCCACGAGCCGTCCGTCGACGCGGATGCAGGCACCCGTAGTGATGGGTTTGAGCTCTTCTTCGCCGAATTTCGAAAGATCGACGACCACTTGTATGTTCGCAACGCACGATCCGTCGTTCAGGGCGATGAACGCCACATTCTTGTTCCCGCGCTTGGTGCGCACCCATCCCTTGACGACAATGTCGGTGTCCACGACGCCCGACTTCAGAATTTCTACGATTCTCTGCGTTTTCATATGATCAATTTTATCTATGCCTTTAACGGCTCTTTTTCGAACTTACAAAGATATCCATTATTTGCGATTTGGCAAAAAAAAAGTACCTTTGCCTAACCTATATTAAGAACACACGCATGAAACGTACGATACTGCTGACGACGGCCATCCTCTGCGCCGCAGGCACCCGGGCGCAGGAGGCATACGACCTGCTGATCCCCGAGCCCGAAACCCCGGTAGCGCTCCGCCCCGTCGAAGGGGGCCGCATTTACCGCACGGAGGTCATTCCCTACGACAAGCGCCATGACGCCGATGCCCGCAACTTAGCGGGCGCCGACGCATATATGGCCTACACGCCCGAACCGTTCGCCGCGTCGACGCGGTTGCCGTCGGGCAGGTGGTCGAAATACCCTACGTGTGGACGGACGGGGTCGTCTACCTGCATCTGGAAAACATAGGCACGGCCTACACCCTCACGGTCAACGACAGCAAGGTGGCCGAAGTCGAAGACCCTTCGACGCCCGCCGAATTCGCACTGACGCCCTACATCCGCGAAGGCAAGAACGCCATCGCGCTGACGCTGCGCCGCAGTGCCGCCGACCGGATCAACGCCGTCCCCGCCTCGCGCAAGGCTTTCGAGAACTGTTACCTTTACACGCAGACCAAACGTTCGATCCGCGATTTCGAGATCGCGCTCGTGCCCGACTCGACACGCAAATTCGGCGTGCTGGAGCTGGCGATCGTCGCGCAGAACGGTTTCAACTACGACGAACCCGTGACCGTAGGCTACGACATCTACTCGCCGCAGGGCAAGCTGCTCGAGTTCAACATGCAGGAGGTCACGATTCCCGGACGTTCGACCGACACCGTGCGCTTCACGCCCTTCATCTACGGCACCAACGCCAACAAGTGGGAGCCGGGCGCCAAGAACCCGCCGCTCTACAAGGTGATGCTCTTCACGCGCCGCGACGGGGCTTACCGCGAATACATGCCGCTGAAGATCGGCTTCGGCAAGACGGAGCTCGTCGACGGGCGCCTCACGCGCTTCGACAAGGAGCTGAAACTGGTCAAGGCCGGGTACAACGCCGCTGCCGACCGCAAGACGACCCTCGCGGAGCTGAAAACGCTCAAGGCCAAGGGCAACAACACGATATGCCCCGACTATCCGCAGCCGGGGTGGTTCTATGACCTGTGCGACGAGCTGGGGCTCTATGTCATCGACTGCGCCAACATCAACGCACCCGAAAAGCGTGACGACCGGAAGGTCGGCGGCACACCGTCGAACGACCCGTCGCTGGCGGACGAATACCTCGAACGCGTGAAGGCGATGTACTACCGTTCGCGCAACCATTCGTGCGTCATCGCATTCGCGCTGGGCGGCGAATCGGGCAACGGATACAACATGTACAAAGCCTATGAGTGGCTCAAGTCGGTGGAGAAGTCGCGCCCGGTGATCTGCGCGGATGCCGACGGCGAGTGGAATTCGGATTTGTAGGCAATGACCGTCGAACTGATCGTCATAGGTAAAACCGATTCGAAGGAGGTCGCAGCGCTGGTCGAGATGTACGCCCGGCGTGTGAATTTCTACTGCAGGTTCGCGGTCACGGCCCTGCCCGACGTCCGAAACACCAGGAACCTCACGGTAAAACAACAGCGTACGGCCGAAGGCGAGGCCATCCTGCGCCAGACAACGGACGGCGACTACGTCGTACTGCTCGACGAGCGGGGCGAGGAGATGCGCTCGGTGGAATTCGCCTACTGGCTTCAGAAACGGATGAACAGCGGCGTGAAACGCCTGGTACTGGTGATCGGCGGCCCCTACGGGTTCTCGGACGAGGTTTACAGGCGCGCCGATGCGAAACTGTCGCTCTCGCGCATGACCTTCTCGCACCAGATCGTGCGGGCGATCTTCGCCGAACAGATATACCGGGCCTTCACCATCCTCAACAACGAACCCTACCACCACGAATAGACCGATGCAGCAGCGCCCCGCCATAGCCGTCGTAGCCCCCAACGTCCTGATGGGCGTCGGGCTGAAAGCCATCCTGGAAAAGATCATCCCGATGGCCGACGTGGAGCTTTTCGGCGATTTCGAAGCATTCGCGGAGGCAGCCCCGGAACGGTTCTTCCACTTCTTCGTCGCGGCACAGCTGTTCGTCACGCACAGTTCGTATTTCCGCCCGCTGCGCCACAAGACGATCCTGCTTTGCAACGGGCAGCCGCAGCCGGCCTATGCGGACATGCACAGAATCGACGTCTGCACCAGCGAAGAGACCGTTGTACGCGATATCCTGCGTATGCACCGCGGGGCGCACCACCACGAACACGACATCGGGAGCGCCGCTTACCCCGCCGGCGTACAGCTCACGGGACGCGAGACCGAGGTACTGGCCCTCGTCGCCCGGGGCTATATGAACAAGGAGATCGCCGACCGCCTGCAAATCGGGCTGACGACGGTCATCTCCCACCGCCGCAACATCATGGAAAAGCTGGGCATTCGCTCGGTGGCCGGGCTGGCGATCTACGCCATGACGGCCGGATATGTCGCGGTCGACGAGCTCTGAACGCCTCCTCACAAATTAGGATTGCAGCTTCCGAAATAATTCCGTTACTTTGCAGCTGAATTAAACGTCTTATCGTGCACCGCAAACAACTGTTCATAGCACTCCTGCTGCTGCCGCTCCTGTCGGCCGCCGCGGGAAGGCATTCGTCTGCGCCACTCCCGGCAGCGGGAACCGCGGCGGGACATGCGGCCGCCGGAGAACGGACGCAGACCGGAGAAATCACTGCGGCCGCAAGGCTGGACGGGAACGGCGGACAGGCGGAAACGGAAGGGGGCACGGCAACCGGGGAGTTTGCGAACGCAGGCGAGGCCGACCCCACGGCCGTCGACACGGTGATCGTGGTGGACAAGGTGCAGGTAACGGCCATCAAGCAGGGCATGGTGCTGCGCTCGCAACCCGTGGCGGCAGCCATCGTCGGCAGCCGCGCCATCGAACGGGGGCATGTCGACGCCCTGAAAAACCTCTCGCAGAACGTCCCCAACTTCTACGTCCCCGACTACGGATCGCGCATGACCTCGTCGATCTACGTCCGCGGGCTCGGGGCACGGATCGACCAGCCGGTCATGGGGCTCAACATCGACAACGTTCCGGTGCTGAACAAGGACAATTACGACATGGAGCTGGCCGACGCAGAGCGCATCGAAGTGCTGCGGGGCCCGCAGTCGACGCTCTACGGGCGCAACACGATGGGCGGCGTCATCAACGTATACACGCTCTCGCCGCTCGCATACGAGGGTGTCCGCCTGAGCGCCGAATACGGCAGCGGCGACAGCTACCGGTTCAGGGCTTCGTCCTATTACAGGATAAACCCCGATCTGGGCATGGCCGTGACGGGCTATTACACGCATACGGGCGGATTCTTCGAGAACCTCGCAACGGGCGAGAAATGCGACTGGGAGCGGATGGGCGGCGGACGCTGGAAGGCGCAGTGGCGCAACCGTGCGGGATTGCGGATCGACAATACGCTCTCCTTCTCGGTGCTCGAACAGGGCGGGTATCCCTATGCCTACGTCGGCGAGGAAATCGTGCACAACGGGCAGACGGTCATCCGCCCGGGCGAGATACGCTACAACGACCCGTGCTCCTACCGCCGCACGACCCTCAGCGACGGGCTCACGGTGCGCTACGACGCCGGCAGTTTCTCGGTGGCCTCGATCACCAGCTACCAGTATTCCGACGACGAGATGATCCTCGACCAGGATTTCCTGCCCCTTTCGTATTTCACGCTCAAACAGGCGCGTACGGAACACACTCTCACCGAGGACATCGTATTCCGCTCGCACGAACGGGGGGCGTACCGCTGGCTGCTGGGCGCATTCGGATTCTACCGCCACGGCGTGATGAACGCCCCGGTGCATTTCAAGCAGACCGGCATCGAGGAGCTGATACTCAGCAACGCCAACGAACACGACCCGCAATACACCTACGACGCATGGGACAACGACGAGCTGCTGCTGGGCAGCCGCTTCCGCAACCCCTCGGCAGGCGGGGCGCTCTACCACGAATCGAACTACACGGCCGGACGCTGGCGCTTCACCGCGGGCCTGCGCTTCGACTACGAGCACACCCGCCTGCGCTACCGCAGCTCCACGCAGACCGGCTACACGGCAACCGACCGCGTGAGCGGCACGACGGGGCACTACCCCCTGTCGATCGACATCCGCAATACGCTCAAGCGGAATTTCACCGAAGTACTGCCGAAATTCTCGGTGCTCTATGCCTTCGACGAGATACACAACCTCTACGTTTCGGTGGCCAAAGGGTACAAGGCCGGCGGGTTCAACACGCAGATGTTCTCCGACGTGCTCCAGCAGAAGATGATGAACGAAATGGGGTTCGGGACGGTCTACGACGCGGATAAAGTCGTGAGCTACGAACCCGAATACAGTTGGAACTACGAATTGGGCGGGCACTTTTCGTGCATGGAAGGCGCCGTGCGGGGCGATTTCGCGCTCTTCTACATCGACTGCCGTGATCAGCAGCTCACAATCTTCCCCGAAGGGACGACCACCGGGCGCATGATGACCAATGCCGGACGCACGCGCAGCTTCGGCGGCGAGTTGTCGCTGCAGGTATCGCCGTGGCAGAACCTCGACATCAATGCGGCCTACGGATACACAAATGCCAGGTTTGTCCGTTATAACGACGGGAAAACCGATTACAAGGGCAACTACCTGCCCTACGCGCCGCAGCATACGCTGGCCGCAACCGGGGCGTGGACGATCCCCACGGGCGTGCCGTGGCTCGGGAACATCGTCCTGCAGGCCGGTGTCCGTTGCGCGGGGCGCATCTGGTGGAACGAGGAGAATTCGCTCTCGCAGCCCTTTTACGCGCTGACCGAAGCCTCCCTGCGTTTCGAACAGAAACACTATTCGGTCGACATATGGGGGCGCAACCTCGCGGACGCGGGTTACAACGTATTTTATTTCAAGTCCATCGGCAACGAATTCGTACAGCGCGGACGCCCCAGGACATTCGGCATAACACTGAATATTAACTTATAACGACAATAGCACAATGAAAAAACTCCTTATCCTGCTCGCCCTCGCGGCCTGTGCGGCATGCAACACCGAAGACGACAACGACAACCGGCAAAAGGCCACTTTCGGGGGTACGCTCACCATTACCAGCAATCAGACCCCGTCGGCGACACCCTTTGTAACAAACAACATAAGTTTCGAACTTACGGAAGACAACAGCGGCCTGTTCAAGCTCACGATGTACAACGTGCGTTTCGCGCAGTCCATGCCGATGTCACTCAATATCGTTATCCCCGAACTGAAATACGAGGACTCGGACAACGACGGCATCTACGAACTGACGAGCACGGCCGATCCGATCATCCCCTACATCGGCGGCAAACCGTATTACGACCCGCAAACCGGCAAGGGATTCGCAATCCCGATGTTCACCGGCAGGCTCGCCAACGGCAGCCTGGAGGTGATCTTCACCTGCCGCAACGCGCAGATTCCCGTGGGCGACGAGACGCTCGACCACAAAGCCGTGTACAAGGGAACGATTCTTTTGTAACTTTGCATCGAAAACCGTAACGATATGAAGGCAGAATACAAACCATTCGTAGACGCTCTTATCGAGCTTTGCATCAAAGAGGACATCGGCGACGGCGACCACACGTCGCTCTCGTGCATCCCCTCCGACGAACATGGCCGCATGCGCCTGCTGTGCAAGCAGGAGGGAATCATCGCCGGCATTGAGATCGCGCAGGTCGTTTTCCATCGCCTCGACCCCGACATGGAATTCGAGCAGGTACTCCGCGACGGCGACCGCGTAAAGCCCGGCGACGTGGCGTTCTACGTTTCGGGACGCCTGCGCTCGCTGCTGCAGGCCGAACGCATCATCCTCAACATCATGCAGCGCATGAGCGGCGTGGCTACGCAGACCGCCGTTTACGTCGACCGCCTCGCAGGGCTGCACACCAGGGTGCTCGACACGCGCAAGACCACACCCGGCATGCGCGTGCTGGACAAGATGGCCGTGAAGATCGGCGGCGGCGAGAACCACCGCATGGGGCTTTTCGACATGATCCTGCTGAAAGACAACCACATCGACTTTGCGGGCGGCATCCGCAAAGCCATCCACGGCGCCCGCGAATACCTCCGGGCCAGGGGCAAGGATATTCCCATCGAGTGCGAAGTGCGCTCGCTGGAGGACATCGACGAAGTATTCGCCGCAGGCGGTGTCGACCGCATCATGTTCGACAATTTCACGCCTGCGATGACCCGCGAGGCCGTGAAGAAGGTCGCAGGCCGCTGCGAGACCGAATCGAGCGGCGGCATCACGCTCTCGACGATGCGCGACTACGCCGAATGCGGCGTCGACTTCATCTCGGTCGGTGCCCTGACGCACCAGATCAAGTCGCTCGACATGTCGCTCAAGGCCTGCGAATAACCCAGACGCCCTGTCGTCACCGAATCATACGGACAACGGTTAATTCATGAAACGCCTGCTCCATACCCCGCTGGCCCTGTTACTGCGGCGCATCGTACTGCTCTATGCGGTACTGATGCTCTGCCGCGTGGTCTTTTATCTCTACAACGCACAGTTGCTGGGGACGATCGGCCGGGGTGAGCTGTGGCAGCTGCTCGCCGGCTCACTCAAATTCGACACGGTATCGGTCATCTATGCCAACGGGGTATTCATCCTGCTGGCGTTGCTGCCCCTGCATGTGCGCGAACGCAGTTGGTACCGCAAACTGATGTACTGGTACTACGTGGCGGTGAATGCCGTGCTGGTCGTGGCGGTCAACATGTCCGACTGCGTCTATTTCCGTTACACGCAGAAACGCTTCACGGCCGACGAGGTATTCTTCGCCGACAACAGCAATTCGGTACAGCTCGTCGGTAAGTTCATGGCCGAAAACTGGTACCTGGTACTCGTCGCCGCAGCCCTCGTGGCGCTGCTGGCATGGGGTTACGGCCGCAAGGTGCGCGAGGAGAGTCTGCTGAGCCGCGGCTGGGCCTACTATGTCGGAAGCACGGTGATCTTCGCCACAGGCGCAGGGCTCTCGATCGCAGGCATGCGCGGCGGCATGACCCGCATGACACGGCCGATCACCCTTTCGAACGCCACCCTCTATACCGACGACAGCGGCAAGGCGAACCTCATCCTGAGCAACCCGTTCTGCATCCTGCGGACGATCGGCAACGCGGGAAGCATCAATTACAAAAAATATTTCACCCCCGAAGAACTGCCGCAGCATTTCACGCCCGTGCACCAGCCCGCAGACAGTGCGGCGGTGAACCTGGCAGGGCGCAACGTCATGGTCTTCATCATGGAGAGCATGTCGGCCGAGCATTCGGCCTATCTGATGCCGGAGGTTTATGCCGGCCGGGAAACCAAGGGCTTCACGCCGTTCCTCGACTCGCTGATGCGCGGCGGCCTCTGTTTCAAACGCATGTATGCCAACGGCACGCGCTCGATACAGGCCATGCCCTCGGTGCTGGGAAGCATCCCTTCGTTCCGGACGCCGTTCGTACTGATGCCGCAATCGCTCGGTGAAAGCCGGCAGTTACCGGCCATACTCCGCGGGAGGGGGTATTCGACGGCATTCTTCTGCGGGTCGGAACACGGCTCGATGGGATTCGGGGCATACGCCCGCTCGGCAGGCGTCGAACGGCTCGTCAGCCGCGAAGACTACGAAGACAGGCACGGCAAGGGTGATTTCGACGGTTACTGGGGCATTTGGGACGAACCGTTCCTGCAATTCACCGGCGAGGAGCTCTCCCGGACACCGGAGCCTTTCTTCGCCGCGCTGTTCACCCTCTCGTCGCACCACCCGTTCGTCGTCCCGGCACAATACGAGGACAAACTCCCGGCCGGTTACACGAAACTGCACAAGGGCGTAGCCTATGTCGACAATGCCTTCCGGCTCTTCTTCGAGCGCTTCGGAAGCGAAGAATGGTTCCGCCGCACGGTATTCGTATTCGTAGCCGACCATGTGTCCTCCGAAAAATTCGCCGCCGAAACCCGCAGCTATCCGGGCAACTACCATATCATCGGCTTCATGTATACCCCCGACGGCGCCTTGCGGGGCCAGGTCGGAGAGGTCGTGCAGCAGCTCGACATCATGCCCACGCTCCTGGGGCTGCTGGGCAATACGGAGTCCTATTTCGCATTCGGCCGCGACGTGCTGAACGAACCGCAGCGACAGCAGTGGTCGGTGAGCTGGGACGGGGCGTTCCAGGCCGTGACGAACGACGGCACGATCCGCTTCGACGACGCGCAGGACAAACCGGAAGCGTCGGACGCAGGGGACTCCCTCCTGCAGGATTTCCGCGCCCTTGTCCAGCAATACTATTCCCACGCAGAAAAAAAGAGTTACATCGTCCATGATTGAATTCAAACCCGTGCGCCTCGAGGATAAACAGACCATCGAGCGCTATACCATGCCTTCGGGCATCTACAACTGCGACCTCGCATTCGCCAACATGTATTGCTGGCAGGCGATGTACCACAGTGCCTGGGCCGTGATCGACGGCTTCCTGGTGATCCGCTTCCAGATCGGGGGCGGGGAGAAGATCGGGTACATGCAACCCGTCGGCGAAGGGGATTTCGCCCGGATCATCCCCGCCCTGCGCGAAGATGCCCATGCGCACGGACAGCGGCTGCGCATCATCGGGCTTACGGACGAGGGGCGCGAGATGGTTCGCAACATGCACGCCGGGCTGTTCGCGTTCGAATCCGACCGCGGCATGGAAGATTACGTTTACAACGCCGACGACCTGCGCAACCTCACGGGACGCAGGTACCAGCCCAAACGCAACCATATCAACCGTTTCATGGCGGAATACCCCGATTTCCGGTACGAGCAACTCACGCGCGAGCGGTTCGGGGAGTGCATGCAGCTCGAACGCGAATGGCGCCGGGCCCACGAAGGGCACACCTCGGAACTGTGCGCCGAACAGCGGGCCATGCAGCGGGCTTTCGAACATTTCGAAGAACTGGAAATGATCGGCGGCTGTATCTACGTAGGCGACAAACTGATCGCGTTCACATACGGTTCGGCGGTCAACGACCATACGTTCGACACGCATGTCGAGAAGGCGGACACCGACTACGACGGCGCCTTCACGATCATCAACAAACTCTTCGCACAGCACCTTCCCGCGCGTTTCACGATGATAAACCGCGAGGAAGACCTCGGGATCGACGGGTTGCGCCAGTCGAAGCTCTCCTACCACCCCGCCGTCATCCAGCACAAATATGCGGCCATCCACCTGCACCCGGACGAAATCGCCTGCAAGGAACTTTGGACGGCGGCATTCGGCGACGACGAACAATTCGTCGACTCGTTCCTGATGCGCTATTACAGCCGCCGCAGAATGCTGACGGCCGAATGCGAAGGGCGTACGGCGGCCATGCTCCACATGCTGCCGTTCGAGAGCGAGCTGGGACGGTCGACCTACATCTACGGCGTAGCGACAGCGCCCGAATTCCGCCGCAGGGGACTGGCCGGCAAGCTGATGCGCGAAGCGATGCGGCTCATCGGCGAGCAGGGCGACGAGGCGGCCTTCCTGATCCCGAGCGAGGAGTGGCTGCACGGGTTCTATGCAAAATACGGCTTCGAAGGCGCCGTACCGGTGACATTCTCATCGCAAGACGGCTTCGATTTCGGGACGGGCGACGCCTCGAAAGACAGGGCCATGGTCTGGCGGCGAGCCCCCGGGGCTCCGCTGCCCGAGGCACTGCACTGCACTTACGCCAAGAGGTAGTACCGCCCTGCTGCGCCGCAACGCAAGGTGCGATATCGCACCCACGACAAG
>ENA-OOZT01002143-OOZT01002143.1-human-gut-metagenome-genome-assembly--contig:-NODE-2143-length-11824-cov-1.771773_pt1 | contig 11824 bp, 14 predicted proteins | sample MGYA00241192_ERZ501407 | MGnify/ENA primary metagenome ERZ501407 (study PRJEB25962, sample SAMEA2042911) | human gut metagenome | biome: human gut; feature: human-associated habitat; material: faeces...
AATATACTCTTAAGAATCTTTCTAGAGTGTGTTCGAAAAATGTATTTTACCAAGTGTGTTTTCTCTGCTTTTTTTGTTATATTTTGTGCTATAATAAAAATAATTTTTTTTAGAGGAGACATATAATGCTAGATTTTGTAAATGATTATTCAGAAGGTGCACATGAAAAGATTTTACTGCGTTTGTTAGAAACAAACATGGAAAAGTTGTCCGGCTATGGGACAGATCAATATTGTGAGTCAGCAAAGCAGAAAATCAGGGAAGTCTGTGAATGTCCAGAGGCAGATATTTATTTTTTAGTTGGTGGAACACAAACGAATGCTACGGTTATTGATGCGATACTAAGTCAGTATGAGGGTGTTGTTGCTGCAAATACAGGACAATATTTATAATGAAAACACGGCTTTGTATGATATGATGAAACGATATCATCCGAAAAACAAGACAATCATCATTGCTGACCGAAACTATTCCTGTTTCAATACTATCGCTCATTTCCAACAATCAGATTTCTACTATCTGATCAGAGGGAAAGATGTTTATGGCACACACAGCATATTTAAGTGCTGTGATCTGCCTGACTCTGAGGAATTCGATCCAGTTTTCATTTAGTTAGTTGTCTTAATGACAGTGGGTCAGACCCTATAAGTTCTCACAGGATACTGATGGAAGTATAGCAAGTATCCTGTGTGCTTTTTTATAAATTTTTAATGGTCTTTATATAACACTTTTCGCAGGTTATTCTTTCTCGTACTTTTTAATTAAACATTGGTGTACTTTGTTGTCGGGATTGTAATTGATTCCAACCAACAGAATATCGCCAGTATATTGAAGAAGCGATTCCGGATATTTCTTTTCCTTTATCTGTTTCACAGCGGTTTCAGCATCCTTGTTCCACTTCAATTCCATTACCATTGCAGGAAAGGAATTTACATATTCAGGCTTCGGGACAAAAACCAAATCCGCAAATCCATATCCTGTTGGCATTTCTCGAACTGGCTTAAAGTAATACTGCATCGATCCCAGGAAAGCAATTGCAAGAACACTGCTCAAGGAATTTTCATTATTGTACTGTATGATAGAAACATAATCGTTATGAATCTTTTCGATTTCCTGTGCAACACGTTTTTCGTCCCTCGCTAATGTTGCCATAAGCAGTTTTCTGGATTCCTGTTGGAATGAAACCATCTCATCCCAATAGCTGTTTCTCACAGCGGTACTCAGCTCTTGCCGGATTTCTTCGTTTGGTACAAAGGCTGTTCCTTTTTCTTCATTATATCCAAGATAGCCCAGATGAATCAGATAAGTTATAACGTCATCTCTGTTCTGAATTTTCGCCGTCTCGAATCAGAACATCCCATTTATCAATGATGATGATGAACTTTTGACCTGTTTTTTCTTTCACTCGTGAAAGTGCATCTGGAAGTTTTACGACCTCTGTCGGTAGAGTTCCCGGATAAATTTCCCTAAGTTCATCCAGTACGCTTTTCGTAATGAACGAGACCAGCTCATCAGCGTTTTCACAATTTGCAAGAAACCACTGAATATCAATGTGAATCACATCGTACTTATTGAGATGCTGCCTGAAATCCGGCGCTTGCGCTATTTCCAGTCCAGAGAACATTTTTTTGGAGTCACAGCCTTTGCTGTAATACGCCGCCAGCATATTGGCAGTATATGATTTCCCAAATCTCCGGGGACGGCTGTTGCAGATATACCCTTCCATCGTATTCAACACACTATTTGTATACTCAATCAACCCGGTCTTATCCACATATATTTTGGAGTTTAGTGCAACTTGAAATGCACTGTTGTCGGGATTCACAAATCTTCCCATATGGCTCAAGCTCCTTTCTGGAGCTGTTCCTTATAAAGGGATACAACTCACTTATTTGCATTGATTTTATCATTTAGAAGGTCAAATAGCAAGTCAATAAGTCACAGGAGTTTGACAGCTTAATCCCGTATGATTCCTCGCAAAGCTAGATATAGCTTTTTTCATAAAGTTTCAATGCTCTTTTGAAAAATCCGATATTATAGTTAATGGAAATAAAAAACTTGACAAGTTACCTTTCGGTTACTATAATTAAAGTTACCAAATGGTAACTTACAATAGAGGATTGATTATTAACTGACGTGCTATTTTGGATTTAACAGTAGGAGGAAGTAATGAGTAGAGAAAAAAATACAAAAGAAAGAATCCTGGAAGAAGCATTAAAGCTGTTTGCACAGAGTGGTTATATGGGGGCGTCAATGAATGACATTGCGACAAATCTTGGAGTGACAAAGGCGGCTTTATATAAACATTATAAGAGCAAACAGGAAATACTTGACAGTATTGTTGAAAAGATGAATCAGATGGATAAAGAAATATGATATGCCGGAAGGAAATATGGAAGAGGTGGTAAAAGGTTATCAGGAGACAGCAATTGATAAGATCAAAGAGTTTACGAAAGTCCAGTTTTTACATTGGACGCAGGAGTCTGTTTCTGCTGGCATACGGGCTTATTATATGCTGTTTCGCAACGGCCAGAGATGGACTTGATAAGACAATTCAGAATACAATTGACGGAAGTTGTGCGCCGGGATTGTTCTCACTGGTCAGTATCCCTAATCTGATTGGATGCATTGGTGCTGCGATTATTATCATTGCAGTTATCGCAACTCCGATTGCAAAATCACAGCACATGCACCAGATATGGTTTTATGTGATGTCCGGTGGAGTTATGATGAAAATTCTTGTAATGGAGGTGGCCAGAATTATTGTCAGAGTATAAAAGGGCATAAAAATTGTAAACTTTCGCACGATATGCAGGGTTAAACCCTGTAAGTTTTCTTACTTGAATACATGAAACATAAATTATATAATTGTGTATGCAATGTATAAAGAGGTGAATTATGGAAGTAAGAGAAGAATTGAGGGAAGTTTTATGACAATAAAAGAAAAAGCAGAATTGATTGTAAAAGATATAAAGAAAGAACAGGAAACAAATCCGATTCATATTTTCAAGAATATTGCTAAAAGGGATTATGTCAGTATTCATGGACCGGAACATCACATATTGGATGATGCTAGTTCACTGACAACTTTCCGTATGCAGTTGTGAAACAATTGCAATAAGATTGACATTGAAAAAAAACAGGTATATAATTATCCAATAAATTAATTTGTTAATGTAGTTTTGTAAGTCATCGCAAATAGTTTAATTACATATTGGTGGATTATAGAACGTGAAGTAATTCACGTCCCATAAGGGAAAACAGGTGAAAGTCCTGTCCTGTCCCGCAACTGTAAGTGGTTTTATGCCATAAGTCAGAGTACCTTACTATGATCCGTTGTCTAATCTGCGAGGTATGGAAAAGATGGCATAGATAAAATATCATTTTATTTGTATGAAACTGTTCCATTCGTGGAACGGTTTTTTTGTTCATAGAAATTATTTCTGTGAACAAAAGATACTCCGTGAGGGTGCACACTCACGTGAATATAATATTTTAATTTTTCAAGGAGGAAAGTAACATGGAAATGAAACAAATTATGAAACGATTGGGAATAATGCTATTGACATTATGCCTGTTGGTTGGAATGGTAGGCTGCGGATCATCAGGAAGTAGCAGTGATGCGAATCGTCAGGATGCAGAGAAGATTAAAGAAGATAATCAGTCTGCTGAAGGAAGTTCGGAAGTGGCTTCTACAGAAGCAGAAGTGAAGGTTACAAAGCATACTGAGTATCCATTGACTATTACGACCTATGATAATCAGGGCAATGAAATAGAGACAACTTATAAGAAGGCACCTGAAAAAGTCGTTGCAGTATATCAGGGATGTATTGAGACTATGCTTGCACTGGGTTTGGAAGATCGTCTGGTAGCAACTGCTGGCTTGGATAACGAAGTTCCAGATGAGTTGAAGGAGACATTTTCCAAGACAAATTATCTCGATGAGTTTACGCCATCTAAAGAAACCATTACTATGCTTGAACCAGATATGATTTTTTCCTGGGGTTCTCTGTTTAATGATGACAAGCTGGGAAATGTGACAAACTGGATTGATAAAGGATGCAATACCTATTATAATTCTAACACTCGTCCTTCAGCGGATGGTGCGACTGTGAAAAAAACAATTGAAAACGAATATACAGATATTTTAAATATTGGTAAGATTTTTGATGTACAGGATAAGGCAGAAGCTCTGGTAAAGGAGATTAAAGCAATTATTGACAAGACACAGGAGTCAACTGCTGATATGACAGAAAAACCAAGTGTTATGATTCTGGAGCCTAATGGAGATGAGATTTCCAATTATGGTGCGAATACTCTTGGTGGAGATATGGTAACAACCCTTGGAGGAACTCTGGCAAATCCTGATGCTTCCACAGTTGGAAAAGAAGATATAGTGGCAGCAAACCCAGATGTCATCTTTGTAGTTTATATGCCATATGCAGGAGATGATCCGGAAACAGTAAAGAATAACCAACTTACTGCAATCACAGAAGATAAAACTCTGCAGAGTTTGGATGCAGTTAACAACGGAAGAGTAGTTCCAATCATGCTCAGTGAGATGTATGCAAGTGCGACCAGAACTAAAGATGGTGTGGAAACTTTTGCAAAGGGATTATATCCTGATCTCAAGTTAGGTGAATAGAGGGTACCTGAAGTGGAAAAGAATAATTCAAATGAGAAAATTACAGGAAAGGGAAAGAAATCAGTTTTTATTATTGCTTTGGTTGCCATGTTTATATTTACGATTTTCTCCCTGATGGCATCTATTACCTTTGGTAATGCAGATATTTCATTACAGGAAGTGTACAGTGTTATCGGATATGAGTTATTTAAAATGAACCGGTTTGCAGCCTATTCAACAGGAGCAGTCCACGATGTAGTATGGCTGATTCGATTTCCAAGGGTAGTACTGGCTTTGGCCGTTGGCATGGGCTTGTCTATTTGTGGTGTTGTGATGCAGGCGATTGTTCAGAATCCCCTTGCAGATCCTTACATTTTAGGTGTTTCATCCGGTGCAACATTAGGCGCAACCCTGGCAATCATATTAGGAATTGGAACCTTTTTCGGAGGTGATTTTGTCGGAGTAATGGCATTTATCGGTGCATTAGTTACTTCCTTTGCGGTTATGGCAATCGCGAATATGGGAGGCCGTGCAACGGCGGGAAAACTAATCCTTACCGGTACTGCCGTAAGCTCTGTCTGTTCAGCGTTTTCTAATTTTATTATTTATATGCAAAATGATAACAATGCAACTTCCGAGGTGATGCACTGGACGATGGGAAGTCTTTCGGGAGCTGAATGGGGAAAAGTTAAAGTAATCTTACCTGTCATCCTGATTTGTACCATTATTTTCTGGAGTCAGTATAGGAATCTGAACCTTATGCTTTTGGGAGATGAAGTATCCATCACTCTGGGAACCAATCTGCAGAAATATCGGACAATTTATCTGGTCATTGCAGCGGTAATGGTTGGATTTGCTGTCTATACAGCGGGCATGATTGGCTTTGTCGGCTTGATTATTCCTCATGTTGTCCGTATTCTTTTTGGAACTGATCACCGGAGACTGATTCCATTCAGTGCCCTGCTTGGTGGGACATTTCTGATTTGGTCTGATGTGGCCTGTCGGACAATTCTGAAAAATGCAGAGATTCCGATTGGAATACTGGTATCCCTTATTGGTGCTCCATGTTTTATCTACCTTTTAGTAAACCGTTCTTATGGATTCGGAGGTGGTAAATCATGAAAATATCGGTTGAAAATATCGGTTTGTCTTATGATGAGAAACAGATTCTGAAGAATGTTTCCATCCATGCGGAGAATAAAGAGTTTGTTGGCTTAATTGGTCCCAACGGTAGTGGAAAATCAACTTTGCTCAAATGTATTTACCGTGTGCTGAAACCACAAAAAGGTGCGGTTTATCTCGGTGAGGAATCCTTGGATGCTATGAGCTACAAGAGTTCTGCCCGAAAGATGGCAGTGGTGGCCCAGCACAATTATTATAACTTTGACTTTTCTGTCTGGGAAGTGGTCCTTATGGGACGCTCTCCGCACAAGAAAGCGATGGAGAGAGAGAACATTGAGGATTTCCGGATTGTAGAGGAGGCTTTAAAAAAGGTCGGTATGTATCATTTCCGTCAGAGAAGTTTCTCGACACTTTCCGGTGGAGAGCAGCAGAGGGTCATCTTAGCCAGAGCGCTGGCCCAGCAGACTCCATGTTTGATCCTTGATGAACCAACTAATCATTTGGATATTACCCATCAGTTGCAGCTCCTTCGTACTGTCAAAGAATTAAATGTGACGGTCATTTCCGCCATCCATGATATGAATATTGCTGCGGCATTTTGCGATAAAATTTATGTATTGAAAGATGGACACATTGTAGATTATGGAACTCCACGTGAAGTACTTACAAGGAAACTACTAAAAGAAATTTATGAAGTGAACAGTGAAATTGTGGAAGACAGCAAAGGACAGATGCATATATTATTCACACAGTAGGGGGCCTCATGATAAAAATAGGAATATTGACTTGTATACATTCCAATGATGTTTGTGCGAGGGTAGGTTGCCTGAATGCTTTTTATGACCGTAAAAATTTTTTTGCAGACTATCCGGAAGATGCTAGACTAACTGCTCTATTTACCTGTAATGGCTGTGAAGAAGAACGACCGCAGCCTCCTAATGAGGATAAGGGAATTCTGGAAAAAATAGAACGATTAAAGAAAGAACAGGTTTCTGTTGTTCATGTAGGAATATGCAGGCTGAAAGAAGATGGGACAGAATGCGAAAGAATTACTCAGATAATCTCTATGCTAGAACAAGGAGGAATCAGGGTGTTTTTAGGAACCCATAGAGAATAAAATATTTTTATTAATAAGAGATTCCATTCATGAGAGTGGGGTCTCTTTTATTTTGAAATAATTAGAAAAGATGGAGATTCATTATGGAAAAACAGGAAACAAAGACAGCCAGCCCTTATGAGCTGGACGGGCGTCCGCCTCTTAAGGTAGCAATTCCTCTGGGACTGCAGTATGTACTTGCGATGTTTGTAGGTAACCTTACACACGCTTCTGATTATTACATCAGCCTGCGGAATCGAATCCGGAGGAGACCTTCAGGTGGCATTGCTTCAGAATGCCATGCTCATAGCAGGAATCATTACACTTTTACAGGTCTTTACCATTGGACCCGTGGGAGCGAAACTCCCAATTGTTATGGGAACAAGTTCTGGTTTCATTGGTGTATGTCAGAGTGTTGCCGGAGTTATGGGGAATGGGGTAGTAGCCTATGGTGCTATTATGGCAGCATGTTTTATCGGTGGCCTTTTTGAGACAGTTCTCGGAGGCTTTTTGAAACCATTGAGAAGATTTTTCCCGGCTGTTGTAACAGGTACCGTTGTACTTTCAATTGGTCTTTCACTTATCAGTGTTGGAATCAGTTCTTTTGGTGGTGGAAGTTCTGCTAAGGATTATGGTTCACTTGAAAATCTTTTTGTAGGTATGGTTGTTTTAATCGTGATCATTGCATTAAAACATGGAACAAAGGGCTTTACCAGTTTTTCATCTATTTTGATTGGTATTATCGTAGGATATATTCTGGTAAGCATTATGGCACAGGTACTTCCTACAACATTTACATATGTAGATGATGCAGATGCTACTGTAGAAGCTACGAAAGCCTGGGTTTTGAACTGGGATAAAGTAGCACAGGCAAAATGGTTTGAAGTACCATCGTTTATGACTGTAAAATAGGTATTTGATGCACGTGCCATCGTACCGATTCTGATTATGTTTATTGTAACTGCGGTTGAGACTGTTGGAGATATCTCAGGAATTACAGAGGGTGGTCTTGGAAGAGAGGCTACAGACAGGAAACTTCTGCTTTTTGCCATGTCAGCAAATGCATTTCCAGAGGATATAAAAGAAAGTATAAAAGCGGGTATGAATAGGCATTTATCAAAGCCTTTGGATATAAACCACTTTCTTAAAGCGGTATATTCAGTGATGAAAGGGTGATTTATATATAATATTTAAGACGTTCTGTGTATACAGGACGTTCTTTTTTGCAAAAATTACTTTTTTACAAAAAGAGCCGAAAAAATAAGGGTACTCATTCGGGATAAAGAATGAAAGGGGGAAAATCATTGCTTTTTTTGTGAGAGGGGGTGAGCCTTAATGGAGCAAACACCTTCTTGCAAAAAAACAATTCAATATCAATTTCAAGCCTATTGTTATAAGGTCTTAAAAGGTGAAGCTGCTGATTATTATCGTTATATGGATTATAGGCAAAAGCATAAAAAGTGGATGGTAAAAGATTATTAAGATATAGTTTACAGTTAGCAATGCTTAAACAATTATTGTCATTAAAACTTATAAAAGAAAATGAATCTTTGAAGGAAGAACTTTCTGCAAGAAGACAAGAGAAAAAGACAAGCTATATTCCGAAGCCTTTGGATCTATCAGAATATGATACACGAAAATTATACATAGATGCTATGCTGATAGATGCCGGATGGAAAGAAGGAAAGGACTGGTTGAATGAGGTACCAATTCCTGGAATACCGAGCAGATCAGGAAGTGGTAGGGCTGATTACGTTCTTTATGATGACAGGAATAGACCGTTAGCGATTATTGAAGCTAAATCAACTGGTAGGGGCGTAGAGGAAGGACGTTATCAGGCGAAATTGTATGCAGATGCATTGGAGAGAGAATATCATCGTAGACCGGTGATTTTTCTGACGAATGGTTTTGAAACGCATATTATTGATGGGCAGTATCCCGAACGAAAATGTTCCGGAATTTATTCCAAGAGGGATTTGGAGAAATGGTTTAATCTGCAGTCAATGAAGACAGGATTAGATCACATTTCCGTAAATAAAGAAATTGCGGGTCGGTATTATCAGGAAGAAGCTATTAAAAGAGTATGTGAAAGCTTTGGCAAAAAGAATCGCAGAAAAGCATTGTTGGTAATGGCTACTGGAAGTGGTAAAACAAGAACGGTTATTGCTTTATGTGATGTCTTATTAAAAGCGGGTTGGGTGAAGAATATTCTTTTTCTTGCAGATCGGACTGCGTTGATTACACAGGCTAAGCGAAGTTTTGTAAATCTCTTACCGAATTTATCATGTACTAATTTGGTGGAAGAAAAAGATAACTATTCTGCGCATTGTGTATTTTCTACTTATCAGACAATGATGAAATGCATTGATACAGTAAGTGATAACGAAGGTAAATTATTTACTTGTGGACATTTTGATTTGCTGATTTGCGATGAAGCGCATAGATCTATTTACAACAAATATAGAGATATATTTGATTATTTTGATGCTCCTCTGGTTGGATTAACAGCAACACCCAAAGACGAAATAGATAAGAATACCTATGGGATTTTTGAATTGGAAAATGGTGTTCCTACCTATGGCTATGATCTTGCCCAGGCGGTAAAAGATGGTTATTTGGTGGATTATATCTCTGTCGAAACAGAATTGAAATTTTTAACACAGGGAATCGTTTATGATGATTTATCGGAAGCAGATAAAGAAGAATATGAAGAAAATTTTGCAACAGATGATGGAGCAATGCCAGAGAGCATAGAGGCTTCGGCGTTGAATACATGGATCTTTAATGAAGATACCATACGTCGAGTGTTGAATATTCTTATGACAGAGGGTATTAAAATTAATTATGGACAAAAAATAGGGAAAACAATCATTTTTGCCAAAAACCACGCACATGCAGAAAAGATTCTTGAAGTGTTTGAGAAGGAATATCCTAATCTTAAAGGATATGCAATGGTAATAGATAATCGTATGTCATATGCACAGGGAGCTATAGACGAATTTTCGGATGCTAAGAAATTGCCACAGATTGCAATATCCGTAGATATGCTAGATACAGGAATAGATGTACCGGAAGTACTGAACCTCGTATTTTTCAAAAAAGTATTAAGTAAGGCAAAATTTCGTCAGATGATTGGGCGCGGAACCAGACTATGTCCGGGATTATTAGATGGGGAGGATAAGTCAAAGTTTTATATATTTGATTTTTGCGGCAATTTTGAATTTTTCCGCATAAACAAGGGGAAACCCTCAGCGAATATGATAGCATTACAAGGGGCCATTTTCAATTTACAATTCGAAATGGTTTATAAACTGCAGGCAGCCGAATTTCAAAAGGAACGTTTGATAGCATATAGAAAACGATTAGTAGGTCAAATGGTGGAAAAAGTCTGTGAACTGCCAAGGGATAATTTTGCTGTAAAACAGCATCTAAAATATGTGGAACTGTATTCCATTGAAGACAATTACCAGACACTGACGTTTGAAGATACATTAACTGTAAAAGAAGAAGTTGCGCCTTTGATACTTCCTGAGAAGGAGGAAGTGAGCGCGATTCGTTTTGATGCGCTTATGTATGGGATTGAATTAGCATACCTACTTGGAGAAAAGTATACCAGAGCAAGAGGAGACCTGATTAAAAAAGTCAGTGGCATTGCAAGTGTAGCTAATATTCCTGAAATACAGACGAAAACAGATTTAATTAATAAGATACTGCATACTGATTACGTGGAACGTGCGGGAATTGATGAGTTTGAAAAGATACGTGAAGAACTGCGTAGTTTAATGAAGTATATTCCTAAAACCGCGATACGCTATGATACTAATTTTGAGGATGATATACTAACAATTGAATGGAATGAATCGGAATTGGAAGACGATCAGTTAAAGAATTATAAGGCAAAGGCAGAATATTATATTCGTCAGCATCAGGATAATATTGTTATTGCAAAGTTAAAGACAAATAAGCCATTGACCACCACGGATATAGATACTTTGGAAGAAATCCTTTGGAAAGAAATTGGAACAAAAAAAGATTATGAAGCAGAGTATGGTGAAAAGCCGCTGGGTGAATTTGTCAGAGAGATTGTGGGATTGGATATGAATGCCGCAAAAGAGGCTTTCTCTGAATATCTTGATAATGCGAATTTGGATAGCAGACAGATATATTTTGTTAATCAGATTGTGGAGTATATTGTTCATAATGGCATGATGAAAGATTTGTCGGTTCTTCAAGAATCTCCGTTTACAGATCAGGGAAGCATTGTGGATATTTTCACTGATATGTCAGTGTGGATGGGGATAAAGAGTGTAATTGATAAGATTAATGCAAACGCAGTGGCGTAAATAATTGATTTGTAAAAAGAGGTATAAAGATGCCAAAGTTTATTTCGGAATTTAAAGAAGGGGAGATTGTTGATTTCCCTACAAATAGGAAGTATGAGTTTGTTAGAGCGTTGAAATCGGGAGGAACAGGAAAAACGATACTGATGCAGGATACAATGCTTAATAAGTTTTTTGTGTGTAAAAAGTATTCGCCAATGCAGAAACAATATGAAAAAGAATTTTACAATAGATTTATAGATGAAATAAAGATTATGTATGCTATTTATGATATTAACATAGTTAGGATATTTGATTATTATCTTTTTCCTGAACATAGTACAGGCTATATTATAATGGAATATGTAGAAGGAAAAAATATAGATGAATACTTTAAAGAGGAAGATACTGATAAAATTAATTCTATATTTGTTCAGCTAATAAATGCTTTTGCATATTTAGAAAAAAACAACATTTTGCATAGAGATGTACGACCGGAAAATGTACTTATTGATGATAGTGGAACGGTCAAACTGATAGATTTCGGTTTTGGAAAAAATGTTAATGAAGTTGGCAACGAGGAAAACAGCATATATTTGAATTGGCCAGTATCTCAGAAACCTGAAGAGCTATATTCAGGTGTTTATAATAATATAGTTTTAA
>ENA-OOZT01002150-OOZT01002150.1-human-gut-metagenome-genome-assembly--contig:-NODE-2150-length-11799-cov-1.637602_pt1 | contig 11799 bp, 10 predicted proteins | sample MGYA00241192_ERZ501407 | MGnify/ENA primary metagenome ERZ501407 (study PRJEB25962, sample SAMEA2042911) | human gut metagenome | biome: human gut; feature: human-associated habitat; material: faeces...
GGGCGATGAATACGAACTATTTTATCGCAGCTCCACAGCCTGGGAATCTTTGGGCAAACAAAAGCCCTCACACCCCTGGGTCGAATACCCCGCAGTCCCCTCCAACGCCTTACTACTACTGAAAAACCACAGCCGTGGCCAGGAAGAGCGAATCTTCACCTGGGAAAAACAAAAACAAAAATGGTGGTAGGAATTGCATATCTGATGGAAATACAATACCTTTACAAACATCAGACAACATTTTTTTACCATCATGACGAAAAATATACGCATTCCTGTAGTCGCTTTTCTATTGCTTTGTTGCAACCTGATCTCCTACGCCCAGGAAACAGAACACGCCAAACTCGATCGATATCTCCGGCTGCTTGGAGATAAAAATAAATTCATGGGGAGCGTATCCGTATTCAGTAAGGGAACCGAGATCTACGCCCGATCGGTGGGATTTGCCGATATCGATAAACAAATCGTAGCCGATGCACAATCCGAATACCACATCGGCTCTATCTCGAAACTCTTTACGACCGTGATGATATTTCAAGCCATAGAAGCCGGACAGCTTTCCTTATCCTCACCGATCGATTCGTATTTTCCTATCATTAAAAACGCACATAAAATAACGATCGGTCATCTGCTAAGCCATCGCAGCGGGATACACAACTTCACGGCGGATGAACAATACCTGAACTGGAATACCCAGGCGAAGACAAAGGAACAGATGGTAGAAATAATCGCCCGTGGAGGCAGCGATTTCGAACCAGACAGTAAAGCGCAATATAGCAATTCCAACTTTGTATTATTATCGTATATCCTCGAATCGCTCTATAAAAAACCGTATGCTGAAATCCTCGCCGATCGGATCACCCGACCTTTATCGCTTGTCAATACCCATTTAGGCAGAAAAACGATCTCTCCCGAACAGAACGAATGTAATTCGTATAAATATTTCGATAAATGGAGGATAGAATCGGTAACCCATCCTTCGATCCCGCTAGGAGCAGGAGGGATCGTATCGACACCCCGTGATCTGAACAAATTCGCGGATGCTCTTTTCAAAGGGAAACTGATTTCTGCTAACAGCTTATCCACTATGCTGGCCCTAAAAGATAATTTCGGTATGGGCATATTTCCTGTTCCGTTTTATGCCAAGCGTGGCTTCGGGCACAGCGGAGGAATAGACGGATTCAATGCCATGCTGATCTATTTCCCGGAAGACGAACTATCCTACGCCATCACCTCCAATGCACTCAATTATACATTCAACGATATCCACATTGCAGTTTTAAGCGGTATTTACGGTATGCCCTTCGATCTTCCGAATTTCGAGGCCATTACACTCAAACCCGAAGACCTGGTAAAATACACCGGTGTCTATTCAAACAGCCAACTTCCGATCAAACTCACCGTCCGCATAAAAAACAATGCCTTGGAAGGACAGGGTACCGGCCAGGCTGCATTCCCGCTCGAAGCAACTTCCGAACATACATTCAAATTCACCCAAGGGGGGATTGTGATGGAATTTAATCCGGGAAACCGAACCATGACCCTAAAACAAGGCGGCGGTGTATTCTTATTTAAAAAAGAATAAATATGAACCAACCGTTTACCCATACATAACCGTATTTCGGGACAAAAGGTCCGTCCCGGAATCCCAAAATCTCTAAACCACGACATACTATGAAAAAAAATCATCTCCTATTATTTATCCTGTTACTGGGCTACCTCGGACTAAAAGCTCAGGAGACGATCGACAACCCACCGTACAAATTCAGAAATACAGCACTTTACCGAATTGAAAAGGTGGAATGTACGGACCAAGATACAAAAGTCTATCTACGCACCGAATTTATTCCGGGATGGTGGGTACAATTTTCAAAAGAAGAGATCAATCTCAAGGACAATCTGGGTAACCGATATCGGCCTCTGGCACTCGAGGGAGCCGCATGGGAAGAGCAAAAGCCGACTCCGGCATCGGGAACGGATCATTTTATTTTCACCTTCCCTCCTTTGTCCAGCGGAGTGACAAGTATCGACTTTCTGGAGGGCAAATCCGGCATATTCGACATCCGGCTGACCGGGGATATTCCCTCCATACGGACACCACTGCCTACTACCTTAACAGGCAATTGGTTAACGACCGATGGAAGCAATCGCTGGACTTACGGTTTTTATCCGGAATTCGTCATCGAAGGAAATCGGTTTTGGGCATATGAAAAAATCGAAACGAAGGGAAAGAAGCTTATCCTGCATTTGAAATCGGAAGGACAACATCGGCAACTATTACTCTCCGAACAAAAAGACGGATATTATAAAATAGGCACTTCCCGCAAAACCCAACGGCTCTACAAACGGGAAGACTACCGTATGGAACAGGTGAGTGGCAATCAAGCGGAAAAAAGTTTTTTCCAACCGGGCAGTAAAGCCTACATCCAGGGGTATATCCGGGGTTACGATCCCAGGGCCGGATTTACATCGGGCATCATCTACAACAACAATATCGTTACCGAAGAGGATTTTCCGACAGTCGTCGCCCTACTCGAAGACGGACATTTTTCAGCCGAACTGTCTTTGGACAACCCTACTAGCGGTAATATCAGCTTCACTCCGTTCAACCTTCCTTTCTACATCGAACCGGGCGATACCCTGACGATCTTCATCGATTGGGAAGACCTGTTACAGGCCGATCGTTACCGGGACCGTCGTTTCAAAGATTTTCAAACCTTACGGTATATGGGCTCTTCTTCAAAAATCAACGCCGACCTGACCAAAGCCGGGATCCATATTCAAAGGGAAGGGAATATCCATTTCAGAGAACAAGCCAAACAATTGACTCCGACGGCATTCAAAATCCAGGCTATGCAAAAACTCGAAGACAAATTAAACACCCTGGATCGGTTGAACCGTCAATATCATTTCAGTCCCAAATCCATGCAAATCCTGGAAACCTACATTAAAACCGATATCGCAACTCATATCCTGGACTTTGCTACCACCCGGAAATATTTCCAAAACGAGGAGCCGGAAAACAAAATCCTGCAAGCCGAAGTTCCTCAAGATTACTATGACTTCCTGAAAGAAATGCCGCTAAACGACCCCAACCTGCTTATTCCCTATGAAAATTGGGTATTTTTCAACCGTTTCGAATATATCCCTCCTTTCGAACAAGCCTACAAAATTTCCGCCCAATATGAAGTATCGGGGTTTCCCCGACTGATCGAAACCGAATGGAAAATAAAAGACAGCATCTGTTACCATTCTCTTCAGCTCGAACCCAACTTGAGTTATGACATTATAAAAATACGGGATCTGAGCACAAACCTCAAAAACTTGCAACGCAGTACAGCCGACAGTCTTGTAGCCCTCACATTAAAAGAAGTAAAAAACCCCTATCTCCGTCAAAAAGCCCATTACCTGCTCGAAAAATACTGTCCCCGGGAAATCAAGGCTTCCCGAGCATTACCAGCAGGAAAAGGTGCCGATATCTTCCGCAAAATCATCGCTCCTTACCAGGGGAAAGTGATCTACGTCGACTTTTGGGCTACGAGCTGTGGTCCTTGCCGGGCAGATATTCAAAACATGAAACCGCTCCGGGAACAGTATAGTGGAAAAAATATCGTATTCCTGTTCATCACAGACGAAAAATCTTCACCTATAAACGATTACAACCGATTCACAGCCGATCTGCAAGGAGAAAAATTCCGGATACCGGAGGACGAATACAATTATCTACGGGAACTTTTCCAAATCAATGGAATCCCGCACTACGAAATCATCAACAAACGGGGAGAAGTAGTCAATACAGCCTTTTACCGGCAAAATAAAAGCGATTTATTCGATACGTTGATAGAAGAACAGTAGAAACGGGAATAACGGATAAAACAGATAAAACAGCAGAAACAGCTGCTTTTACCGTTTTATCCGTTTATACCGCTTTTACCGTTTACTCACAAACTCCCGGATAAAGGCGGTCGTTTCGTCGATACCGTAAACGGAAGAGCTGATACACAAGTCGTAAGATTCTGCAGCCCCCCAGATTTTATCGGTATAGTAATTATAGTAGCTTGCACGCTGCTTATCTGTCTTGATAGCTACGTCTTTGACTTTGGCTTCTGGAACCTCATACTGTTCCTGGATACGGAATTTTTTGAAAGTCATTGGTGCGTGGATGAATACATTCAGCTTATTGTCATAGTCTTTTAAGGCATAGTCTGCACAGCGGCCTACGATAATACATGGACCTTCATCTGCTACCTTTTTGATGGCATCAAAGGAGGCAAGGAATACCTTCTGGTTGAGTGGCATATCAAAGGAGGCTGCGTTATAGCCTAATGCGTATGGATCCATTACGAGGGAGTAGAGAAAACTTGTGGTTGGTTTCTCATCGAAGTTTTCAAACATCTCCTCGCAGATACCGCTTTCTTTGGCTGCCACTTTTAAAAGTTCTTTATCATAAAATGGTATGTTATAATATTCAGCAAGCTTCTTACCGATTTCTTTTCCGCCGCTTCCGTACTGTCTTCCGATTGTGATTATTGTGTTCATAAGACCACTCCTTTTGTCATTCTTTTCAGGATATGCATAAGCCTTTGCTTTTGCATTTAATTTTATTATACACTAGTTTTCAGACAATTTCCACAAAAATATTTTGATTTTATTGGAAATAAGTTAGATGGAGCAATTGATAAGAAATTAATAGATAGTTATCGTGATATTATTAATAAGATAGAAAGCAAATGATCATTACTTAATTTAAAGAAAGGAAGTAAAAATGGAAAATATAGTAAGTGATTTAATAAGTATTATTGCCCCATGTATTTCTGCAGTAGCGAGCTGTATTACTATATATGTAACACATAAAAATGCAAAAGAATCTGTTGAGGCTTCGTATAAACAAATTGAAATAGAAAGAAATGACAGTATAAGACAAGAACAAAGGTATCAAGAAGAGAAAGAAAATTTAGAAATGCAAAGTATGGTTAGAGAACAACCATTCTTTATTTTGGCTAACGCAGAACGATCAAAAATTAGTGATAATCGTTTTCTTATTGATATAACATTTAGAAATGAGGGTAGAGATAAATCATACCAAACTTTTGCTAGTACAAAAAGTAAAGAATGTAACTCAGTATACTCAGATAGAGAAGTAGTGTTTCATAGAGTTGAAGCTATTAGAAACCCCATTGTTAAAGTTGATCATGAAATTACAACAACTTGGTGCTTAAATGAAGGAAAAGATTTTGAGAACTGTGTTGCTGTACTTCCACTTAATTTTGAAGATGGCTCTGGAAGAGAATATACGCAAGATTTCAAGTTAGCTATTAGTCTTGTTAATGGGAAAATACACGCAGATGCTTTAGCATATAGTAAACCAGTATTAAGAAATAAGTAATATGTAATATCTTATATAAAAAAGGAACTACAACATTATGAATAGTTATAAGAATGTAGTTCCTTTTTGTGTTCAATACTTTATGAAAAATTAATAATCGTATCGGTAGTGAAATTAGACGAAGTCTAAAGCACTACTTTTTTTATGCCTAGCTTTAGACATTGTCTATTAAGGGGAATATATTTGTGAATAAAATCAGATCTCCTCCTGATTATCTTCAACCAAAAAATACAATGGAGGAAGATAAAATGGAAAACGATTATAACAAAAACTATTTTTGGATCAACAGGGATTTTAAAGGAAACAAACACTATTATTTTAAAATAAAAGGTCAATACCATGAGGTATCGGAAGAAGTATATAAAACTTGTTACAATTCATTTAAAAAAGAAGAACGTGAAAAAGAAAAGAGAAGTGAGTTTAAAGTATCCAGTTTAGATCAGTTAGATAATAATAATACTGCGCTTGTAGATAAGATTGCTGATAGTAATAATCAATATGATACTTTTAATGTCAATGAAGAAGTTGAAAATGTAATGAACATCATTAATCAACTTTCAGAAGAAGATAAGAACCTTATTACGAATCTTCTTATCAAGAATAAAACAGAAAGAGAACTCTCTGCATTGATGGGTGTTTCTCAACCAGCAATACATAAACGTAAAAAAAGAATAATAGAAAATATCAAAAATAAGTCAAAAAAGTAACTTGTTTTTTTTAATAAGGTTATCAAGTAATAAAAAAATGTCCAGTTATATATGAGGGGAGTTATTAAGCATCTCCTCTCAGGAGGACATTGAAAACAGAATAGTCTGAATCAGCAACAAAAAGTTTTCTAGCACGTTGATAGTTGCGCCAAGAGAATATGTGAACATAGATATGTAAGGTCACAATAAAATGTGAACTTTTTTCTCTGTTTCGTATTGGAGCGAGAAACAACTGATCATAAAAAGGTGGGGATAGACCTTTGCCGATATGAAAACGTAAATGATACTTCACTCTATTCAACAGTCGAGCGTGAACAAACCGTCGCAACAATTGAGGAGTGGTCTTTGACACGTGTGTCGTATGTTCTTGATGATCCTATATAGAAGCTGGTTTGGACAATGGAAAACAGACTTGAACCGATACGTTTATTGATAGATCGTGACACCTGTAAAAAAAATGCAGGTGTCATCATTGTGTTAATAAAGGAAAGGATTGATCTTATGAAAAAAGTACATATTTTAACACAAGAAGAAAATAAACTTTCTTCGAAGCAGTTAGAGGAGTATATGGAATTCGCTGCTAAAAACAATTATGAACTTACTGGAGAATTGCATTTTCATTTTTCCAATGCTTTTTATGAACCAGAGAAGTTTGTGAATACAATAAAGGATCTTACGACAAGCAGAACATTTGTTACTGATGGTGAGTGCATCGTGTTTGCTAATGCATTCAATGATGGAAGACTTCTTAAGGCATTTGAAGATAATGGCTTTGAAGTCTATGAACGTGACAGTGGCCGTCTTATTCAGGATGTGTTCAATGAATTCAACGAAAGACAGGTTCATACTTTGAAAGCTGTAATTAACAGTGCATTAGAATCAGCTGTTAATAATAAGCCACTGTTTGTAACAAGCAATTCAAATAGTGAAGCCACTCATGATTGTGTACGAGAATATGTATCCAAGTATGACTTGGATCATGCTGTTGTTATTCAACTTTCAAATCTGAATGAAGAATTTAAAAAACAGATTGGAGATGTCATAAAAAATGAAAAGTGTGACCATCTGGTACTTATTGAACCTGATTCTTTTTCAAAACAAATGCAACAGGATGTTGTTGACTTTGCATTGGAAAATAATCTGAAAGTAGACAGTTACTATGCACAGCCAGAAGTTGAAATTTCATTACAGATGAAAGGCATGGTTAACTGATTGAATGGATATCTTTGATTACTATTACATATATACATGCCTGAAGAAACTTGTCACCTGTAAAAAGATCACTAAAAATGTTGCCAATAAAGTTCTGAAAAAGTATGAAGAAGAATGTAATCCACTTGTCAGATATCATTTTTAAATTCACAAAATAAAGTGAATAATGTCATGGATAGTTCGAAAGAGTTGTGGTACTGTGTGTGGTGATAAGAAAGGGGATTTTTAGAATGGCTCAAGCTCAAAAACAAGTACGCATTATCGAACCACTGGAAAGATTTGTAAACAGAATCAATCTTGTTGGCTGTTATGCAAGAGTCAGTTCAGACAGTGAAGATCAGCTTAATTCATATAACAATCAGGTTGATTTCTATGAATCCTTTGTCAACAGTCTTGAAAATTCGAAACTGGTTAAGATCTATACAGATGAAGGAATAACTGGAACAAGAATGGACAAGAGAGACGGTTTTCTTCAAATGATTGAGGACTGTCGAAAAGGTCTTATAAATACAATTATAACTAAATCGATCAGTCGATTTGCACGAAATATAACGGAGACACTTTCAGTAGTAAGAGAACTGAAATCAATAGGTGTCTCCGTTTATTTTATGACAGAAAAAATTAATACAGCAAAAATGGGAAGTGAAATGATGCTTGCTGTTTATGCTGCCTGTGCCGAAATTGAATCAAAAGCAATTTCAAATGCACAAAAATGGGCATTTCGTACAAGGGCAAAAGAAGGAAGATACAATCAACCGAAACTGCCATATGGATATCAAAGAATAGATGGTGAAGTAAAAGTCATAGAAGAAGCAAAGATTGTTGAAGATATCTTTAATAAATATGTGAATAAAGATTTTTCGGTAACAAAACTTGTGGATTATCTGAATAAACATTATTTCAAAAAGAAAAAGTGGTCACAGTCCACAGTTTCATCAATGCTTAAAAATGAAAGATATTGTGGAGACATGCTTCTTCAAAAAAGATATTCACCTGATATCTTTCCTTATAAGTTAGTCACAAATAAAGGTGAACTTGCACAGTATTATGTTTACGATGTGTTTCCAAAAATCATTGATCGTGAACTTTTTGAAAAGGTAAATGAAAAACTTGTGAACAACAAGTTGAAGTTCAACAAAAACCAGACGGATGGAAACAGAGAATATCTGCTGACATCAAAAATCAAATGTGAACATTGTGGTGGAACTTTTAAAAGAAGGGTGTTGAGGAATAAAGAATATTGGAGTTGCAGTAATCATGTTGCTTCAGCAAAGAAATGTGAAGTAAAAATGATTGGCACGGATGAAATAGAAGATGCATTTTTAAAAATCTTCTATAAGCTCAAAGAAAATATTCATGTTTTGGAAGCCTATAAAAAACATATTGTGAATTTTACGACAAATGACGATGACAGATGTGAACTTGATCTCGCTAATCGTGAACTTAAAAAAGTAACCAGTTCTATCAATACACTTGTTCGATACTATCAGAAAGATCTTATCAGTCTGGAGGATTACAAGAAAAAGCATAACGAGTTGCTGGTAGACAAATCAGTTTTTGAAATGCAAAAGTGCAAACTCAATGAAAAAATCTATCAGAGATTTGAAGTGATACAGACACAGATCATCATTGAATGTCTGGAATCAGCAAAAGAAATTACTTCACTGGATGAAGTAATCTTCAATACTTTAGTTGATTCGATTGAAGTGGGAACATTGGATATCCAGTTTACATTGAAAAACGATCTTAAGTTAAAAGTAGAAAGGAAACAGTTCTAATGGATAAAGAAAAGGCAAAAGAAAACAGAATGATACAGCAGTTTTTTAAAAATAAGGTTTTTTGGGGAATTGAGAGTATTCCTTTAAAAAGAAAAATCTACAGAGGTAAAAGAGATAAGGATGGATCTCGAAAAAATGAATGCTTCTATGTAAGTGAAGATCAGAAATATCGAATTGAAGAAAGTGTTCTGGTCAAGAATGTGAATTTGTTGCTGGAAGAAGTTATCAATATGAAAGACAAATACATACAAGGATGGAACAATGAATCAAGTGAACAGTATTTTGAAATATTGAATAGAAATGCACTTCAAAATGTGAATACAGAAAGTGACTACAAGAACTTTATCTGTGACTATCTGAATCAGCAAAGTTCACAGGAATATGAAAATGTGAAGTTAAAAAGCAATATAGAAAAATGTGAATTCAAGAATATTATTGAAAAGATTGAGGTATATGAAACAGGAATACTGAGTATTTTCAATAATGGTCTTGAACTTTTTATTAATTATTAAGGAAAGGAGGTAAGATTGTGAACTATATTATCAAAGATGACAAAGAACATGAAACAACTGCACCGAAGGTTAAAGTGATTGCTCCAAGAAAGAAGTTTCAGCCATCATACAATGACAGGCAAAACAGGAAAAAAAGGGTTGGAGCATACTGCAGGGTTTCAACTGATTCTGACGAACAGGAACTGAGTTATGAAACACAGTGTGAATATTATGAAAACTACATAGGCAGTCATGAAAACTGGGAACTTGTTGCCATTTATTCAGATGAAGGAATAACGGGTACATCAACCGATAAAAGATCAGATTTTATGCGTATGATTGATGATGCTCGAGCAGGAAAATTAGATATGATCATTACCAAAAGTATTACACGATTTGCAAGGAATACTGTTGATTCACTGATGTATTTGAGGATCCTCAAGGAATACAATGTCGATGTTTACTTTGAAGTAGAGAATGTTCACAGTCTGGAAGCAAATGAGATGTTGCTGACGATCCTTTCAAGTGTTGCTCAACAAAGCAGTGAAGATAAAAGTGAAAGTATCAAGTGGGGATATCAAAGGCAGTTTGAAAAAGGAAAGGTTTATGCTGCTAACATGTATGGCTATAAGTCAAACAGAGGAACACTTGATATTATTGAAGAAGAAGCAGAAGTTGTTCGAGAAATCTTTTCTAAATATCTTTCAGGGATGAGCGAAGGTAAAATAGCAAGGTACCTGACGGAAAACAAAGTCCCCAAGAAGAACGGGAGTACAAAATGGGATTCAGGAACAATTGGCAGGATGCTGCAAAATGAAAAGTACAGTGGGGATGCTCTTTTAAAGAAGACATTCAGCATAGACTTTCTTCATAAGAAACGGTATAAAAATGAAGGTCAGAAGAAAATGTACTTTGTGGAAAACAGTCATCCTGCAATTGTGACCAAAGAAGTATTCAAAGCAGCTCAAGTAGAAAGAACAAAAAGGAACATGAAATCAAATGATGAAAAAGAAGTTGTGGAAAGTCACCATCAGAATCGCTATTCATCAAAAAATCCTTTAAGTAATAAAATCATCTGTTCAGAGTGTGGCGCCTTATATAGAAGGACTGTCTGGACAAAAAGAAATAAGGAAAAAGAACCTGTATGGAGATGTTCAAACAGGTTGAAGAATGGAAAAGCAATCTGTCCAAACAGTGTGACTTTAAAAGAAAAGCCATTACTGGATGCTTTGACATCATTGATCAATGGAAAAACCAAATCAAAAGAAAAAACACGACTTGAACTTGCTAAAGAATTATCGGAATATTTGAATCCAAAAGATATTATTGAAAAGAAACAAAAACTGAATTATGAATTAGAAAATGTGAATTCACAAATAAATGAATTATTAGATAAAGGAATGTTACTTGTTGCTAGAGGAGTTCAAGACGAAAGTCAAATTGAGGAACACTTGGCACAATGTTATCAAACCAAACAAATGCTTAAAAAAGAACTGCAAAAGCTTGATGACAAATACAATGCATTAAAGCAAGGCAGACAGGAAAAACTATTAAAAACGTTAGAAAAAAACAGCAATGAATATACTGTTATGACTCAAGAAGATCTTGCAGTTTTTATTGATAGGATTGTTGTAAAAAAAGATAAGATTGAAATAGAAACAATAGATGATCAAAAATGTGAATTTCTATTAAACCAAATAAATTAAAGTAGATTTAATTGATCAATGCAAATCATTATTAAGTATAGTAAAATATAGTTAATAATTAATTAATCAGATAGGAGGAGCATTATGTGTATTGATAGATACTGTTAATTGGAAATGGGTTTGATTTAGCACATGGCTTACCTACGTCTTACAAAGATTTTTTAGATTTTTGTAAAATGGTGAGAGAACTATATACTTATCCAATAATAGATAATGAGTATAATCAAAAAAAATTAATTGATTGGAATACAGATAAAACTATAAAGAGTAAATTGTTAGAATGTTATGAAAATAGGAAAAATTGTTTTGAAGATAAAATCACAACTCAATGTAAAGAGTTAGATGAATTATATGATTGTATAAAAGAAAATGTTTGGATAAATTATTTTTTAATATTTTTTTAGTCCCTTGTACAAATAGCATTAATACTTCCTGTCTAATCAAGTTGCTACCTCCTGTCAGATTCTTTTCATCTACAGTAATATTTTAATAATATTGCAGCTGACTACGTAAAGCAAG
>ENA-OOZT01002152-OOZT01002152.1-human-gut-metagenome-genome-assembly--contig:-NODE-2152-length-11787-cov-2.337453_pt1 | contig 11787 bp, 10 predicted proteins | sample MGYA00241192_ERZ501407 | MGnify/ENA primary metagenome ERZ501407 (study PRJEB25962, sample SAMEA2042911) | human gut metagenome | biome: human gut; feature: human-associated habitat; material: faeces...
CCGCCGCCGTATGTTCCACTCGTTTCTGGGATATTATAGCATATTGCACAGCAATTGGCAAGATTTTTTATAATATCAGCTGTAAAAGCAGCAATAAAACCACCCCGGGCACGCCCAGCACAGCCGCCACAAAGGCCGTATAGCGGTTCAGCGGCAGCACAATGCCGCTGACAGGTTCCAGCAGCGCTATCACAGCCAGCACCCCCAGCCCGCAGACGGCCCCGGCCAGCACAGCCAGTACCGGGTGCCGCTGGCGGGCGGCGCACCGCAAAACCAACAGCAGGCATACCGCGCCGACAGCCCAGGGCCACAAAGTGTCTGTCAGCGGCACGGGGCATCCTCCTCCCGCAATAAGCGCAGCAGCACACGGCTGCGGCATCGCAGGGCCGCATGTTGGTAAGTTAGCTGCTCAATTACAAAAGGGTCCAGCGCTTCTTGAAAAGCTTTCTCGTTAGCACGCAGGGCTTGCGTAGCTGCGTCCAGCTCAGCCATCAGGGCGCGGCGCTCTTTCTGGCATTTCTTTTCCTGCCGGGTCAGGTGCTTCACGGTAAGGCCCCCTTTACAACAGGATGCAGATCAGGCCGTCGCAGCCCTCATTGATAATACGTTCCAGCGTAGATTGCAGGCGGCTGCGGGCCTCCTGCGGCATATGCAGCAGCTTGGCCTGCACTCCCTCGCTGACCAATTCGTTCAGGCTTTTGCCAAAGATGTTAGTGTTCCACAGTTTGCCGGGGTCGGTCTCGAAATCTGCCAGCAGGCTCTTGATGAGTTCTTCCCCCTGCTGCTCACTGCCCACCGTGGGGGAAAGTTCAGTGTGGATGTTGGCCCGCATAATGTGCAAACTGGGTGCGCTGGCGGAGAGCCGCACGCCGTACTGCCCGCCCTGGCGCACGATCTCCGGCTCTTCCAGCGTCAGCTCTTCGATACCCGGCATCACAATGCCGTAGCCGGTGGCTTCCACCTGGTCAAGGGCCGATTTGATCTTATCGTAGGCGCGCTTTGCCTTGGCCAGGCTGACCACACAGGGCAGTAGGCTGGCTTCATCCACGATGGAAAGCCCGGTCTGCTCACCCAAAATTTTGTAAAAAATATCAGGCGCAATCATTGCCGTAATGTGCACCGAACCACTGGCAAGGTCCATGCCGGTCAGCATGGTTTTGGTGATGTACTCACATTCCAACGGCAGATTTTTGCCTGCAATATCGGCCATTTTGTGCACAGAGCCGGCAAATTTCAGCATGGCAGTGTATACGGCGCTTTGCAGCCAATGGCCGGGTTCCAGCATCATGACCCAGCTGGGCATCTGCACGGCGATTTCTCGAATCGGGAACTCATACAAAAGCCGCTGCAAAATGCCGTCCAGCGCTTCGGCAGTCATTGCTACGCAGTTGATGGGCACGACCGCCCGCTGGTAGGTATCCTGCAATTGGGCGGCCAGCTGGTGGGCGGCATCACTGTCCGGGTCAGTACAGTTCAGCAAAATGACGTAGGGCTTACCGATGGCCTCCAGTTCGGCGATGATGCGGCGCTCGGCCTCGCAGTAGTTTTCCCGCGGCAGGTCGGCCACGCTGCCGTCGGTGGTGACAACGACGCCCACGGTTGCATGCTCACGGATAACACGCCGTGTGCCGGTCTCGGCCGCCAGGTCAAAGGGCACCTCGTGGTCAAACCAGGGGCTTTTCACCAGGCGGGGGGCGTCCTGTTCCTCATGGCCGAGGGCACCGTCCACCATGTAGCCCACGCAGTCGATAAGCCGTGCCCGGAAGCTGCCGCCGCCGGAAAGCTCGATATTGACCGCCTTCTCCGGGATGAACTTCGGCTCGGTGGTCATGATGGTGCGGCCTGCGGCGCTTTGGGGCAGTTCATCGTTGGCGCGGGCACGCTGGGCTTCGTTTTGGATATGCGGCAGCAAAAGCAGCTCGGAGAAGCGCTTGATAAAGGTGCTTTTGCCTGTGCGCACCGGCCCCACCACGCCAATATAAATATCGCCGCCGGTCCGGCGCGCAATATTCTGGTAGATTTGTTCTTGCGTCACGGTGTTTCCTCCTTTACAAAGCGGCGGGAATCAGCAGGCAGGTGCTCTCGGTGGTCAGGTCCTGGGGTGCGGTGCCGCCGGTCTCCAAGTGGTTGGCGGCGGCCAAGTCTTTAGCGCGGGCGTGGTAGCGCTTGGCAATATCAAAGATGCGCTCCCCTTCCTGCGCATAGTACAGGTACAGCACCGGGCCATCTGTGCCATCGGTAAATTCTTCTCCCAGATCCACCTCACTTAAAGCCTGCTGGGCCTGGGCCTGCAGCATGGAGCCGGTTATGCTCAGCTCAATTTCTACGCGCAGCCGCGTACCGCTTTTGCCGCTGGTCAGACGGGTCACATCGGCATGCAGGCAGGGGTAAGCATCGCCGGGACTTCCCTGCCAGCTACCTTCCGGCTGCCAGGTAAAAGCTTTATCGTAACAGGTCAGTTCGCCGCGGCTGTCGGCACACAACACATGGGCCGTGCCTTTGCCCTGCAGTTCCCAGCGGGTCTCTCCTGCTTTTTCTTTGCTGGCTGCTTCCCCAGGAATCTGCACCGGCGCTTCCAGCGTGACAAAGCAGCCGCGCACTTCGGCGTCGGGCGTGGGCAGGTCATCCTCTACGGTCACGGACAGATGGCCGTTCAGGTCGGTGGTCCTTTGCAGCAGCTTGCAGACGGTCTGCACGGTCTGTGCCTGGCAAAGGGTCGAGTAAGCGTCCGCCACCACGGTGTGGGCAGCGAGCCGCCACAGTTCCAGGTGCAGTTTCCATGTAACCGATAGGCTTGCATCCGCCGCACCATCCTCTGTGCGCAGGGTGCAGTGCAGCAGTTCGCCCCAGGCGATGCACTGGTCGCTCTCGGCTGCCCCAGGAAGGTCGACGGTCTGTTGAACCGTCATCTCTTTGGTGCGGACATCCAGCGCTTCGCTTTCCGGCGGCTGGCAGCAAACTTGCACCTGCAAAATGCCCTGGCAGCTGGCCTGCCCGGTCTGCATGGTCAGGCTGGTCAGGGTAAAGCTGCCGCCGATATCCAGGATGGACTCCCCTGTGCCCGGCAGCGGCAGGTTGATCTCACTGGTCAGGGCCTTTTCCTCGGCGGCCACGCGGGTCAGGCCGGATAGCTCTTGTGTGCGCTGCTCAATGCCGCAATCGGCCAGCGAGGTCAGCAGCTCGCAATTCCTGACCATCAGCGCCGCGGCACACAGGATGTACGCTCCGCGCAGGTCGATGCGATGCTCACTGACGGCGCGGCAGTTGCAGTATTCCAGTTCCCCCCACAGCCGGGCCGGCCCCTCGGCAAAGGCAGCGTCCGGGAGCTCGACCGATTTTTCAAAGGCAAATTTCTGCTCGGTGCGGCACAGTCGGCAGCCGGGCTCATCGCTTTGATAATACACGGTACAGCGCAGATACCCCTCGCAGTGCCAGCGCCCGCTAGCTACCCGGTTTTGCAGCACCACCGGCTGCATCAGGCATTTGACGATCTTAAAAACAGCCGGCTGATAATCCGGGATCAAAATTTCCGTTTCCACTGGCAGTTCCTGCCGTGTCTCCCACCGCCCGCCGTATGCTGCAAGGGTGTCCTTAAACACCTTCAGTTCCATGCTGGTTACCCCTTTCCGTTTGGTATTCTTGTGCATGTATATGCGGCAGGGTAAAAAAATAGCCCCTGCTCAACGGGCAGAGGCATAGGATATTTTACACTTTGAAAGCTGCGCGGAGCAGCCAGCGCAGCGCGCGGGGACAACGTACCACCACTACATGCACGGCTTACACCTCCCTTCCCTGGGATTTACTGTATAAACCATACTATGGCAGCGGTGTGGGATGTGTGCCTTTAATCGGCGCGGGTCAGCACAACGATGCCATGGCCTGCCTGGCAACGCAGGGTAACGGTGGGTTCTACAAACTCGTTGCTGACACCAAGAGGATAATCCGGCACGAGTTCTGCACCGTGCAGGGGGTAATACGCCCCCTTAATGTCCACTCCGATCAGCTTGCCATCCCACGGGAACACCGAGAGGTACTGCCATTCGCCGCGCTGCAAGGTAAGATCTTTGCCGGGGACAAGATAATGGATCTCGCTGGCGGTATCTGCCAGCACTACGTCCACGCCATGCTCAGCTAAAAACAGGCCAGTGGAAAGGTTGGCAATCGTATGCTCCAGCCGGGCACCGCCCAAGGCGCCCAGCATGGTGACCTGGGTATAGCCGTTTTCCAGCAGCCATTTGGCGGCGTAGTGGGTGTCGGTGTCATCTTTGACGTGTGGCAGCACAATGGTATCGCTGTCGGTATCAGGCTGCGGGGCAGAATCAAAATCCCCCACGATCAGATCCGGGTGCACACCCAGGCAATCGGAATTGCGGTAGCCGGCATCGCAGGCTACTACAAAGCTGCCGGGGCGGCAGTAGCGCTTCATAGCTGCATCGACCGGCACGGCCGAAAGCAGGATCGCGTGTTTCATTATTTTTCCCATTCTTTCCTGGCGCTGGCTTCCTCGTACATGGCAAGGTAGCTGGCATAGCGCGTTTTGCTGATTTTGCCTTCCTCAACTGCCTGTCGCACCGCGCAGTCGGTCTCGGCACGGTGCGAGCAGCCGGTGAAGCGACACTGCCCAAAGTAAGGCTCAAACTCTGGGAAGGTGTGCTGGATGTCCTCTTTGGGGATGCGGCAGAGCTTCTGGGCTTCCAGGCTGGCAAAGCCCGGCGTGTCGGCCAAACGGCCGCCGCAGATTTCAAATATCTCCACCTCGCGGGTGGTATGGCGGCCGCGGCCCAGCTTTTGGCTGATGGAGCCGGTCTCCCGCTGCAATTCAGGTGCCAGAGCGTTCAGCAGTGTAGACTTACCCACGCCAGAGTTGCCGCAGAAAGCACAGAGATGATCTTTGATCTGCGCCTTGATCTCGTCAAGGCCCTCGCCGGTCTCGTAGTTCAGCTGCACCAGCGGGATGCCACTGGTTTTGTAGGCCTGCACCAGCGTATCCGCCGCGCCAAGGTCAGCCTTGGTCACGACCAGAATCGGCTGTACATCTTTATAAATGGCAGCCGCCGCCAGCTGGTCCAGCACCAGGGTACTGGGCACAGGCTGCACGGTGCTTGCCACAATGAACAGCACATCCAAATTTGCAATAGGCGGGCGCACAAACACGTTTTTGCGAGGCCTGATCTCGTCGATGACCGTACCGTCCGGGGAAAGCTCTACCCAATCGCCTGCCACCGGCTTGATGCCGCTTTTACGGAAGATGCCGCGCGCCTTGCATTCTTTGATGCCATCCGGCGTTTTTACGTAGTAAAAGCCGCCGATGCCTTTTACGATATAACCGTTCATGCCTGCCTCCGTCAGCCCAACAGCGAAGTCCACCAGTCGGCAAGGCCGGAGCCTTCGCTGCTGGAAGCGGATTCACCAGTCTCGGTGCTGGAAGAAGAGGAACTGCTGCCAAACAGGCCGCTCCACCAGTCGCCGCCGGTGGTGCTGTCGCTGGGTGCTTCCGGTTCCGGTGCAGGCTCCGGCCCTGCGCTTACCACAATGTTCACGCGGCCGTTCAGCTTTGTGGTAGAGCCTGCCGCCGGGTTCTGACTGATGACAGTGCCCACCGGCTGGTCGCTGTACTGCTCGGTCTGGCTGCCAAGGCCCAGATGGTTCTGCACCAGCAGGGTGCGGGCATCAGCGGTGCTCATGCCGGTCAGCGAGGGCACCTTGGTGGTGGTTGCCACCTGCGGGCGGCTGATATACATCACCACAGTGCTGCCTGCAGCCACCTGACTGCCCGCCGCCGGGTCGGTGCGGATCACCGCGCCGGATGCCACAGAGGTATCCACAGCCTGCGTTACCAGCACCGAGACACCCAGCTCCTTGAGCTGCTGCTCTGCATCGGCCTGCACATAGTTGGTCAGGTCCGGCACGGTAACGTACTGGGTGCCAAGGCTCACAGTCAGGGTCACATTCTGGCCCTCGCGCACCGTGCGGCCGGACACCGGCGACTGCTTATAGATATAGCCCGCCGCATAGTCACTGTTGTACTCCTGCTCCCAGGTAACGCTGATCTGGCCGGAGACCACCTGCTCGGTGGCAGCAGCCTCGTCCTGCGTCATGCCGATATAATCGCCCAGCGTGATATCGGCCTTGTTGTTCATCAGGTTGGAGGAATCGTTCAGGATCATCCAGCACAGCGCAAGGCACGCCAGTGCAAATGCAATGGTAATGCCGAACAGTGCCGGCAGGAAGATGGTGCGCTTTTTCTTGCGCGGTGCGGCCTTTTTGCCGCGGGGCGCAGGCTTTTCGGCCTGATGGTTTGCACGGTTCTGGTTCATGGTACGTTTCACCACCTTTTCGGGAGCATCTTCTGTAATATACTTGTACTCGAACATCACGGAGGGGTTGTGCACGTAGGTGTCCAGCGCATCCAGCATTTCGCGGGCGGATGCGTAGCGGTTCTGCGGCAGCTTTGCCATGGCCTTTTCGGTGATCTCCACCAGTGCATTCGGCACCTCCGGCGCGATCTCGTGCAAAGACTTCGGCTGATCGGAGATCTGCTTGATGGCAACTTCCACCATGTCGTCTGCATCAAAGGGCAGATGACCGCTGAGCATCTCGTACATCATCACGCCCACCGAGTAGATATCGCTGGTGCAGTCGGTCTCATCGCCCTTGGCCTGCTCCGGGCTGATATAGTGCACGCTGCCCATAGCCTTGCCGCTCAGCAGCTGGTTCTCGGCACGGGAGATGCGCGCAATGCCAAAATCCATCATGCGCAGCTGGCCGTTGTCCAAAAGCATGATGTTCTGGGGCTTGATGTCCCGGTGCACCACACCGTTGGCGTGGGCATGTTCCAGCGCCTTTAAGATCTGGGAGATGAAGTGCACGGTCTCCCGGTTGGTCAGCCTGCCGCCGCGCTGGTTAAGGTACTCGCGCAATGTCATGCCGTCCACATATTCCATCACGATATACTGCAGATCATCATTCACCGATACATCGTACACTTTTACGATGTTGGGGTGGTTCAGCAGCGAGATGGCCTTGGATTCATTTTTAAAGCGGCGCACAAGGTCCGGGTCGTGCATATACTCCTGCCGCAGCACCTTTACCGCCACCACGGTACCGGCAGGCACCGGGCCGTTGTGCCCCAGCATGACCGCCTTGTAGACGTTTGCCATGCCGCCGGAACCGATCAGCTCCCGCACCTCATACAGGCCGTCCAGCTTTTTGCCGATCAGGTTGTCCATCAGCGCACCTCCTCCACACACAGCAGCAGCGCGGTGATGTTATCCGGGCCGCCGTTCTCGTTGGCCGTGCGGATCAGAAGGTCCGGCAGGTCGTAGAACCTGCCGGTGCGCAGCAGCTGTTCCAGCTGTTCTCTGGGCACGGCATTGGTCAGGCCGTCCGAGCACAGCAGCAGGATATCCCCTTTCTGCAGCGGTGCGGTGGTGAACTCCGAGTCCAGCCGGTAGTCCACGCCCAGCGCCTTGGTGATGATGTTCTTCTGAGGGTGGTGCTCGGCCTCCTCCACGGTAATGGTGCCGCAGTCCACCAGCTCCTGCACATAGGAGTGGTCGTGGGTGAGCTGGGCAAGCCTGCCGTCCCGGTACAGGTACGCCCGCGAGTCGCCTGCATGACACAGGAACACCTTGCCGCCGCGCACCAGTGCGCACACAGCCGTGGTGCCCATGCCCGCCAGCGATTCCTCACGCAGGGCCTTTTGGAACACAAAGCGGTTGGCGCTGAGCAGGCTCTTTTTCAAAAAGGTCTCCTCTTCGCCGGGCAGGCACTTGGAAGCATACTGCTCCTGAAAGCAGCGCTCGATCACATCGCACGCGCTCTGGCTGGCTTCCCTGCCGCCGCGTGCACCGCCCATGCCGTCGCATACCAGCAGCCATGCGGCATCGCCGGGCAGTTCTCCTGCGCGATAATCGTCCTGATTATCCTGCCGGACCCTGCCGACATCCGTTTTTCCTGCAAGTTTCATAGGCTTCTCCCTTTAATCTTTACGCTTTCCCGTTCATTTCGTCACGGCGCAGCTGGCCGCATGCGGCGCTGATCTCGCTGCCAAGGCGGCGGCGCACCGTAGCGTTCACGCCAAGGCTCTCCAGCTTCTGCTGGAAGCGGTGCACGTTGGCTGCATCGGTGGCCGAGTACGGGCTGCCGTCCACCGGGTTGATGGGGATCAGGTTCACATGGGCACCCATGCCCCGGATCAGGTTTGCCAGCTGTCTGGCGCAGGCATCGGAATCATTGACACCGCGCACCATGGAATATTCAAAGCTCACGCGGCGGCCGGTGGTGTCCTGATAGCGGCGCACGGCCTGCATCAGCACTTCCACGGGATAGGCATCGTTCACCGGCATCATGCCGCTGCGAATTTCATTGTTGGGTGCGTGCAGCGACACCGAGAGGGTCAGCTGCAGCTTTTTCTCGGCCAGCTGGTCGATCTTGGGCACCAGACCGCAGGTAGAAAGGCTGATGTTGCGCATCCCGATGTTCACGCCCTCGGGCGAGGTGATGTTCTCCAGAAACTTCATCACTTCGTCAAAGTTATCCAGCGGTTCGCCAATGCCCATGAGCACGATGTGGGAAATGCGCTCCCCGATATCCTTCTGGGCGGTGTAGATCTCAGAGCAGATCTCGCCGGCTTCCAGATCGCGCACGCGGCCCGCCTGGGTGGACGCGCAGAAGCGGCAGCCCATGCGGCAGCCCACCTGTGTGGACACACACACCGTGTTGCCGTAGTGGTAGCGCATCACGACGGTCTCGATGCAGTTGCCGTCTGCCATGCGCAGCAGATATTTTACCGTGCCGTCCTTTGCTTCCTGCCTGCGCTCGATCTTGGGCGCGGCAATGTAGAAGCTTTCTTCCAGCTTTGCCAGCAGGGTCTTGGGCTGGTCGGTCATGGCAGAAAACTCGGTGACCAGCTTCTGGTGCACCCAGTGGAAGATCTGCTTTGCCCGGAAGCCCGGCTGACCCATCGCTTTCAGTTCAGCGGTCAGCTCTGCCAGCGTAAAGGAAGAGATACAGCGTTTTTGTTCCATTGTGTTCTCCTATTGTTTTTTACGAACAAGCCACCTGTTTCATTGCAGCTTTTCCCCGTTTTTCTGCATGGCACACAGGAAAAAGCCGTCCATGCCGGTACGGGTGGGCACCGAAAGCGCGCCGTGCTCCCCTGCCGTCATCCCGGCGGGCAGCGCTGCGGCAGGCTCCACCACCGTAAACTCCGGGTGGCGGGCCAGAAATGCCGCGATCTGCTGCTGGTTTTCTGCCGGGTCGATGGTGCAGGTGGAGTACACCAGCCTGCCGCCCGCTTTCAGCAGCTGTGCCGCCGTATCGAGGATGGCCGACTGCGTGGCCAATAATTCAGCTTCGCGGGCCGGTTCCAGCTTTTTGTAGCGCAGATCCGGCTTTTTTGCCAGAATGCCAAGGCCGCTGCAGGGCACATCCGCTAAAATGCGGTCGGCCTGCGGCAGGGCCGGGTTCACCTTTGTGGCATCGTTGCACAGGGCTTCCACATTGGTCAGTCCCATGCGCTGCACTGCCGTGCGGATCAGGCCCACGCGGTTCTCGGCGGCATCGCAGCTGTAAAGCCTGCCGGTGCTGTGCATCTGCTCGGCCAGCAGGATGGTCTTGCCGCCGGGCGCGGCGCACAGGTCGATGACTGTTTCTCCGGGCTGTGCGTCCACGCAGAGCGCCGCCAGCTGGCTGGCCTGCCCTTCCACATGGAAGTACCCCTGCCGGAACAACTCATTTTCCGCCGGGCTGCCCTCGAACCGGGCCAGCACACTGCCGGGCACAATGCCCCGCTTTGCTTCCTTTGCGCCGGAAGCCAGCAGCTTTGCACAAAGCTCATCGGCACTGCCTTTCAGCGGGTTCGCCCGCAGGCTGGTCATGCCGCCGTCGGCCTTGTAGGTAAGGATATCCAGTGCTTCGTCCGGGTAGTTTTTGTGCAGAAATTCCGCCACATCCCGCCCGGCAGAGCCAAGCACCATGAGCCGCTCCACTTCGTTTTTGAAGCTTGCGGTGCTCAGGTCGTAGCTGCACGCCTTGCGCAGCACGGCGTTGACCAGACCGGATGCGCTGGATTTTTTGAAGGCACGGGTCAGCTTGACGGCTTCGTTCACCGCAGCGGACACCGGCACCTGCATATAGCGGGCCTGCGCCAGCGCCGCGCGCAATATTTCGCGCACCGGTGCATCCAGCTTGGCAAGGCCCTTGGGCAGGAACTGGCACAGGATGTAGTCCAGCGTGCCCCGGTGTTCCAGCACCGTGTAAAAGATGGCGCTGGCAAAAGCTTTATCGCGGCCTTCCAGCTGCTGGCGCTTGAGTTCGGCATCCAGAACAAGGTTGGAAAAACCATCCTGCTCCTGCCGCACCAGCGCCGCCACTGCCGCCGCGCGGGGATTCGCCGCCATCAGAGGATATCCCCCGTTTTCAGGCGCTGACCGGCCGCAAAGGCGGTGCCGTCCATGGGCTTTTTGCCTTCCGGCACCACATTCAGCAGCTGGACGGCCCCCTCACCGCAAGCCACCGTAAGCGGCTTTGTGGCCAGCACGGTGCCGGGCGCTTCGCCGTGAGCTTCCACGGCACGGCACTCCATCACCTTGAGCTTTTTGCCGCCGGAGGTGACGAACCATGCACCGGGCCACGGGTTCATGCCGCGCACCCAGTTGTGGATGTGGGCAGCCGATTCGGTCAGGCGGAACTCTGCCATCTCCTTGTTCAGCATAGGTGCAAGGCAGGCGTTCTCATGATCCTGCGGCTGGGGTTTCAGCGTTCCGGCGGCGATGGCGGGCACCACCTCGCACAGCACCCGTGCACCCACGGCAGTCACGCGGTCAAACAGCTGGCCGCTGGTCTCCTCCGGGTCAATGGCGATCTTCTCGCAGCAGAGCACATCGCCGGTGTCAAGGCCCTCGTCCATCTGCATGATGGAAACGCCGGTCTCGGCATCGCCGTTCAGCACGGCCCACTGCACCGGGGCGCTGCCGCGGTACTTGGGCAGCAGCGAAACATGCAGGTTGATGCAGCCGTACTTCGGCGCTTCCAGCACAGACTTCGGCAGGATGCAGCCGTAAGCCACCACCACGATCAGTTCCGGGGCCAGTGCGCGGATGTTCTCGTCCTCGCTGCCGTCCCGCAGGGTGCGAGGCTGGAACACCGGCGTGCCGTGGGCAAGGGCCACTTCCTTGACCGGGGGTGCGGTAAGCACCTGCTTGCGGCCAACCGGCTTGTCCCGCCGGGTGTACACCGCGCAGATGTCATGCCCGGCGGCATACAGGGCTTTGAGGCACTCTGCGGCAATATCCGGCGTGCCCATGAACAAAATGCGCATTACTTGTTTCCTTTCGCTTCGCGGGCAGCTTTTTTGCCCTCTTCGGTATCCTCATAGAAATACTCGCTGGACTGCATGATGGTAATGCCGTCCAGATGGTCGTTCTCGTGCTGGATGCAGCGGCCCAGCAGACCGTCAGCTTCCAGCTCGAACCATTCGCCGTTGCGGTCCTGCGCACGCACCTTGACGGCAACCGGGCGGGTCACAGCGCCGTTGTGGCCCGGGAAGGACAGACAGCCCTCGTAGGCGGTCTCCTCTTCCTCGGATACAGCCAGAATTTCCGGGTTGACGAAGTCGATGAACTTATATTCGTAATCTTCGGGGATCTCCTCGGGCGCGTCGGTGGTGTCCCACACCACGAACAGACGGCGCAGCATGCCCACCTGCGGGCCGGCCAGACCCACGCCGTCGGCGGCGATCATGGTCTCGTGCATGTCGTCCAGCAGGGTAGCCAGACGGTCATC
>ENA-OOZT01002159-OOZT01002159.1-human-gut-metagenome-genome-assembly--contig:-NODE-2159-length-11762-cov-1.462629_pt1 | contig 11762 bp, 10 predicted proteins | sample MGYA00241192_ERZ501407 | MGnify/ENA primary metagenome ERZ501407 (study PRJEB25962, sample SAMEA2042911) | human gut metagenome | biome: human gut; feature: human-associated habitat; material: faeces...
GGATTTTTGCTTCGCAAAAACAAGGAGGATTTTGATATGTCTAAAAAACCAGTGGTTTTAATGATACTTGACGGATATGGTTTAAGTGATAAAAAAGAGGGTAATGGTATTGCAAATGCCAATACACCTGTAATGGATAAATTGATGGCAGAATATCCATTTGTAAAAGGATATGCCAGCGGGCTTGCAGTAGGACTTCCGGATGGTCAGATGGGTAACTCAGAAGTAGGACATCTTAATATGGGTGCAGGTAGAATTGTATATCAGGAGCTTACAAGAATTACAAAGTCTATTGAAGATGGTGATTTCTTTGAAAATGAAGAACTTCTTGGTGCAATTGAGAACTGTAAGAAGAATAATTCTGATTTACATCTTTATGGACTTCTTTCAGATGGTGGTGTTCACAGCCATCTTACACATGTATTTGCACTTCTTGAGCTTGCAAAGAGAAATGGTCTTAAAAATGTATATGTTCACGGTTTTATGGATGGACGTGATACGGCAACAGACGGAGGAAAAGATTTCATTAACCAGCTTTATAACAAGATGGACGAAATCGGCGTAGGTAAGATTGCCTCAATCATGGGTCGTTATTATGCGATGGACAGAGATAACAGATGGGATAGAATTGAAGCAGCATACAAGGCACTTACAGAGGGCGTTGGTAATGAAGCTGCCTGTGCAAGATGTGCAATAAGCGATTCATATGCAGCCGGAAAGACTGATGAGTTCGTTGTTCCTACAGTTATTAAGGAAGATGGCAAGCCACTTGCAACTATCAAAGATGGCGATTCAGTTATCTGCTTTAACTTCAGACCTGACAGAGCAAGAGAAATTACCAGATGTTTCTGTGATGATGATTTTGCTGGATTTGACAGAGGTCCAAGAAAGAAAGTTCATTATGTATGCTTCACAGATTATGATGTTACAATTCCTAATAAGTATGTTGCGTTCAAAAAGCAGGAAATTACAAATACATTCGGCGAATTCCTTGCAAAGAATCATTTAAAGCAGGCAAGAATTGCTGAGACAGAGAAATATGCACATGTAACATTTTTCTTTAACGGCGGTGTTGAAGAGCCAAATGAAGGTGAGGATAGAATTCTTGTTAAATCACCAAAGGTTGCAACATACGACCTTCAGCCTGAAATGAGTGCACCTGAAGTGTGCCAGAAGTTTACAGATGCAATACGTTCAGGAAAGTATGATGTAATAATTACTAACTTTGCTAATCCTGATATGGTTGGACATACAGGTATCATGGACGCTGTTGTTAAGGCAATAGAGACTGTTGATGAGTGTGTAGGCAAGGTGGTAGAGGCTGTTAAGGAAGTTGATGGTGTAATGTTTATCTGTGCTGACAATGGCGAACCATATACAGCACATACAACAAATCCGGTTCCATTTATACTTGTAAATTATGATGATGCATATACTCTTAAAGAGAATGGCAAGCTTTGCGATATTATTCCTACTCTTATAGATATTATGGAACTTGAGAAGCCGGCAGAAATGACTGGTGAATCTCTCTTGATAAAGAAATAATAAATACTTGATATTATTAAATGCTTGTGTTAAGATTATACTATTGTGTGACGATTTTAACCAAGTAGGAGGTGTTACTGATGTTTGGAATGTCATGGGCAGATACATTTAGAGTATTACTTATGGGACTTTTTATATTAGTTTGTATTGCAATAACAATTGTAGTTCTTATGCAGGAAAGCAAGCAGACAGGTTTGTCTGGTGCAATCAGCGGTGCTGCTGATACTTACTGGGGTAAGAATAAAGGACGTTCAATAGAAGGTAAGCTTGTATTATTTACAAAGATACTTGCAATCGCATTTATTGTTATTGCTGCTATATTGAATATTAATTTCTAAAAAGTTATAAGGATGCTCTTTAAGGATAGCTTGAAGGGCATCCTTTTTTATGCAGACGACAAGTTAATCACGGCAAAAACAGGGAGGATTGTTATGGGACATAAATCAAAAAGAACATATGATAAAGTGTTTGAAGACAGAAAAAATATGCTGGAGGATCTTATTTTGCATAACGACCTCTATGTACCAATGAAAACTAAGGAGCTTGCAATACTTATGCAGGTTCCGAAAGAGGACAGACATGAGCTGCAGGCAGTGCTTGATTCACTTGTAGCAGAGGGCAGAATAGGCGTATCAAAAAAAGGCAAATACAGTAAGCCTGAAAATACAGCTATTATTGGAATATACCAGAAGACAAGCCGTGGTTTTGGTTTTGTTGTTGTCGAAGGCAGGGAAGATGATATTTTTATCAAAGAATCTGACGATGGCGGAGCATTTCATATGGATAAAGTTATGGTTGCCATAACAGCAGAAAAACATGGAGATAAGAGATGTGAAGGCAAGATTATCAAGATTCTTGAGCATCAGATAAAAGAGGTGGTTGGAACATACCAGAAGAGTAAAACATTTGGATTTGTTGTTCCGGACAATAAGAAAATCTGTTATGACATTTTTGTGCCACAGGAAAGTCCATGGGGGCCGTGACAGGACATAAAGTTGTTGTAGAGCTTACTTCTTATGGTACATTGAAAAAGAACCCGGAAGGTCGCGTAAAGGAGATTATAGGGCATATTAATGACCCGGGAACGGATATTATGTCTATAATAAAAGCATATGACCTTCCGATGGAATTTCCTGAAAGTGTAATGAAATCATTAAATGATATTCCTGATGAACTGTCGCCTAAAGATTATGCCGGAAGAGTTGATTTGCGTGATTTGCAGACAGTTACTATAGATGGTGAAGATGCAAAAGACCTGGATGATGCAATAACTGTATCTGAGGAAAATGGAATCTATCACCTTGGAGTTCACATCGCAGATGTGAGCAATTATGTAAAAGAATACAGTCCTCTTGACAAAGAAGCATATAAGAGAGGCACAAGTGTCTATCTTGTAGACCGTGTTATACCGATGCTTCCGCATAAGCTGTCCAACGGAATATGCTCACTTAACCAGGGCTGTGACAGGCTTGCACTCAGCTGTCTTATGGATATTGATGAAAAAGGCAATGTGATTTCACATAAGATATGTGAGTCTGTAATCAATGTTGACAGAAGAATGACTTATACAAATGTAAAAAAGATTCTTGAAAATGAAGATGAAGAAATTTTAAACGAGTATAAAGATTTTGCTGATATGTTCAGACTTATGGAAAAGCTTGCACTGATACTGCGTCAGAGAAGATTCAAACGCGGTTCGATTGATTTTGATTTTCCGGAGACAAAGATTACGCTTAACGATAAGGGTGAACCGGTGGAAATAAAGCCGTATGACAGAAATACAGCGACAAGAATTATCGAAGATTTCATGCTTATTGCAAATGAGACAGTGGCAGAAGATTATTTCTGGCAGGAAATACCATTCCTTTACCGAAGTCATGAAAATCCTGATCCTGAGAAGATAAGAAGGCTTGGAACATTTATCAATAATTTTGGATATTCGATAAAAATAGGTGATGAGATTCATCCGAAGGAGCTTCAGAAGCTTTTGGGGAAAATAGAGGGAAGCGACGAGGAGAATTTAATTGCACGCCTTACACTTCGTTCTATGAAAAGAGCATCATATACAACGGAGTGCGTAGGTCATTTCGGACTTGCTGCCAAGTATTACTGTCATTTCACATCGCCAATCAGAAGATATCCTGATTTACAGATTCACAGAATTATTAAAGAAAATCTGCATGGTGGTATGAGTGATAAGAGAAGTGAACATTTTGCTGCTATTCTTCCTGAAGTCGCAAAGCAGACAAGTGCTACAGAACGCAGGGCTGATGATGCAGAAAGAGATACAGATAAGCTGAAAATGGTACAGTATATGGAAAAACATATCGGAGAGACATTTGAGGGTGTTGTATCCGGAATGACCGCATGGGGAATATATGTAGAACTTCCGAATACAATTGAAGGAATGATTAGTGTAGCCTCGCTTCGTGACGGATATTATATTTATGACGAGAATCATTATGAGATGGTAAATGAGACAACAGGAAGGACATTCAAGCTGGGTCAGAGACTTAATGTTAAGGTTATCAACTGTGATAAGATTCTTAGAACTATAGATTTTGAACTGGCAGAATAAGGAGATAATATGAAAGAATCAAGTGGAAATAAGCTGATTGCTAATAATAAAAAGGCTTATTATGACTATTTTATAGACGAGAAATATGAGGCTGGACTTGTACTTCACGGTACTGAGGTTAAGTCTTTAAGACAGGGAAAATGCTCAATAAAAGAGGCATATATACAGATAATCAACGGTGAGGTTTTTGTTATTAATATGAATATTACACCTTATGAAAAAGGAAATATTTTTAATAAAGACCCGCTTCGTCCGAAAAAGCTGCTCCTTCATCAGTCTGAGATTAATAAACTTGAGGGACAGACGGCACAGAAGGGATTTACAATAGTACCTTTGCAGGTATATTTAAGCAAAGGACGTGTAAAAATGGAAATTGGTCTTGCAAGAGGTAAAAAACTCTATGATAAGAGAGACTCTATTGCAAAGAAAGACCAGCAAAGAGAAGCTTTAAAAGACTTTAAGGTAAGAAATCTGGGATAATTGTATTCAAAGCTACCGCTGAAGATATAATTTGAATTTTATGAATTAAACTATTGATTTAATTTGGTGTTTTTAGTCCTGTTTGGGGTTGACAATATAAATTTACAGTGATAGTATTTATCTCACAGCTATCCACAAGGGGTAGTAAAGGTTTCGACAGGGGTTTTGAAGCTGGTGAAGCTATTCGCAGGTGATGCGTCAAATCACAAATCTAAATATAAACGCTAACGAAAATTTAGCTTACGCTGCCTAATGGCAGCAGTCTGACCTAGAGCACCTACACTTTAGGACCCAGGCTTCGACCATGTAGGAAACGACTCAGTCAAAGCTTTGAGACTGTGGGCGTATCATGAAGCTACTGAAAGCATGAGGATGTTGATTTTCTTATGCCGGAGGGAATGAGGGAAACCGAAGCAATCAACTATAATAGTAGAAGAACAGTGAATGGGCTTTTGGACACGGGTTCGACTCCCGTCTACTCCACTATGATAACGGCATTGTATGTTGCGAAAGTGATGTACGGTGCCGTTATTTTTATGGTATAAGAGAGTCCTTTTCTTATATAATATAGATATATATTAGAGGATTTTAACTACTGTATAAATAACACTAGTGAGATATATAATATACCACGCATTTTAAACAAATGTAATATAAAACATATAAATGATAATATTGTGTTTTTACGGTTTAAAGTGTATATTATATAAGTAACTTTAAAAGGTACTAATTAATATTTCGGAGAGAATGACATTTGGAAAAAAAGAAGATTAAAAGAGATATAATGCTGATAGCGACATTGATTATTGTATGTGCAGCAGCATTTTTGATTATTAATTTTGTTGTGAAAAAGGATGGTATTACAGCAGTTGTGAAGGTAGACGGAAATATTGTCTATATGCTTCCTCTTGACAAAAATGCGTCTGTTACTGTTGAGGGGTATCAGGGCGGCAGTAATACTGTAGTTATAGAAAATGGTACAGTTTATATGAAAGATGCCGACTGTCCTGATAAATTGTGTGAAAAGACAGGAAAGATAAGTAAGAATGGAGAGACGATAGTGTGCCTTCCGCATCGCGTGGTTGTCGAGATACAGGGCGGTGAAGGCAATGTAGATTCGCTTGTCAGATAGATGAAAACGGGTAATAAAATATATAAATAAAAATTAACAAATAAAAACAGGTGAATGAAAATATGAAGAATTCAACACGGACGCAAAAACTCGCACTTTGCGGTGTACTTACGGCTTTGGCGATGATATTTGGCTATATCGAAAGCGTGATTTCTGTGCCGCTTCCGGTTCCGGGAATTAAGTTAGGACTTCCCAATATTGCTATAATAACGATTTTATATGTTGTCGGAATAAAAGAAGCAGTTGCAGTTAATCTCATAAGAATAACATTAACTGCTGTTCTTTTTGGCAATTTGAACAGCTTCTTGTTCAGCATGTCAGGAGCGGTTCTTAGCATGATAATAATGATAATACTAAAGAAAATACAGTTTTTTTCGTCTGTTGGTGTAAGTGTTGCCGGCGGAGTACTTCATAATATAGGGCAGATAATTGCAGCTGTATTTATAATGGGAAGCGGTGCGATAGTATATTATCTTCCTGTACTTATGATAACCGGAACAGTGACTGGAGCAGTAATAGGAATTGTATCAGCTATGGTGGTGAAACGCACTGAAAGAGCATATGGACAAAAATAAAGAAACGGCATTTCAGATTAACTGAATACCGGGGGTTTTTAAGTTTCTATTTATTCGCCTGCTGCTGCAATTCAATTTCTTCCATAGATTTGGAAACACAGTGTGTGATAGGTTTCCACTCAACACGCTTGAATAAAGCGACAAGAGAAATTGGAATATATGTAAGCATAAATAATGGGAAAGTGAACAGCGAAATAATCTTTTTCTTAGGAGAAGCAAGAATCTTCTTCCATTCTGTTATTACTGTCAGCAATCCGATTGAAAACATAAGCAAATAAAAGCTTACACAGGCAAAACCGATTGATTCCATAGCGACCGGAAATACCTTTTTAAATAAAGTAAAGTTATGTGCACCAAGCACTAAAAATATGAGATTCAAAAGCATGCAGCCTACTGAAAGAAGAGTAGCAGGAGCAAGTGTCATAAACATATCATAACATGATACGAACATCTGACGTTTTTTGAATGCCATGGCTATCAGTTCACGACCATATTTGAACATTACCTGATAGAAGCCCTTTGACCAACGCATACGCTGGTTCCATGACTGTTTAAATGTCTCCGGCTGTTCATCATAGAACATTGCCGAATCACAGTAGCCGATTTTTTCTCCCTCAAGAATATTAACAACTGAAAACTGAATATCCTCTGTCAAAAGATTACATTTCCAACCACCATTTTTCTTAATAATCTCGCTGCTTGTAAGAAAGCCTGTTCCTGATACAGCACAGCTTGTTTTAAGAATCATTCGTGGATTATTAAGATATTTTGCTTCGCGGCAGAACCAGAGCGAATATCCTGATGTAATCCAATTGGTATCGAAATTTTTTGAGTTACGATAACTTGTGACCACACGATACCCCTGATCAAAAGTTTTGTTCATTTCACGGACATAATTTCTGTCAATGACATTATCCGCATCAAAAATAAAATAACCGTCGTAGGCGGTATAATCGCCTTCATCTTCTTTTATCTTGTTGAATGCATAGTCAAGAGCATAGCCTTTACCGACTAATACCTTGTTAAAACGTTCATATACAATTGCACCGCAGCTTCTTGCAATCTCGGCTGTGTTATCCGTACAGTTATCAGCAACGACAACAACATCAATAAGTTCAGAAGGGTAGTTCTGTGCTTTGATGCTCTTAATCAGGTTACCGATTACGGCATTCTCATTCCGGGCTGCAATAATAAAAGCGAACCTGTGAAGTTTCTTAGGTTCGTATTCTGGCTGCTTCTTCTTTCGTTTTTCACCGATTAAGGCTATCACAATATATATAAACTGATAAAAATACAATACAGTCAACAGGGTGTAGATAACGGTGTTGATTGAAGCAATAGCTTTCATTAAAAGTCCTCTCCATTTTAAAAAATGAAAAAATATAGTATTGCGGACTACCCAAAGTTTGTTGATTATATCATTAATTTCTTTTGTGTCAATAGTTCAATAATAAGAAATAGGTCATAACTCAAATAAAATAAGAAAATATTTGACAAAAAACTTTATTGATATAGTATAATAAGAAATACACTTAATTTTAATTATGAAATGGAATGGAGAAAATAAGCTATGTACAAAGAAATTTCAAGACTGATAATATACGGAGATATGGATGAAGACAGCATCCTTTCACGCATGGCAGACATTTTCAGAAAGTTTGATGTTGAGGATACGGGAAAAGAGGAACTTACAAGAGAAATCTATACGCAGATTAAAAGAATTCTTAAAGTCGCGACAGATTATGGATTTGATAAGAACCTATGGCAGAATTATCTTACATTTATACTTATCACAACAGAAAACCCATTCAGCATAACATGTGAGAAGGTCGGTGCCAATGACGGAAGTGTCAATACATTTGCCATGAATGATTTCGGAATATTCAGAAAGCTGTTCCACTATGATTTCAGCGAGATTGAAAAAGAACTTTCAATAAATTGTTTTTCACTTATTACAAACTACAAAGCAATTGTGAAAAAAGAACTTATGTATAACAGAAATGTAAGCGAAAAAGTACGCACATTAAGCGAAAAACTTGCAGCCGCAACAACAGACGAAGAGTTTTTTGATGGTGTTACTACATTTTATAAAGATTACGGTGTTGGCATGTTTGGTCTTAACAAAGCATTCAGAATCGGCAATAATCCTGACGGCAGCGTTAAATTTATGGCAATTAACAATATGGACAAAGTTATGCTTACTGACCTTGTCGGATATGAAATCCAGAAAAAGAAGCTTGTTGAGAATACAGAAGCATTTGTAAAAGGAAAGAAAGCCAACAATGTCCTCTTATTCGGTGACAGCGGAACAGGTAAATCTACAAGTATTAAGGCAATTGTCAACCAGTATTATGATGACGGATTAAGGATGATTGAGATATATAAACATCAGTTCAAAGATTTATCAAATGTAATAGCACAGATAAAGAACCGTAACTATCGCTTCATAATATATATGGATGATTTGTCATTTGAGGAATTTGAGATTGAATACAAGTTCTTAAAGGCTGTAATTGAAGGAGGCGTTGAGACTAAGCCTGAAAATATCCTTATATATGCAACATCTAACAGAAGACATCTTATCAAAGAAACATGGAATGATCGTGATGATATGGAGTCATCAAACGGCTTACACCGTTCAGATACGATGGAAGAAAAGCTTTCACTGGTAAATCGTTTCGGATGTCAGATTTGTTATTCAAAACCGACACAGCAGGAGTATTTCCAGATTGTTATCGAACTTGCAAGAAGAAGCGGCGTGACTATGTCAGATGACGAACTCAAGTTAGAAGCAAACAAGTGGGAATTAAGCCATGGCGGCATTTCAGGAAGAACTGCACAGCAGTTTGTTAATTATTGTCTGGGAATGGAGAAAGAGATATGATTTCCTATATTAAAGGAGAACTTACAGAGATAATGGAAGATGCTATTGTTGTTGAAAATAATGGTATCGGCTTTAATATCCGTGTTCCTGCAACTGTTATAAGTGAATTCTGCGTTACGGGTGAGCAGGTAAAGGTATATACATATTTGCAGATAAGGGAAGATGCACACAGTCTTTATGGCTTTCTCACAAGAGATGACCTTGAAATATTTAAGATGCTTATCAATGTAAATGGTATCGGACCGAAAGGTGCTTTGGCAATTCTTTCAACAATTTCGCCTGATGATTTGAGATTTGCCGTGCTATCAGATGATGTAAAGCTTATATCAAGTGCACCGGGAATAGGTGCTAAAACAGCACAGAAGCTTATAATTGAGCTTAAAGACAGGATTAAGCTTTCAGATGCATTTGAGCAGGCATTGGCACATCAGGAGAGCAGCACCGGCATGTCAGTTGATTTCAGTGCAAGGAATGAGGCAGTTGAGGCACTTGTTGCACTCGGCTATGGCAATGCTGAGGCACTTCGTGCAGTTAAGAATATAGAAAATATAGAAGAAAAAGATACAGAGACTATTTTGAAAGAAGCACTTAAAAGACTTATCTGAGAGGGAATTTGATGGAAAAAAGAGTGATTTCAACAGAGCTTGTTGAAGAAGATATAAAAATTGAAAATAATTTACGTCCGCTTGCTCTTGAAGATTACATTGGACAGGAAAAAGTAAAACGCAACCTGAAAGTGTATATAGAAGCTGCAAAAGCACGTAATGATTCACTTGACCATGTACTTTTCTATGGACCTCCGGGACTTGGAAAGACAACACTTGCAGGGATAATTGCCAATGAGATGGGAACACATCTTAAAGTGACGTCAGGACCGGCAATCGAAAAACCGGGTGAAATGGCGGCAATCCTTAATAATCTTGCTGAGGGGGATGTTCTGTTCGTTGACGAGATTCACAGACTTAACAGGCAGGTTGAAGAAGTTTTGTATCCGGCAATGGAAGATTACCAGATAGATGTTATGATAGGAAAAGGGGCAACAGCACGTTCAATTCGTCTTGAACTACCTAAGTTCACACTTGTCGGTGCAACAACAAGAGCAGGTCTTTTGTCCGCACCTTTAAGAGACAGATTCGGAGTGGTAAATCATCTCGAGTATTACACGGTAAAAGAACTTGAGACAATTATAATCCGTTCTGCCAATGTACTTGGTGTAGAGATTGATTCGCAGGGAGCCAACGAACTTGCAAGACGTTCAAGAGGAACCCCGAGACTTGCCAACCGTCTGTTAAAGAGAGTGCGTGATTTTGCACAAGTGAAATATGACGGAAGAATTACAGGCGAGGTTGCCGATTATGCACTTAATCTTTTAGATGTTGACAGGGATGGTCTTGATGCAAATGACAGGCTTATACTTGGCACAATAATAAAGAAATTCGGCGGTGGTCCGGTGGGTCTTGACACTCTTGCAGCATCTATCGGTGAAGATGCCGGAACACTTGAAGATGTATATGAGCCTTATCTTATACAGAATGGATTTATTAATAGAACGCCGAGAGGACGTGTTGCAACGAACGAGGCGTATCTTAATCTGGGGATTGAACAAAAAGTATAAAAATGATATAATTAAATAATTCGGATAAAGTATTGGAGGGCGTTTTCATGTCATCAAAAAATAATACAGAAGTAATTTTGGGTGGAAGTGGATATGAGAGTGAGGAATATCTACAGAAAGTTGCATCTTATATTAATAACAAGCTTGCTGAGTACAGCAAAGAAGATTCATTTCGCAGACAGAATGCGGAAGTTCGTGCTAATCTTATGTATCTTAACATAGCAGATGACTATTTTAAGGCCAAAAAGCTCGGTGACAGTCTCTCAGAAGAAATCGAGAATAAAGACAAAGAGATATATGATTTAAAACATGAACTCATAGCTGCACAGATTAAGACAGATGCGGCAGAAAAAGAGATAACAGAATTAAAAAAAGAAATTGCTAAATATCAGAAAAATATTGTTCAGTTAGAAACAGAACTTAATGCAAAATAGGAGTCAGAGTTGAAGAATCACAATGTAGAAGTGCTTGCACCGGCGGGTTCATATGATATTATGAAAGCCGTGATAAATGCCGGAGCTGATGCGGTTTATCTTGGCGGTGATATGTTTGGTGCGAGGGCATATGCAGGCAATCTTAACAAAGAAGAGATGATAAGAGCGTTAGATTATGCTCATTTGCGTGACAAGAAGATTTATCTTACTGTAAATACTCTTTTAAAGGAAAATGAGTGCACGCATGAGCTTGTCGATTATATTGCACCATTTTATGAGGCAGGACTTGACGCATGTATAGTTCAGGATATGGGTGTGTTTAAGATACTTCACAGTGCATTCCCTGATATGCACATGCATGCAAGTACGCAGATGACAATTACGGGAGAAAAAGGTGCATCCATTTTAAAAGAGATGGGTGCAATGCGTATTGTTACGGCGAGGGAGCTTACGCTTGATGAAATAAGACAGATTCATGAAAAATGTGATATAGAAATAGAAAGTTTTGTGCATGGGGCT
>ENA-OOZT01002164-OOZT01002164.1-human-gut-metagenome-genome-assembly--contig:-NODE-2164-length-11735-cov-1.587928_pt1 | contig 11735 bp, 10 predicted proteins | sample MGYA00241192_ERZ501407 | MGnify/ENA primary metagenome ERZ501407 (study PRJEB25962, sample SAMEA2042911) | human gut metagenome | biome: human gut; feature: human-associated habitat; material: faeces...
ATTTCCCTGTCCAATGACCGTTTGCGGGATTTCACTCTTGTCTGAATTTTGGGTTAATTCAAAACGACTCTTTTTTACTGCAAGATCAAAAGGAATCTCCTGATTGAACAGACATTTTTTATTTAGTGAAACAAAATTCTTTATGTCCAACTTACTACCTAATGTGACAAAAGCAGTATTGCAGGATTTTGCAAATGCCCTGTCTAAATCAACTTCACCATGTTCCTCATTTTCATAGCAGCTGATACGCACGCTATTAACAATCGTCTGTCCGTCACATTCATAACTAAAGTTCTTATAAGAGTTCGGATGTTCTTCCATGTATTCTAGCGCTGTCAGTACCTTATAGGTGGAACCTGGCGGGTAAAGCCCCTGCGTTGCTCTGTTTAAGAGGCAGCTTTCTGAAGAATCAGAAGTAATCTTATCCCAGATATCATCTAACTTATTCGGATCAAAATCGGGCTTGGAAACTAATGCTCTTACCTTTCCTGTTTTGGGTTCGATTGCCACTACCGCTCCCCTATAGTCCTCTAATGCTTCATAAGCGGCCTTTTGCAGACGGGTATCTAACGTCGTTATTACATTATCTCCGATATTCTTCTTGCTGGCAACACCGTTACTGAGCTGCTTCATCAGTTTTTCGTGTGATGTCAAAAGATCACTGTTACAAACAGATTCCAGTCCTGCCTTTCCATAACTGGTATATCCAATGATGTGTGCAAACATATTTTCGTAAGGATAGTGCCGTATCTCATCTCCAGCTTCGTTATTCTCAGAATATGCAAGAATCTTCTGGTTCGCACTTAAAATCTGACCTCGTTTTGTCTGGTCAGAGAGAGAAGAATTTCTCTTATTATAAGAACTTTGCGCTACGCTACTGCTATCCTTTAAGGTAAATTTTACCACATAGCCAATTAACCCCAGAAAAAGTGCGACAACAATAATACTTGTCTGTAGCATATAACGGTTCGTTTTTAATTTTTTCCCTCTTCTTGGAGTAAATAAGCTCTTTATATCAAAAAATAAGGTTTCCTTTTGATCGTGCCTGCGAGATTCTCTTCGTTCAGTCGTATTTTTTACGGTCACTCTCGTCCGGCTGCCCTGCTTGTTCTTCTTCATTCTCATCATCCTCTTTATAGGCAATGATAAATATGCCCTGCATAACTGCAAAAATTATTAATGTACTGGCTACAGAACTTCCTCCATAACTGATCAGTGGAAGTGTTACTCCGGTAGAAGGAATAAACTTAGTAACCCCTCCAATTGTAAGAAACACCTGAAAAATAAAGCAAATAGAAAATCCATATGCTAAAAGCTTGTAAAAGCGACCCCTCACGTCCATCGCAATTTTTAGGAAATGAATAAACACTCCCAAATAAATTAATATCAGACAAATTGCAAATAAAATTCCGAATTCTTCGGTAATTGCAGAGAAAATAAAATCACTTTCCACAATGGGAATATCATTTGGCCTGCCCTGTGTCAGTCCTTTCCCAAGCCAGCTTCCCGCGGCAATCGCAAATAAAGACTGCGTAATCTGATATCCGCTGCCCTCAATGACAGACCAGGGATCTTTCCAGGCAATAAAACGAACCCGCACATGCGCAAACAGCATGTACGCTAACTTTGCCGCAAGAGTGCCCGCTCCGATTCCTCCAAATAAATAAATTCCCCTTCCAGTAGCGACATAGCAAAGAAAAACATATACAACAAAATAGATTAATGCTCCACCTAAATCCTTTTCGCCAATTAATATGATAACATGGCATGCCGCAAAAATGCTCGTAAGAAGCATTGTTTTAAAATTAGGTGCTTTCGTAAGCATCGCTGCAATAAAAAAGACAAAAGAAATCTTAACAAATTCCGAAGGCTGCAAAGCAATCCCATGTCCCAAAGAAATCCAGTTCGTTGCTCCATTCTGTGAAGTACCAATTACAAATACACTAGACAAGAATATCAGTCCAAGGAGGCCATAAATCCATTTCAGCTTTTTGAGCCAGACAGCCTTTTCCATAAAATACGGAATAAATAAAACAATCAATGAAGTAGCCGCAGCAATAATAAATTGCTTTACTGCTTTATCAAATGACAGGCGTGTTAACATAACAAAACCAATCAAAAGCAAGAAACAGGTATGATTCATCAAAATTCGTGAACAGTCTACATATACTCGTGAATAGACAAAAATCAGCATCTTAAAAAATACGACCTGCGCAAGATACAAAAAAATAATCTTTGTATCCAAAGTTTTGGCAAATAATACACCATAACAGATAAAATGAAATACGAACATAAACAATTCCTGCCTGTCCATCCGCTTTACCTGTCGTTTCTCAGTAGAGGGAAGAAAAACGGTAAAACAGGTAATTGCGTAAATAACACCCATGATGACAATAATATAATTCGATCCTGTTGAAATCAAACTCACCATACTTTCATTCCCACCTTTCTACTCTATTCCATAATTCCAGTATGAATCTGAAGTATCTTTACTTTGTTCTTCTGTAAAATGCTGTTCTTTCCATTTAAGATATCTTTGTTTTACGGAAGATACTTCTGCTTCAGTAAGTTCAAATAAATCAAAGCGATGTCTCTTTATGTGAGAAGAAACCTCTTTGATATTCTCTCCGATCAGACTCTTCGGCTTATCCTGCCAAATAAGATTATAACAATCCAGGCAGTGTGTAGTTACTAAAAGCTTTCTTTTCTTTTTATCCTCAAGCCATAATCGCCCGGAAGTTTTATTACAATGCCCACACGTCTTTTTAAGGCACTGTGCTGACTGCATTACCGGTATTCTTCCATAAATAAGTAATTCAAAGTCAACTGTCTGCTGCTGTTCTTTATCCATTCCCTTTATCATATCTGAAATTTCTTCTTCCGACAATTCAACAGGCAGCTCTCTTACGGTCATATTATCATAGAGTGCATTTGATTCCTGTATAGCCGAAGAATTCCAATGATAAAAAGAAGCCCCTGCAATCACTCTTGTAGTACATCCCTCTAACTGCATAAGAAATTCCATTTCATTTATAGTATATGCATAAATTCCATCCCAAATTGACAGAGAACAGATCTTTTTTAATTTATCTTCCAGCACATTATTACCTCGAAATACACGAGGAAGTGCAAGATACAGGCTTTTTCCAGCAATCTTAATCTTTTCGCCCACATTTTCTAACTCTCTTTCCGAAAAAAATTCCCATGGAAGACAGATTCCATCAAAAAAAGTATCCTCACAATATAAAAATGCCTGCTTTATATTATATACACTTGCAATTCGCTCTTCCTGCTCTGAGTTTAGTTCTCGTTGTGCCTGATTCGGACAATCATAGCGCTTATTCATTAGATTCTGTTGATTATCCAATTCTTTTGAGGACAAGTTCTTCTCATAAAAATATTCTCTTTTTTCTAGCAGATTATCTACTCTCTTTTTGCAGATGCGTAATTTTTCCTCTAAAAGAGCAAATCCGTCCTGACGAATTCTTTTTAAAGCAGACATTGGGAGAAAACATCCCTCATCTAAATTCACTTCAAAAGAAGTAAGTGTAAATGGTACATTACCAGTCTTGTGCATCTGCCGCAGGATATCTTCCTTCGTTACCGGCCTCTTTTCGGAACATTCGATAACCGGTCCTTCAACAAACACACTTTCTTCTCTGCAAAAAAGCTGGAGCATCAAAGGTTCGCCAACTTTTAGTGTAATATCTCCTGTCACAGGGTATTTTATCACGCCATTTAAAATATTTTTTTCAATGTGTGTAAGAAGTTCTTCATTCCTCCTGCGATATACAGGCATTCCAGGCTTAATAGATTGTGTGCGCGGAGCGTTCAGTGTCACCTGTCCTTTTAAAGAAGTACCCACATCTTTAGAAGGGACTGTAAGAATCACTTCATCCTGCCCATCTTTTGAAACAGGAATTACTAAAATATCTTTTGGATGTAATGTATCTTCAAAATGCATCCGAACTTTATTTTTAGAGACAGATAGAACTTTACCAACTTTTCTTCCAGTATTTTTGGGAGAAACAGCTGCCATCATGTCCTGCCCATTGTGCTTGTTCCAATATCCCTCTGTAAAACTGCCGCGACAGTATAATTCTTCTAAGGCATGTATATCCTCTTCTTCTGGTTGAAATTGTGCTCTTTGTCCCCAGTTTTCAGAAATCTTATCTAAATATTTGCGGTAAATTGCTGTAACTCCTGCCACATACTCCACATTTTTCATGCGTCCTTCAATCTTTAAAGAATCCACAGGAATTTCCATTAAAGACGGCAGCATAGAAAGAGAACATAAATCCTTTGGACTAAGAAGATATTTCGTATACTTTGAAGGATTTAATATCATTCCATCAGCATTCATCAGAGTATATGGAAGTCGGCAAGGCTGGGCACAGCGGCCGCGATTTCCACTTCTTCCGCCATACATACTGCTTAAAAGACATTGACCAGAGTAGCAATAACACAATGCCCCATGAACGAAAACTTCCACTTCAAGGCCAGTTTCTTTTTTTATTCTTTTTATTTCTGCCAAAGATAATTCTCTTGCCGGAACAACTCTGGTCATTCCCATGCGCTTCGCAGCAAAAGCACCACGAAAATCTGTCACCGTTAGCTGTGTGCTTCCGTGAATTTCCAAGTCAGGGAAATTCTCTCGAATGAATCGAACCGCACCAATATCCTGAACGATAACACCGTCTAAACCATTCTCATAATAAGGAAAAAGAAAGTCTCCTAATTCTTCAAAAAGCTCTTTCTCTTTCATTAATGTGTTCACTGTAAGATATAACTTACGTTCATGAAAATGTGCAAACTGCAGCGCCTCTATCATATCCTCTCTGGAAAAATTATGTGCATACGCTCTGGCACCAAACTTTTCACCACCCATATAAATCGCATCTGCTCCCGCTGCAACAGCCGCTTTTAAATGCTCGAAAGAACCTGCCGGAGCAAGTAATTCCGGCAGGTTTCTCTTTTTAATGAAATTCATTGTTCGTCTCCAGTCCAATAATCTGTTTTTGCAGCTCATTCACCTTTGCTTTATAATCTGCAACCAGCTTATTCGCTGCATCAAGCCGCATATCTTTATCGACAATCTGCTGCTTTAATTCATAAAGCTCCTGAGCTCTGTCCCGGCCATCCTGATTAAATACTTCAATCTCATCCCGAAGTTTAAAGAGTTCTTCTGTAATATTGAGCGCCAGCAAAATATCACGATATTCGGTGGAAAGCTTATTATATCCTGGCTGTTTTTTTAATTCTCTTATCTTGCCGTCAACATAGGAGGCAAGTTTTTGGAGATAGATATCACTTCCACCCGACAATCTATATACTTTACCGTCAATTACTACTGACAATTCACTTCTTTCTTCCATATCAACCCTCCTGTGATGCAAAATCTTTTAATAAATCTCCTCCGGTACCGGATATCCCATATGTTCATAGGCGAAAGCAGTTAAAGCCCGGCCTCTCGGTGTTCGCTTAATGAGGCCTCTCTGAATAAGAAACGGCTCATACACATCTTCAATCGTACCAGAGTCCTCTCCGATTGCTGCTGCTAGTGTATCTAAACCTACCGGTTTTCCCATAAACTTTGTAATCATCGCTTCTAAAAGGTTGCGGTCTGTCGCATCTAATCCCATAGAATCAACCTCAAGTAAATTAAGTGCCGTCTGTGCTACCTCATATGTGATCATACCGTCATATCGAACCTGTGCAAAGTCTCTTACCCGCTTAAGCAGTCGATTCGCCAGTCTTGGTGTCCCACGACTTCTTTTTCCAACTTCCATTGCACCGGCCTCATCAATCTTTACTCCAAGAAGTTCTGCTGAGCGTTCTACAATTACTTTCAATTCTTCATCTGTATAAAATTCCAGACGGTTTACAACTCCAAAACGGTCTCGAAGCGGTGCAGTAAGCATTCCTGCTCTTGTTGTAGCTCCTACCAATGTAAAATGAGGAAGTTCTAAACGTATAGACTTCGCTGAAGCGCCCTTTCCAATCATAATATCAATAGAAAAATCCTCCATTGCTGGATAAAGAACTTCCTCCACCTGCCGGTTCAGTCGGTGAATCTCGTCAATAAAGAGAACATCTCCATCAGAAAGTCCATTCAATACTGCCGCAATTTCTCAATCGCCGGTCCGGAAGTAATCTTCAAATTACTGTCCATTTCGTTTGCGATAATCCCTGCTAATGTTGTCTTTCCAAGACCCGGAGGGCCATATAATAATACATGGTCAAGAGACTCTCCTCGCATCTTAGCCGCCTCGATAAATACCCGAAGGTTCTTTTTTACCTTCTCCTGTCCTATATATTCTGATAAATTTATATCTACATTGTTTAGCCCTTCGCTATCAATTCTATGTATTAAAATTTTTCCACCACAACGCTTTTTTAACTGTCCATGTTATCACCTTATAAAAATGTTAATACTTTCTTCAATGCTTCTTTTAATAACTGTTCTGCATCTAACTTCTCTGCTTCCGGCACACTATGTACGGCACGATATGCTTCTCCATTCGAATAGCCTAATGCTACTAATGCCTGTACAGTATCCGCAATGCTGTCTCCTTCTGTAGGGGAACTCTGTGGCGCTACTTCCTCTGTCCCTGAAACTGACTCTAAATCTTCTAGATTCAGCTTATCTTTCAGCTCGATGATCATTCTCTTCGCACCTTTGGGACCGATACCCGGTGTCTTAGCGATACTCTTCGCATCCTCACTAAAAACCGCATAATACAAATCTTCCACTGACATCGTGGAAAGTACCGATAATGCGGCTTTCGGTCCGATGCCTGAAATTCCAAGCAGAATCTGGAAAGTCTCTAACTCCTGAATCGAAGAGAATCCAAACAATGCCAACTGGTCTTCTCGTACATACAGATAGGTATGAAGCATCGCTTCCTCACCACTATTCACACCCTCAAGAACTCTTGACGGCACTTTTATCTGGTAACCAATTCCATGATTCTCTATCACAACAGAATCCTTCCCCTTATATGCAACTGTTCCCTTAATATATGAAATCAAACGAATTTCCTGCCTTCTTTTAAAATTGTTACTAGAGCGTGTTTGAAAAATATTTTCTGCAAGATGTGCATCACGCATTTTTCAAACACGCTCTAGAACTTATATTCTGACTTCTGACATGATACCATAATTCCCATCATATTACAACTCTTTTACTTTAAGCGCATTTACCCCTTTCTCGAAAATGTGTTTGACATATAAAACGTTCTCTGCTATGGTTATAACATTATTATACTAAGAATTTTTGAGACAACATATGTCATTCTGGAGGTATCATGTTAACGATTAATAAAATATTCCCACAAGAAAAGATTCCCGAAAAGACAGAATCTTTTTTATTTTTTGATATAGAAACTACTGGTTTTTCCAGAGACAACACCATCTTATACCTGATTGGCTGCGGATATTTTGCAGAAGAAGGATTCCAATTCATCCAGTGGTTTAATGATGACGGCACAAGTGAAGAAGAGATTCTCCTTGCCTTTCAAAATATTTTATCAAAAAAAGACTGGCAGCTTGTCACATTTAACGGCAACAGCTTTGATATTCCTTATTTAAAGAGGCATTACGACTTAAATGAACTAACCTGTGATATAGAAAAATATCCATCCCTGGATTTTTACCAGTTTTTAAAACCTTTTCAAAATCTTTTTCAGATGACACATGGAAAACAAAAAGACTGGGAACAGTTTCTTGGCTTAAATAGAGAAGACAAATATGATGGCGGACAGCTTATCGCTGTTTACAAAGACTACCTTATGTCAAAGGACGAAGACTTGTTACATAATCTTCTGCTTCACAATGAAGATGATTTACTTGGTATGAAATATCTTCTTCCGCTCTTTTCCTATCGTCAGATTTTCCTTGAGGACATCACTTTACAGAGAATCGCACCCACCAATAAAGTGTTTGAACGTGGAAATGGCAGCATTGCTATCTCCTGCAGACTTCCTCTCCCTCTGCCACAGCCATTAGAGGTATCTACCCCTATAGGAGATCTCTTTTCTGACAAAAAAGATTTGTCCATACTGACGATCACCCTTCCTTTTGTTGAGGACGTGTTAAAACATTTTTACAAAGACTATCACAATTATTATTATCTTCCAAAAGAGGAACGGGCGATTCATAAAAGTGTCGGCTGCTATGTTGAACGCCAATACCGCCGGGCAGCAAAAGCTTCTACCTGCTATGTCAAAAAAGAAGGAATCTTCCTGCCGCTTCCAAAAGCGCAGAAACATTTTGGAATACAGATAGAGAATTATCCTTATGAAAAGACTTTTCCTTTGTATAAGAGAGAATATAAGGAACTTCGATGGTTTGCAGAATTTGATGATGTATTCTCAGAAAAAAATACGGGGATTTCTGTATATTTGCGGGATATCATAAAAGAACTGCTGATTACTCGTATGGAATGTGATTTATAGGATAAGTAATTCTGCTACAGCCAAAGACAGAACCAGGAAAGAGAAAGAATCCCTATTTGTGACCTCGAAGCAAAAATTGGATGCAAACGTTTCCACGAACATTCAACCTGCCGCGACTAAAGTCACAAATATAGATTCTTTTCTTCTCTGAGAGTGTCTATTTTGCCTGTAAAACTACCGTTCAATAAAGTTTCGAATAGATTTCAGTGCATTTTTTTCCAACCTGCTCACCTGAGCCTGCGAGATGCTGATTTCATCAGCAACTTCTGTTTGTGTTTTCCCCTCAAAGAATCGTTTTTCAATAATGTGATATTCCCTTCCGGAAAGCTGATTCATGGCTTCCTGGAGAGAGAGATGCTCGATCCAGGTGTCTTCTTTATTTTTCTTGTCGCAAATTTGATCCATCAGAAACAGAGGATCATTTCCATCCTGATAGACTGGTTCGAAAAGGGACATAGGGGTGGCAATCGCATCCAGGGCATAAATAATATCTTCCTCGGGAATTTCCGTTTTTTTGGAAACTTCCTCAATCGTGGGGGTGCGGTTCATTGATTTAGTGAGCTGTTCTTTTGCATAGATTGCCTTGTAAGCAGTATCACGAAGGGAGCGGCTGACGCGGATACTGTTATTGTCTCTTAAGTACCTTCGGACTTCTCCGAGAATCATAGGAACAGCATAGGTAGAGAATTTTACATTTAAAGTGCGGTCAAAATTATCAATGGCTTTCATAAGACCGATACAGCCGACTTGGAATAAATCATCGGCATGTTCGTGATTGCTGGAAAAACGCTGGATAACACTTAAAACAAGACGCAGATTGCCTTTCACATATTGTTCTCTGGCATCCATATTTCCCTGTTCAATTTGTATGAATAGATTTTCCTTTTCCTCATCGGATAAAAGAGGCAGTTCCGAAGTATTTACTCCACAGATTTCCACTTTGTTTAAAAACATCGCTATCCTCCTAAGATGAACATGTACTTTCAGAATTTTATGCAATAGAAAATGCATCTGTATAAAAGGATGAACTTAAAAAAATAAAAATATTCATATAAAAGGTGAATATATTTAAGAAATCTGTTATAATGGTAAATGTGAGAGAAATGGCTGCACATTTTTTCACGGAAAATTTCAAATTAGATAGGAGGATATCAACATGGTTGCAGAAATCGTATGTGTGGGAACAGAACTTCTGCTGGGAGATATCGTAAACACGAATGCACAGCATATATCAAAAGAGCTTGCCCATATAGGAATTGATTTATACTACCAGACAGTGGTAGGAGATAATAAGGAACGCGTGTGGAATGTATTAGACACAGCTTTGAAGCGTTCAGACCTAATTATCATGACAGGTGGACTTGGTCCGACGAAAGATGACCTTACGAAAGAAGTAGCGGCATCTTTTTTTGGGAAGAAATTAGTCTTTCATGAGCAGACATATGAACACGTCAGAAAGAAACTGGAATCTTATGGAATAAATGAGATGACAGAAAGCCAGAAAAAACAGGCATTAGTCCCAGAAGGTTCTCTTGTAGTTACCAATCCTGCAGGACTTGCTCCGGGAATCATTATGGCACAGGGAGATAAGGCAATCGTTATGCTGCCAGGTCCGCCAAAGGAGATGAAGGCTGTTCTTGCCGAGTGCTGTCACCTTTTCATTAACCGTCTTTCCGACCAGGTATTTGTATCAATCAACATTAAGTGCAAAGGCCCGGACGAGCTTCCGTTAAGAGAGATTGGAGAAGCACCAGTTGCAGATTTATTAGGAGACATCCTTGATAATGAGAATCCGACAGTCGCAACTTACGCAAAAGAAGACGGCGTATTAATACGAGTAACTGCATCCGGAAAGACAAGAGAAGACGCCCTTACCGCCATGCAGCCGGTCGTAACAAAAATTGCAGAAATACTTGCCGGAAAGATTGCGTGGGTAAAGGAAGAAGTGTAACTAAAAAACATTAAATTGAAAGAGGAAAAAAGTGGAAACATCTAGTTTAAAAAGAATAGTAAATAAATATACAGAGACCAGTCTGATCATCCGTATCTTAATCGGTATGGCAATCGGTGTGGTGCTGGCACTTGCTGTGCCTCAATTTACAGGAATCAAGATTCTTGGAGACCTTTTCGTAGGAGCATTAAAGGCAATCGCTCCATTACTGGTATGTCTTTTAATTATGAGTTCTTTAGCTCAGACAAAAGAAGGACATAACGGAAACATGAAAACTGTAGTAATCCTTTATATGTTCAGTACAATAATGGGAGCAATCGTAGCGGTAGCAGGAAGCTTCTTATTCCCATTAAAAATCACATTAGCAGATGCTGTACAGCAGGAAGCTCCAAAAGGAGTCGTAGAAGTACTTGAAAATCTCCTTTTAAAAATCGTAGCAAACCCAATTGATGCATTAGTAAATGCAAACTATCTTGGAGTACTTGCATGGGCTGTTATTCTTGGAATCGCTCTTAAAAAGTCTACACCAGGAACAAAACAGATGCTCTCTGATGCCTCTGATGCAGTATCTCAGGCAGTACGCTGGATTATCAATCTTGCTCCATTTGGTATTTTAGGTTTAGTATTTAATGCTGTATCCACAAGTGGTATGAAGATTTTCACACAGTACGGAAAACTCATCCTTTTACTCGTAGGATGTATGTTATTCCAGGAATTTATCACAAATGGTATTATTGTAGGATTTTGCCTTAAGAAAAATCCATATCCATTAATTTCACGTTGTGCAAGAGAAAGTGGATTAACAGCATTCTTCACAAGAAGTTCAGCAGCAAACATTCCTGTAAATATGGAACTTTGCGAAAAAATGGGCTTAGATAAAGATAACTATTCCGTATCCATTCCACTTGGTTCTACAATCAACATGGACGGAGCGGCAATCACAATTACAGTAATGACATTAGCAGCTGCACATACACTTGGAATCAGCGTAAGCATTCCAACAGCAATCGTATTAAGTATCTTAGCAACACTTTCCGCATGTGGAGCATCAGGAATCGCCGGAGGTTCTCTCCTGTTAATCCCTGTAGCATGTTCCCTTTTCGGAATCTCCAATGATATTGCCATGCAGGTAGTAGGGGTAGGATTTATCATCGGTGTAATTCAGGATTCCTGTGAGACAGCCCTGAACTCATCTTCTGATGTACTGCTTACTGCAACAGCAGAATTTATGCAGTGGAGAAAAGCTGGAAAAGAAATACCATTTTAAAGCTTGAATTGCCGCAGGCAAGGTAGACGCCCACAGAAAGAGAAATAACCTATATTTGTGA
>ENA-OOZT01002165-OOZT01002165.1-human-gut-metagenome-genome-assembly--contig:-NODE-2165-length-11727-cov-2.632025_pt1 | contig 11727 bp, 9 predicted proteins | sample MGYA00241192_ERZ501407 | MGnify/ENA primary metagenome ERZ501407 (study PRJEB25962, sample SAMEA2042911) | human gut metagenome | biome: human gut; feature: human-associated habitat; material: faeces...
ACCGCACCACGGCCACCCTTTGCAATGAGCTGCAAACCGCCTGCACCCTGGCCGAGACCGGCCAAATGCCGCAGGCACAGCAAGCTTACCGAGCGGCTGCGGATAACGCTGCCCAGGCCAGCAAGGTGCTGGGGATGCTGGTGCGGCGCAATCTCATCGACCAGATGAACCAGACCTTAAGCCTGCTGCCCGGCTGTGCTAAAGAAGAGAACCTTACGGACCTCACCCTAGAGACGGACCGGGCCTGCTGCCAGCTGCAACAGATACAGCAATCATTTTTCGGCAGTTTTTGATCGGCTGTCCAGCATGTCCTTCAATTCTTCCATAAAAGTGTTGACGTCGCTGAACTGGCGGTAGACGGAGGCGAAGCGCACATAGGCGACATCATCCATCTGCTTGAGTTCCTGCATAGCCAGATCGCCAATATGGATGGAAGAGACTTCGCGGTCATAGGAGTTGAGCAACAGCTGCTCGATCCGGCTGACAGCGTCGTCCAACTGCTGGTAGCTGACGGGGCGCTTTTCGCAGGCGCGCAGCATACCGTTCAGCAGCTTCTGGCGGTCAAATACCTCACGGGAGTGGTCTTTCTTGACGACCATCAGGGGCACCGTCTCGACGATCTCGTAGGTCGTAAAACGCTTTTTGCAGTTCAGACATTCGCGGCGGCGGCGGATCTTTTCACCGTCCTCAGTCGGGCGGGAGTCAATAACTTTGGAATCCACTTCCCCACAATACGGGCATTTCATAGCTGTCTCCTTACTTGTACAGGGTCATCAGGCTTCCTTTTTGGCAGCCTTTTTCTTGGACTTCCAGTCGACCCACAGCGGCGTAGCGATGCAGATCGTGCTGTACACACCACTGACCATGCCGAACAGCAGCGGGAACGCGAAGGTGTAAATGCTGTCCAGACGATAGATGACGGACACAACGCAGACGACACCCAGCGCCAGGCAGGTGGTGATGGAGGTCATCAGCGAACGGGAGAAGCTCTGGTTGACGGACAGGTTGACCAGCTCGGCCAGGCCCATCTGCTTTTTGCTGTACAGGGCACTGTTCTCGCGGATACGGTCGTAAATAACGACGGTATCGTTGATGGAGTAGCCCAGGATGGTCAGCACGGCAGCGATGAAGTTGCCGTTCAGAGGAATACGCAGGATGACAAAGACGCCGAAGACGACGAACATATCATGCAGCAGGGCCACGATGGCGGTGGAACCAGCCTTGAGACCGCCGATCTTGCGGAAGCGGAAGGCCACGTAAGCCAGGATCAGCACGCAGGCGGCGACCAGGGCGACCAGGCTCTTGAACAGGAACTCCTTACCGATGGTGGCGTTGACATTGCTGACCTCGTTCTGCTCGAAGTTGTTTTCGGGGTGAGCTTCGTTGATGGTGGTCAGCATATCGTCCAGCTGCTCGGTGGTCAGGGTCTGGCTGCCCGGCAGGGTCACGGTCAAGGTCTGGTTGCCGGAAATGTCGGAGCCGGTCTGGAGGGTCAGGTCGCTCTGGCCCAGCTGGCTGCCGATCTCGCTCTTCAGGCTGGGCAGATCAACGTCGCCCTCATAGCTCAGGGTGACCATGGAGCCGCCCTTGAACTCGACGTCCATCTTGACGCCGAACACGGCGCAGAAGACGAGGACGATGGCGATCAGTGCGCAGGAGAAGGTGTAGAACTTCTTGCGGTTGCCGATGAAGTTGATGTGCGGGGTCTTGTACTCAGCAGTGCCATCCTTCTTGCCGCCGTACAGCCAGGGGTTGCGCAGGGCCTTGCAGTGGACGGCGCCGCGGATCATAACGCGGGTAGCCCAGACACCGAAGACGAAGTTGAGCAGAACGCTGGTGAGCAGTGTAAAGCCGAAGGAGTAGACAGTACCGGCGGTGGAGGGTCCGAACCAGAAGAAGATCGGGTTGAACACCTTAGCCCAGAAGCCGTCGGTGGGGCCGAAAGCGCCCATCAGGATAGCGGCGACGATGACGATGGTGACGTTGCCGTCGATGATGGGGGTCAGGCCCATCTTGAAGCCGCTCTTGACGGCGGCAGGCAGGGTCTTGTTCTTAGCGAGCTCTTCCTTGATACGCTCGGCGGTGATGACGTTGGCGTCAACGCCCATACCGATGCCCAGGATGATACCAGCGATGCCGGGCAGGGTCAGGGTAGAACCTGGGAACACAGTAAAGTAGCCGGAAACGACAGCCAGGGTAGCGACCACCTGGCCGAACAAAGAGATGGTAGCGATGGTACCGGGCAGACGGTAACGCACAATCATCATCACAGCGACGAGCGCAAAAGCGATGATGCCGGCCAGAACCATGACCTCCAGACTCTTAGCGCCCAGAGACGGGCTGATAGTGGAGTAGCTCTCGGCAGACAGGGCGAAAGGCAGTGCGCCGGAATTGATCTGGTTGGCCAGCGCGGAAGCGCTGTCCTGATCAAAGTTGCCCTTGATGATGGCCTCGCCGCCGGTAATGGCCTCGTCGACTGTGGCGGTGGAGATGTTTTCATCATCCAACCAGATGGAGATCGTGCCGTTGTTGGCGGCTTGCTCGGTGGTAGCATCGGCAAAAGCAGCAGCACCAGCGGAGTTGAACTTCAGCTGGACGACCCAGCCCTCCGTCTCGTTATACGCGGCATTGGCGGAAGTCACGTCGTCACCGCTGAGGATTTCTTCCCCATCTGCGGTGGAACCCTTGCGGAACACCATCTTAGCGGTGGTGCCGATCTCATCGATAGCCGTCTGCGGGTTGAAATCAGCCTCGCCGGTCTTCCATGGGAAACGGACGATGATACGATCCTTGTTACTGTCAACATAGCTCTCGTAGTCCGTAATGCCCAGGCCGACCAGACGGTCCTCGATAACGGTTTTTGCCGCCGTCATCTGTTCGGGGGTGGCATCCACATCACCGGCGGGCATAAAGGTAACATCGACGCCGCCGCGGATATCGATACCGAAGCGGATATCCGAAGCACCCTTGATGTAGATGTTCTTAGTGTCGCCGTACTGATAGCTTACGCCGAAGATCGCAGTCAGGGAAAACACCACGATCAGAATTGCCACGACAAACAGCGGCCATGACTTCCCTTTCTTGTTCATAGAAACCTCCAAAAATATGCCCGCGCCTGCGGGCGGGATAGATTTATGCGCCGGAATTACTGCTGATCCGCCAGCAGCTTTTCGACGACCGCCAGACGTACACAGACGCACAGCAGAGCCGATGCAGTCTCGACTTCGTCAAGGCTGGGATAGGTCGGCGCAATGCGCAGGTGAGAGTCCTCGGGATCCTTGTGGTAGGGGTAAGCGGAGCCTGCCCCGGTCAGCGTGAGGCCGCAGTCTTTGCACAGCTGGGCAACGCGCTTGGCACAGCCCGGCATAACGTACAGGCTGATGAAGTAACCGCCCTTGGGGTTGGTCCAGTGGGCAATGTTGCCGCAGGGGGTCAGCTCGGTGGCAAAAGCGGTCTTGACGGCGTCAAAGCAAGGCACCAAGCGGCGGCGATGCTTGGCCATGTGGGCGAGTACGCCCGCTTTGTTCTTGAGGAAGCGGACATGGCGCAGCTGGTTCATCTTATCATAACTGATGATCATGGTAGAGAAGCGCTTGCACATGTACTTCATCGAGTTCTCACTGCAGGCGATGGCAGAGACACCGGCACCAGGGAAAGTGATCTTGCTGGTGGAAGTGAACATGAAGACGCGATCCTCATTGCCGTACTTCTTGGCCTCGTTCAGCAGCACAGGGGTCTCGATGATTTCATCGGTCAGGTGGTGCACGATGTAGGCCTCGTCCCAGAAGATCTTGAAATCCGGGGCAGCGGTCTTGAGTGCGGCAAAGCGGCGAATGGTCTCATCGCTGTAAGTGTAGCCATCTGGGTTGGAGTACTGCGGCACGCACCAGATGCCTTTGATGGTGTCATCCTCAGCCACGAGCTTCTCGATCATGTCCATATCGGGGCCGTCTGGGCTCATAGGGACGCTGATGAGGTCAAAGCCCATTTCGGTGATGGCGAAGTGGCGGTCATAGCCGGGCACCGGGCAGAGGAACTTGCGCTTCTCTACCTGGGACCAGGGGCACGGAGAATCCTGGAAGCCAAACATATAACCGATGGCTACCAGGTTGTACATCAGCTGCAGGCTGGAGTTGCCGCCCACAAAAACCTCCGCGGGCTTTACGCCAAACACATCGGCAAACAGTTCGCGAGCCTCCTGCAGGCCTTCCAATTCGCCATAGTTGCGGGCGTCGAAGCCGTCATCGGTGGTGTAGTCGTCCATCTTCAGCAGATCCATCGCCAGATCCATCTGGTGAGGGCCGGGCTTGCCGCGGGCCATGTTGAGTTTCAGGCCCATATCCTGAAACTTCTTGTACTGTGCTTCCAGCGCAGTTTTCTCTGCGGTCAGCTCGTCACGATTCATTGACAGGTAATCAGCCATAATCAAAGTCCCCCTATATCATTTTCCCACACGCTGTATCCCCTCTATTTTGATACAGCACATGCGTACATTACATTATATACGGTTTTGAGCAAAAGAACAAGCGTTTTTGCCGCATTTTTGCCCGCAAAACGCAAATAGTGTACCAAAAAGCGGGATATTTTTGCATTTTTAAAAAGTCAGAAGCCGTTTTTACTGAATTGACGAGAGATTTTCTACGGATTTTTGACGAGAGATTGCAGGGACAGACTTGCTGCAGGGCGGCTTTTTGATATGCCGGATGCCAAAAGGAAAGAGCCTATATTCAACTGCAAAACGTTGAATATAGGCTCTCATGCCGCCGACCGGGATCGAACCGGTACGGTATCGCTACCGAGGGATTTTAAGTCCCTTGCGTCTGCCAGTTCCGCCACGGCGGCACAATGTACAGCTAACTTTAGCATACATACGCGCAATTGTCAAGCTGTACGGTGGGCGAGGTGTCCCCTGCTTATCGCAAATTGTCACCTTGGAACGTTAAATTTTATCGCATATTCCCTGCCCGTGGATTTTTATTTAGGCCCTGCTTATTTTGATTTTTCAATCAGCTCCCGGGCGTTGGCCAGGCTCAACTCGGTGACTTTATCGCCGGAGATCATGCGGGCCAGCACTTCCACGCGGCCGTTCATATCAAGGGTATGGATCTCAGTAAAGGTGCGGTCATCGCGTACGTTTTTCTGGATGAGCAGCTGGTTATCGGCAAAAGCGGCCACCTGCGGCGTATGGGTGATGCAAAGCACCTGATGACCTGCCGCTGTCTGGTGCAGCAGCTGGCCGATGCGCCCCGCCGCCAGGCCGGAAACACCGGTGTCGATCTCATCGTAGATGACGGTGGGCAGGGCGTCGCGGTCGGCCAGGGCACTCTTGAACGCCAGCATAATACGGGAAAGCTCACCACCCGAGGCGATTTTGGCCAGGGGCTTGGGGTCCTCGCCAGGGTTGGTGGAGATGAGGAATTCCACCGTATCCTGCCCGTGGGAGGACAGCGGCCCCCGTGCATGCTTGAGGGCAAAGCGGATGCCCGGCATGTTCAGAAATTCCAGCGCCGCCCGCATCTCTTTATTCATTGCCGTAAAGCCCTTTAAGCGGCTCTGGGTCAGGGCTTCCGCAGCCTTTTTGGCGTCGGCATATAAGGCCTGCACCTGAGTCTTCAGTTCGGCAATCTTCTGGCCGGAGGACTGGAAGTTTTCCAACTCCGCCGCGGCGGCTTCCCGCCGGGCCAGCAGTTCTTCCACTTCCATGCCAAACTTTTGCTTAATGCGGTAGATCGTGTCGAGGCGGCTCTCGATCATGTCCAGTTCGCCGGGGTCAAAGCCGTAGGCGTCCAGGCGGTCGGCCAGCTCGGTGGCCAGGTCGCGGGCGCTATAGTACAAGTCGTTGAGGCGTTCGGACAGCGGGGCCAGCGTTTCGTCCAACCGGGCGCTGTTCTGCAATCCCTCGACCGCGCCGCCCAACAAGTCGGCGGCACCGGGCTGTTCACCGTCCTCGTCCCCTGCCAGCGCCAGGTGGGCGGCGGTGATGCCGTCCAAAATGCCTTGGGCGTGGGTGATGACGGTCTTGCGCTCCTGCAGGTTTTTCTCCTCACCGGGCTGTAATGCGGCGGCATCGATGGCGTCGATTTCAGCGGTCAGTGCTTCGATCTTGCGCTGCTTGTCGGCCTCGCTGGCATTGAGGGCGTCCAGCTGGCGCTTGACGGTGACCAGCTCACGGTAGCGGCGGTAGTAATCTGCAAACAAATCACGGTTCTGGGCATACTGGTCCAGCAGACCCAGGTGCAGGGCAGGATTCGTCAGGCTTTGGCTGTCGTGCTGGCCGTGGATGGACAGCAGCCCTGCGGAAATATCCCGCACGACGGCGGCGGTAGCGGGCATGCCGTTGACGCGGCAGCTGCCCTTGCCCTCAGCGTTGATCTCGCGGTAGAGCAAAAGGTCGTCGTTGGCCTCATAGCCGCACTTTTCCAGCTGCTTTTTCACCGACTGGGGGATATTTTCAAAGGTTGCCCAGATGCAGGCTTTCTGTGCGCCGCTGCGCACCAGTTCCCGCGAGGTGCGGTTGCCCAGGATGGCGTTGATGGAATCGATCAGGATCGATTTGCCTGCGCCGGTCTCGCCGGTAAGCACGTTAAAGCCGGGGGTGAAATTCACCTCGGCTTTTTCGATCACGGCTACATTTTCAATTTTCAGGTTTGCCAGCATGGGCCAGCCCTCCCCCGTCCGTTGTTATGCTTTGCTTAGCCGCGGCGGACATACTGCTGCAAAGACTTGCAGATCTCGGCCGCGCCATCCTCGGTACGCATGAGGATAAAGAACGTATCGTCGCCGGAAAGCGTACCGACAACCCCATTCCACTGTTTGGCGTCAAACACTTCACAGGCAGCGTTGGCCATGCCAGAGAAGCACTTGACCAGCACCAGATGCCCGGCGTAGTCGACCTTGAGGACTGACTCGCGGAAGATCATCTCGAACCGGCTGGGCGAATGGGTCACCTTGCCGGAGGCTGCTGCGGGCATGTAGCGGTAATGGCCGTCGGCATCGGCCACCTTGACCAACTGCAGGTCACGGATGTCGCGGGAAACGGTGGCCTGGGTCACATCGAACCCCTCCTCCCGCAGGTGGGCCAGCAGGTCCTCCTGGCGGTCGATGGGATGTTTTTCGATCAGATCGAGAATTGCCTGATGACGCGCGCTTTTCAAGTGAGATCAACTCCTCATCAATTTATTTTCAATGGCGTGGAACTGCTCGGAATCATAAAATGTGATCAGCTGCAATTTTTGGGGCGCAGCTGTTACGGTAAGTACATCGCCGGGCTGCAGATCGCACTGGGCGGTGCTGTCAGCGCAGGCATAGCAGGTATCGCGGTTTTCGGCATCAGCCACCAGCTCCAGCCTGCGGCCTGCGGCAAACACCAGCGGGGCCACCTGGGCGTTGTGGGCGCAGACAGGCGTCAACACCACCACATCAGCGGCGGCATCCAGCACCGGGCCGCCCGCTGAGAAGGAGTAGGCCGTGGAGCCGGTGGGCGTTGCCAGGATCAAGCCATCGCTGCGGTAGCTGCTGACAAAGCAGCCGTCGCAGTAGACTTTATAGTCCATCGGGTGCATGCGGGTGCGGCCGAAAAGCACCACATCGTTGATGGCTTCGGCCTGCCAGCCGTTGGCAGACCTGGCCAGCAGCAGGCCGCGCGGGTCGAGGGTATAGCGGCCCTCGGCCAGCAGACGCAACTTTTCGGGCATCTCCTCCACCTCGCAGGTGGCCAAAAAGCCCGTGCGGCCCAGGTTGACGCCCAGCACCGGCTTGCCATAATGCACACAGTCCAGCCCGGCTTTCAGCAGCGTACCGTCACCGCCGATGGTGATGACGAAATCGGCTTCGCGGTAGGCTTCTTCCTCAGGCAGAAAGCGGATGGGCACCTTGGATTCAAAGACCGGCTGGGCCATGACCACGGCCACACCCAACTCATGCAGCAGCGCGGCCGCCTGGCCGGTGACTGCATAGCCGCTGTCCTTGGTAGGGTTTGTTACCAGTAAAACCGTCATTGCGGGTACACCCTCTTACTCAGTGCAGATTCGGGGCCTTATCCAGCGTTTCGTGGGCTTTGGCCACGGTTTGCTCGATCAGGCTCTCCGGCAGCGGCTGCGGATTTTCGCAGTGCTGCACGTACATCAAAAACTCGATGTTGCCCTCGGGTCCCTTGATGGGCGAAAAATCCAGGCCCGCCGGGGTAAAATGGTTGGCCATGGCATAGCCCTGGGCCATCTCCAGCACCTCACGGTGGGTGGCAGGCTCACGCACGACGCCTTTTTTTCCTACTTTCTCGCGCCCGGCCTCAAACTGAGGCTTGACCAGGCAGACGCCTACGGCATCCGGCGTGGTAATGGCATCAGCCACCGGGAAGATATGTTTGAGCGAAATAAACGATACATCAACGCTGAAGAACGCCACCGGCTCTGACAAGTCCTCGGGCTTTACATTGCGGATGTTGGTGCGTTCCATGTTGACGACGCGCTCATCGGTGCGCAGGCTCCAGGCCAGCTGGCCGGAGCCCACGTCCACCGCGTAAACTTTTACCGCGCCGTTTTGCAGCATGCAGTCGGTAAAGCCGCCGGTGGAGGCACCTATGTCCATGCAGACTTTGCCATCCGGCCGCATGGGAAAGACCTGCATCGCCTTTTCCAGTTTAAGACCACCGCGGCTGACATAGCCGATGTCGTGCCCGCGCACTTCGACTTTAGCGTCGGGGCTGATCATCTCACCGGCCTTATCCACCTTCTGCTCGTCCACAAATACAATGCCGGACATGATGAGGGCTTTGGCGCGCTCTCGGCTTTGGACAAGGCCGTTCTGGCAAAGGTACTGGTCAAGACGGATCTTACTCATGCTTGGGTTCTCCTTACTTTATACAGGCAAGGACGTCCGCAGCCAAGGCGGCGGCATCCAGATTTTGGTCTTTGCGCAACTCTGCCACACTGGCGTGGAGCAGATGGGAATTATCGACAGCGTGCAGCAGGTATTTTCCCTGCCAGCCGGCCTGCTGCAGGGCAAAGCCCAGCTGCTGGCCGATGCCGCCGGTGCGGATGGCATCCTCGGCAAACAAAATCGTATCGTAATCGGCCAAGGCTTCGCACAGACCTTCCGGCAGCGGGAAGATGCGGGTCAGCTTGTAGGCGTCAGCGGCCACTTTCTTTTGCAGCAGCAAATCGGTGGCAGCGATGATTTCTTCACTTTCGGCGCCATAGCTGACGAGGGCGACTTTCGCGCCCGGCCGGGTGTCGATCTTATCAAACAGGTTGCCCGTGCAGCCAAGAGCCGCCAGGGCTTCTTTCTCATTGCCGCGGGCGTAGCGGATGGCGCGGGGACCGGTCATATCCTTGACAAGGTGCGGCAGCCAGTATTTCAGCTCCGCATAGTTGGCGGGGGCGAATACGGGGATGCCGATCTGGCTGAAGAAAGCCGGGTCGTAGATACCCTGGTGGGTCTCGCCGTCGCCAGGGACAAGGCCCGCACGGTCAACGCCAAACAGCACGTTCAGGTGCATCAGGCTGACATCGTGGATAATCTGGTCGTAGGCACGCTGGAAAAAGGTGGAGTAGATGGCCACCGTGGGCAGCAGCCCTTGGCTGGCCAAGCCCGCTGCAAAGCTGACGGCGTGCTCCTCGGCCATGCCGACATCATAGAACCGCTCTTTGTGGCGGTGCTTGAAGAAGTTGAGGCCGGTGCCGTACTTCATAGCCGCCGTGATGGCGCAGAGTTCCGGCACATCGTCGCCGATCTCGGCCAATGTGGAGCCGAACACCGTCGAGAAGGAATCCTTGGGAGACAGCTCCGGGTCGGTCAGGTGGCTTAAATCAATGGAAGAAACGGCGTGGAACTCGCCGGGGTTTTCCTCGGCGGGCTTTAAGCCCTTACCTTTTTGGGTGACCACGTGCAGGAAGATGGGGGCGAACTGCTCCTGCAAGTTCGTGAACATCTGTTCCATCAGCAGCACATCGTGGCCGTCCACAGGGCCGATATACTGGAAGCCCATCTCCTCGAACATCGTAGAGTGGTAGATGCCCCGGCGCACCAGCTGTTTGCCGCCCTGCAGCACCTTGACCATGGCATTGCCCGCCACAGGAATACGCTCCAGCGCGGTTTCCATCTGGGCTTTAACGTGGAAATATTTTGGGTCGGTGCGCAGTTTGGTCAGATAATTGGCCATCTGGCCGACGTTTTTCGAGATCGACATCTTGTTGTCGTTCAGGATGCAGATCAGGTTGTTCAGCTGGCTGACGTTGTTCATGCCCTCGTAGACCATGCCGCCCGTAAAGGCGCCGTCGCCCACGATGACGACCACTTTGCCCGGCTCACCTTTGAGCTTTTTGGCACGGGCAATGCCGATAGCGGTGGACAACGCCGCGCTGCCATGACCTGCAATGAAGGTATCGCAGGGGCTTTCCTTCGGGTTGGGGAACCCGGACAGGCCGTTTTTCTGGCGCAGCTCGGCAAAGCCAGCCATGCGGCCGGTGAGCAGTTTATGAGTATAGCACTGGTGGCCAACATCAAACAAAATTTTATCCTGCGGCAGGTCCAGGGCGCGGTGCAGAGCCACCGTAAGCTCTACCACACCAAGATTGGAGGACAAGTGCCCCCCTGTTGCGGAAACGCTCTCGATCAAAAATTGACGAATTTCCTCGCACAGGGCAGTCAGTTCACTCTCCTGCAGCCGCTTCACATCGCCGGGCGCCTGGATGCGCCCTAAAAGCGGATAGGTCATTGATAAGCACCTCGCTGTAAATTTACGCGCTCATACCATGGGCATTGCAAACCCAAGTGCGATGCCGAGTACAGCACCCGTCAGCACTTCGATCGGGGTATGGCCGACCATTTCCTTTAATTTTTTACCACCCAGGAACGGCAGGGCGTTCACGCCCTGGTCCATCCACTCGTTAAACATCCGGTTCAGCAGTTTGGCCTGCTCGCCCGTTTCGTAGCGCACACCCATGGCATCGTACATAACGATGATGGACACAACCGCCGCAAGGGCGAACTCAGTCGAAGTGACGCCGCAGTAGCGCCCGGTAGCCACTACCATGGCGCATACGGTGGCCGAGTGGGAGCTGGGCATGCCGCCCGCACCCCACATACGCTCCGGGATAAAACGATGGAAGATGAAAAGGTTCAGGATCACCTTGATGAATTGCGCCAGAAAAGAACCGCACAGCGCTGTTACCAGCACGTAGTTCCACCCCAGCGCGGCGTGCAGCAGTGGCATGGTATCCTCACTTCCTATTGGCAAAACCGCAGGGCCGTTTTGGCGGCGCGTGCGGGATTTGTCTGTTTTTACTTTTTGCGCTGCAGCAGTTCCCCTGCCAGCAGGCGCAGGAAATCCTCCTGCGCACCAAACCCATCCAGGGCCGCCATGGCGGCATCGTTATGCTGCTTTGCCAGCGCACGTGCCCCGTCCAGGCCGTAGAGGGTGATAAAGGTTGTTTTGTCGTTATCGGCATCGCTGCCGACGGGCTTGCCCAGCTCTTCGGTGGTAGAGGTCACATCGAGGATGTCGTCCACGATCTGGAACACAAGGCCCACTTCGGCCGCATACTGCACAAGGGCCTTGCGCAGGGCGGGCGCGGCATTGGCAGCCGTACAGCCCAGTTCCACCGCTACGATGATGAGTGCACCGGTCTTGTTGCGGTGCAGTTCTAACAGCTGGTCCTCAGTGGCACGGATGGTCTCGTAATGTTTGTCAAGTTCCTGCCCGTAGAGCATACCACGGGCACCGCCCCC
>ENA-OOZT01002168-OOZT01002168.1-human-gut-metagenome-genome-assembly--contig:-NODE-2168-length-11721-cov-5.853077_pt1 | contig 11721 bp, 7 predicted proteins | sample MGYA00241192_ERZ501407 | MGnify/ENA primary metagenome ERZ501407 (study PRJEB25962, sample SAMEA2042911) | human gut metagenome | biome: human gut; feature: human-associated habitat; material: faeces...
GGCAGCGGCTCGGGCTGCGCGTTGTTGTGCGCCGCAATGCCAAGCGCCAGCGCACCGCCGGAGGAAAAGCCGCAGGTACTGACATTTCCGCCGCCGTACAGTGTAATCATTTTTCGATAACGTTCGTACACCATCGCGTATGTTTCAGTAATGCAGCGTTCCATGCAGAGCGGGTAAAACGGAAACCACACATCACAGCCGGTCTCGCGGCAGAGCTTGCGCATCACAGGCAGGTCGCCCTTATCGGGGCCGATCACCATGCCGCCGCCAAAGAAATAGAGAATCGCGCGCTCGGACGGCTTCGGATGCTCTCGCACGATCAGGCAGGGAAAGCCGTTTACCGCGATCGTTTCATAATATGCCTTGCGGTCGGTGGGCGTAAAAACGCCACGATGCCGGTTCTGCTTTTCAATTTCCTTTCGCAGTGCATCCTCCGGCAGGGCGAACGCCTTTTTCGTGCCGGAGAGCTTATACACCGTGCGCAGGATGGATGCAAAAAATGCTCATGCTTTAGCCCCCTCATTTCCGCGCCGTAATGCAGAGCCAGCTTTTCTTTTTGTGTATCTGCACATCGTGAAAGCCTGCCTGCTCCAGATACGCCTTCAGCTCGGCGTCCTTGTAGATGGTCATGCCGCCGATGATCTCCGTCCACTTCTTGTCCTTGTTCGTATCGCCGTTGCTTTCGTTGCAGATGAGAAAGGTCCCGCCGGGCTTCAGCACCCGGTAAACCTCCCGGAAGCACTGCGGCAGATCGGGCCAGAAATAGACGGTTTCAAAGGCCGTTACCGCATCGAACCAGTCGCCTGCAAAGATCATATCCGCCACGCTGCCTTGCAGAACAGTGCAGCGGCCCTCCGCTACGGCGGCCTCGTTGACCTTTTTGGATTTCTCCACGCTGACGGGGGAATAGTCGATGCCCTTGACGATCCCCTGCGGGCATTTTTTCAGAAGTCTCTTGATGTTCGCCCCGCCGCCGCAGCCACAGTCCAGCACCCTGGCGTCCGGCGCAGCATTCAGAAATTGAAGACCCCATTGAGCCACGGCACTGTGCCCGACATTCATCATAGCGACCATGAGCTTCCCGCCAAAGCCTTCGGGCTTGCGGGTGTTTTCAAAGAATGACATATCACACCTCCGATTTCACACATTCCGCATAGGTCAGCGGGAAGGATGCCTTCAGAACAGCGCTTTTCCGCACCGTCCAGCCATTCTGACTTAGAAGGCGCAGGTATTCCGCACTCGTCCACTTGCTGTGGAGGGGAAAGCCCACACGCTTCATAAAAAATGCCCTGACCTTGCCGGAAAACGAGTTTCCCGCGTGGGTGAAGGTCGGCGCAATCAACACGCCGTCATCCTTCAGAACCCGCTTGATTTCTTGCAGGGCTTTCTCCGGCTGCGGCACGATGTGCAGCGCGTTGGACACAATCACCACGTCGAAGGACTCCTCCGCATAGGGCAGGCAGAACATATCCTGCACGGAGAAGTGCAGCTTGGCAGAGCGATTATCCCGCTTTGCCTCGGCGATCATCTCCGCAGAGGCGTCCGTCGCCTCGATATGTGCCACCGCATTCACGATGTGCTTTGCAATCAATCCCGTGCCGGCAGCAAGCTCCAGTACCGTCTTATGCCGCACGACCGGCCGGATCAGCTCATACATCTCGTCATACGCCGCCCGATCCTTTCGCATAAAGCGGTCGTAACGTCCGGCATTTTTGTCCCAGAAATTCTTGTGTTCCTGCATCGCTATCATTCCTTTCAATGTTAGATTAACCTAACCGATGCGTGCATCCGGGCGGTTAGATGACGCTAACCGTTGCACCTTGGAAAAGCCGCATCTCTGCGGCCTTCCGCTTATTTAAATAGCTCCCTGCAAGCACCGTACACCAGCGTTTCCAGCACCTGTGGGTATAACTCCCCGATCTGCTCCTTGTGAGAAACGGTAAGAATCAGTCCCCGCACCGTCGCAGCAGCCAAAGAGATGCCGCAATTTGGCACAAGGTCATATTTCTCCAGAAGCTGACGGATGTGCGTCTCGTCATCGTGGTAATGGATGTTTTTGATGTCATCCGGCAGTCTCTGCAAAAGCAGCTTCGCATCGTTTTCAATGAAAACCATGTCGCCGGTATCGGACAGTCTCCGGCAGACGGCAAGAACCGCCTTTGCCGCACGCTCCGACGGCGGTAAGCCGTTTGCTTCGCTCAGTGCATGGTCAGCCACCCCGTAAAGCTCGGAGTGGATACTTTCCAGAACCGCAAAGAAAGCCATCTCCTTGGATTCGTAGAATTTATAAAACGAGCCTTTTGCGATACCGACAGCCTTTGTCAGTTGATCCACGGAGGTTTTCTTCATCCCCAGTGTGACGGCGCAGCGTCTTGTTTCCTTTAGCAGCGCCCTGTGAAGTTGTTCTGTTTCATAGTCGGTAAAAGCCAAGCTCGTTCACCATCCAAATGACCATTTCGGTTCTTCTGGTCATATTATACCGCATTTTTTCTGGTTTGCAAGGGTGTAGAGAAAAACATACGCATTTTAACAAAAAATTATTTTCCCTTAACACATTATTTCATGAAAGCGCTCCTCTTTCTTTGGCAAAGAACTGCACCCCCCCTAAAATCAAAATGTTCTATCGGCTTTGACTTGAAAATACACATCGCAGTTATAGCCCGGCAAGCGGAAAGAGCATCACCGGCATTTCTGCCAAGTCGGCTGGAGCTTTTACTACCCCTGTCCGTCTCCGGCAGACGCCCCCGCCTCCATACACCCTTGGTTAGCCCTCACTAACCCTTTATATAGCCCATTTCCCGGGCATTCCTCATCTTTGTCCTCTTGTCACGCACATTCTTCTTCGTGTAGTAAGTCATTCGGCGAACCGATTCGGTATTCCATTTTTGAAAAAACTGTTAAATTCAGCAAAAATGCGCCCGCATAAGAGAAAATTTTCAATAAAAATTTCGCTAAAATATATTTTTCAAGAATTGCAATCTCTTCCAAATCGTGCTATGATTGGCAAAACCATACTTGCTCGGTATGCAGCAGGGCAGCCGCTTCCGGCACACCGTATGGTCAATTCTAACCGGCTGACGCCGGGGAAAGAGAGAGTGAGCTTATGAAACACGCAAAGCCCATGAAGCGGGCGTTGTCCGTGCTGCTGGCTCTGGTTCTGAGCCTGAGTCTGGTCACGCCCACCTGGGCCGCCGCCAAGACGCCTGCCAGCGGCACCGGCAACGGCCTCACCTGGGAAAAGATCGACAACCGTTCCACCGATCTGCGTTTGGATAAGAACAACGCTGAGAAGGTGGCACAAGACACTCCGGAATATGCAGACACCGACGTAGTCCGTGTCTCCATCGTTCTGAAAGATGCCTCCACGCTGGCGAAGGGTTACTCCAGCGAGGATATCGCTGCCAATTCTGCGGCTATGAAGTACCGCCAGAAGCTGGAGACCAAGCAGGAGAAGATGGCTAAGACCATCTCCAAAAAGGCTCTGGGCGGTGAGGCTCTGGACGTGGTCTGGAACCTGACTCTGGCGGCCAACATCATCTCCGCCAATGTGGAATACGGCCAGATCGAAAAGATCGAGAAGATCTCCGGCGTCGAGGCCGTGCTCATTGAGACCCGCTACGAGCCCTGCGTGGTAAAGGACAATGAGACCACCGATCCCAACATGGCTACCTCCGGCAGCATGATCGGCTCCCATGTGGCTTGGGCGGACGGTTATACCGGCGCCGGCTCCAAGGTGGCCATCATCGATACCGGTGCCGACACCGACCATCCCTCTCTGGATCCCGATGCCTTCACCTATGCCGTGAAGGACAGCGGCGCCACGCTGATGACCGCTGCTAATCTGACGGATACCGTTCTGGAGCAGCTGAACGCCTCCAAGAAGATGCCCGGCGTCACCGCCGATCAGCTGTACGTCAACGCCAAGATCCCCTACGGCTTCAACTACGTGGATGACGATCTGGATATCACCCACGCCAACGACAAGCAAGGCGACCACGGCTCCCACGTCACCGGTATTGCCGCCGGCAACCGCTTCATCAAGAACGAGGACGGCTCCTTCTCCCCCGCTCTGGATACCGCTCTGACGCAGGGCGTGGCTCCGGATGCTCAGGTGTTCGTTATGAAGGTGTTCGGCACCAACGGCGGCGCTAAAGACTCCGACTACATGGCCGCCATTGAGGACGCCATCCTGCTGGGTGCTGATTCCGTGAACCTGTCTCTGGGCAGCGGCAACCCCGGCACCTCCCGCAACTCCTATGCCGCCTATCAGGCCATCATGGAGAACATCACCAATAGCGGCACCGTGGTGTCCATCTCCGCCGGTAACTCCGGCAACTGGTTCGAGAACACTGCCAACCAGTATCCCTATGCCGAGAGCAACAGCTGGACCACCACCGGCTCCCCCGGCTCCTACACCAACTCTCTGGGCGTTGCCTCCGTAGATAACGTGGGCGGCACCGGTGATTACGTGGAAGTGGCCGGCAAGAAGCTCTTCTACACCGACAGCACCAGCGCTCCCATCCAGGCTCTGACGACTCTGGCCGGTGAGCAGCAGTTCGTGTATGTGGACACCGCCGGTAATGCCGAGGATTTTGCCGCCGTAAAGAATATCCTCACCGGTAAGATCGCCATCTGCAACCGTGGCTCCATCGCCTTCACCGATAAGGGCAACAACGCCATCTCCAACGGTGCCATTGCCCTGATCGTGGCCAACAACGAGCCCGGCACCATCAGCATGGTTACCGATGGCTATAACTACACGGCCCCCTATGTCTCCATGCTGCAGGCCGACGGCGAGTACATCAAGGCCAGCTCCGAGAAGCACACCACCGATTCCGGTCTTGTGTACTACACCGGCGCCATGACCGTGGGTGCTTCCGCCGCTGTCAACCATGCCTCCGCCGACTACTACACCATGAGCAGCTTCTCCAGCTGGGGCGTTCCCGGTTCTCTGGAGATGAAGCCCGAGATCACCGCCCCTGGCGGCAACATCTACTCCCTGAAGGACGGCGGTACCTATCAGAATATGTCCGGCACCTCCATGGCCGCTCCTCAAATCACCGGTATGGCCGCTCTGGTGGCTCAGTACATCCGTGAGAATGATCTCACCGAGCAGACCGGTCTCACCACCCGTCAGCTGGCTCAGTCCCTGCTGATGTCCACCGCCGAGCCCATGGTGGAGGATTACGGTGAGGACGGCGACGGCTACTATCCCGTGCTGCGTCAGGGTGCCGGTCTGGCCAACGTGGCCAATGCCGTTACCTCCGGCACCTACATCCTGATGGATGAGGGCGCCAACGCCGGCGCTGCCGACGGCAAGGTCAAGGTGGAGCTGGGCGACGATCCCGCCCGCACCGGCAAGTACTCCTTCGGCTTTACCATCTACAATCTGGAGGACGAGGCTGCTTACTTTGATCTGAGCGCCGACTTCTTCACGCAGGATCTGATGGCCTCCGACGGTGTGTACTTCGAGGATACCTGGACCGCACCCGTGGCCTCCAATGTCAATTGGACCGTGGACGGCGATCTGGTAGACCTCTCTGACAATGACGCTCTGAAGAACTGCGACTTTAACGGCGACGGCAAGATCAATGCCGACGACGGTCAGGCTCTGCTGGACTATGTCACCGGCGTACGTGCCGACATCGAGCACAAGGATGCCGCTGACTTCGACAGCGACAACGGCATCGATACCTACGACGCTTACCTGTTCTTCAAGCAGCTGAGCACCGCTCCCGTGGTAATCCCCGCCGGCGGCAGCCTCCATGTCACCGCCGATGTGACTCTGCTGGGTCTGGACGCCTACGACAAGGCCAGCGACAACACCGGCACCTATGTGGAGGGCTACGTGTTCGCCAATGAGCTGACCACCGCTGAGGGTGAGCTGGGCGACAGCCACTCCATCCCCGTGCTGGGCTACTACGGCAGCTGGACCGATTCCTCCATGTTCGATATCGGCAGCTACATTGAGTATGCCAACGAGCTGGAGACCCGTGTCCCCTATATGTACGCCTACAATGGCGCCAGCTCCGTGAACAATCAGGCTCTGACCATCCGTGCCGTGGGCGAGACCGATGCCTACTACTTCGGCGGCAACCCCTTCGGTCTGGATGACTTCTATGATGCCTCCCGTGATGCCATCAACCCGGAGATCAATAACTTCTACCGGATGACCTTCACCGCCATCCGCAACGCCGCCGCTTCCCACCTGACCATCACCGACGGCAGCGGCAAGGTGCTCTCCAATAGTGATCTGGGTGCAGTGAACTCCGCCTACTATTACAGCAACGGCGGTACTTGGCGCAGCACCAAGTACACCCTGAACATGGGCACTACCCCCAACGCAGCCGACGGCACCTACCTGAATGTGGACCTGACTCTGGCCCCTGAGTACTACGTCAGCTACGACAAGGACGGCAACGCCACCGTGGATTGGGATGCCCTGTCCGACGGCGCTACCATGCACTATGGTGCTCTGGTGGATAAGACGGCTCCCACCGTCTCCAACGTGAATCTGGGCACCGACGCCGACGGCAATAAGGTTCTGACCTTCTCCGCCAGCGATGACCAGTATCTGTCTGCTGTGGCCCTGCTGGACTACGACAAGGGCGGCATCGTCGCTGTGAACGCCGGTTCTCCCGAGGGCGCTGCCAAGGGTGCCAGCCAGAACTTCACCCTGTCTCTGGGCGATTCTACGGCTACCCATCTGCTGCTGCAGGTGTACGACTACGCTGAGAACTACGTCACCTACAAGCTGAACCTGAACCCCGATGAGCTGGCCGGTGATGTCACCGTGAAGCTCAACACCGAGGCCCTGACCCTCTACAAGGGCAACGTCGCCAAGCTCACCGCCAGCGTGGAGCCCTTCGGCGTACAGCCCGACACCGTGACCTGGTCCTCCGACAACACCGACGTGGCCACCGTCAATGATAACGGTCTCGTCACCGCTGTGGGCAAGGGTACTGCCAACATCACTGCCACCTCCGCGAAGAATCCCTCCGTCAGCGCCACCTGCGTTGTCACTGTCAAAACGGTGGAGGTCACCCTGAACGGCGCTCTGCAGGATGCCAAGGGCAAGGCTGAACTCTTCACCTGGGATCTGGGCAACGATGCCACTTGGACCGCCGGTTCCGAGCTGGAAGCCGGTTCCGTGAGTGCCACCACTCTGGATGATGACAACAACACCCTGCTGCTGTTGGATGGCGACAGCTACAACATGCACGAGGTAGATCTGGCCACCGGCAAGAACCTGCACACTTGGAATGGTATCGACGGCGGCAACGGCAGCAATCTCCCCCTGTTCGATATCGCTCACAGCTACCTGTACTCCGGCGAGCAGAACGGCTCCAACATGGTTTGGATCTACGGCTACTATGTCTCCTCCCTGCAGCATCCCGATGAGCTGAGCGCCAGCGCTTACAGCTTCCAGACGGATCTGGCTATGGAAGGCGCTACCTTCTTCACCGCCATTGCCAATATCGGCGCTTTCTATGTGAATGTCGGCGGCAGCAAGGCCCCTGCCGATGTGTATCTGGCTCTGGACGATGCCGGCAACATCTGGACGCTGGCATATGTCTACTACAACAACGAGGTCGGCCTGTACACTCTGGGCGATGTGGAAAAGACCACTCTGCCCGAGCTGAGCTATCCCGGCTTCGACCAGAGCAACTCCTCCATGGCCTCTCTGGTCTATGCCGAGGAGGATGGCGGCGATGTGCTGTATCTGTCCTACTTCAACGGCGAGACCAACGACATCTATCGTCTGGCCTATTCCACCGACGACGGCGACACCCATTACTGGGATGCCAGTCTGTTGGGCGACGTGGGCAGCGAGGTGTGGCCTGCCACTCTGTACTCCGCTGTTCCCGCCGCCTCCGGCGAGGCCGGTAACAACGCTGTCACCGTGAAGAATGCTCTGGGCGATGTGACTCTGGATGCCGCCTCCGCTATGGTGGAGACGCAGGCCAAGGCCCTGACTCCTGCCTCCGTCACCGGCAGCCTGAACACTGCCAACGGCGAGGGTACCGGCGCCGTCAAGCCCGCCGATGCCGAGACCACGACCCCCGTTTCCTCCATCACTGTCTCCGAGGATGAAAAGACCGTCACCGTCACCGTGGTTCCCAAGAACGACGATGTCACCACCAACGGCCTCTTCACCGTGGACTATGACGCCAGCGTCCTGACTCTGGCCGACGTCACCTTCGCCTCTCAGTACTCCTCTCACAAGGATGCCGACGGCAAGGTCACGCTGGGCTATGTGGATGTGGACGGCCTGCAGGCCGGTACCGCTGTGGCGACCCTGACCTTCACCGTCAGCGATCCCACCGCCGTGGATACCTCCACCGCCGTCACCGTTCACCAGACGGAGATCAACGATCAGACTGTGGACGTCACCGAGGATCTCACCGCTGACCTCCATCAGGACACCAAGGTCGTGAACGCCAAGCCCGCCACCTGCACCGAGGACGGCTACACCGGTGATACGGTCTGCGCCGCCTGCGGTAAGGTCCTGGCTAAGGGCGAGGTCATCAAGGCTCTGGGCCACGACTACAAGGATGGCACCTGCACTCGCTGCGGCGATAAGCAGCCCGGCGTCAACACCGGCGACAACAGCACCATGACCATGTGGACCATGTCCGCTGTGATGGCTCTGGCCGGCGCCGCCGTACTGGTCCTGCGCAGCCGCAAGGAGAAGTACGAGGGCTAATCCCTAAGTCTCCGCAGTATCATCTGCCATAAGATCAGCCCTCCGGCGAAAGCCGGAGGGCTGTCTTTCATGTATCCGCAGTACCATCGCCGGCAGGCGTGTTTGCCTGATTCATCGATGGTACTCCACACACAAAGGCAGTGGGCAAAAGCCCGCTGCCTTTTCTCATTTTTTCAGTTCAAAGCTCCCGGCCCATCAAAACACCGCCACGATGCCGCTGACATCGTCGCCGGGCTTCAACCGCGGATAGCGGTTGCAGCGGCTGTCCGCCGCCTCCCGCTGCCGCAGCTGCCGATACAGCTCCTGCAAGCACGGTTCCTCCGCTCCCAGCAGAGCCTCCCGCTGGCCGGAAAAGCCGTCGGAGAACAGCACCACTCGGGAGAGTTCTTCCCTCCGGTACACCCGATGCGTGCCGTGCCGGGCCGCCTCCGGGGCGAAGCCTGCGATCCAGTAGCCTCCCGGCCGGTTCATCATCCGCCGGTGCCGCAGCAGCATCTCTCGCACCTCCGGCAGCTGCCGTGCCTCGATGACGTCGATACCTCGCTCCCGGTGCAGACGGCACATCTCCGCCACTACAGCGCCGTCCAGACGGCTCACCGCCTCCTGAGACACCAACTCCGGCCCACGCCCGTCCCGGAAGCGTACCCCGGCGGCGCAGTCCCCCAGCACGAATACCTCCACCTGCTCCCCCGTCTCCCGGAGGATCGCCAGCGCCGCCGAGACGCCCTCCGCCTCCGGCGGAACACCGCATCGCCGCCGAAGGGTCTCAATGCCCGCCGCCACCATGTGGGGCAGATCCTCCCCCTCTGCACCGGCCACGGCATCCGCCAACAGGCGGACATACTCCCGCACCTCCGGCACACGGGGATCCTTCACCAGCGGTGTGGAGCCGTCCACCACCATGGCGATGTCCTCTCCCAGCCGGATATAGTCCTGATTCTCCGCTGCGCCGGGGCAGCAGAGCTGCTGTGTGATGTTCATGCCTTCTCCTTCCGTTCCGCCAGCAGCGTCCGGACAATGCGCTCCAGATAGTCGCCGCCCGGCTCCGTGGCGTCCACATACTGCATCCCGCCCAAGCTCAGCTCCATGCCCGGCGTCAGCTCCACATCGTCCAAGTTCACCCGCAGGATGGGCTTGCCGCAGTGCAGAGCGTAGTTGATCTCATTGCGGACAAAGCCCGGCTGGATGGACTCGTGAGAGGCAAACAGCAGCACCTGCCACGAATCCCGTATCTTCTCTGCGATGAACTCCCGGAAATCGCTGCCGGCCTCGATGCCGTCGTCGTACCACAGTCGGATCCCCCGCTGCATCAGCTGCTCCACTATGGGGTACACCCGGTCGCTGTTGACGTGGGCATAGCTGACGAAGCAGTATGGCTCTGCTCCCTCATAAGCCTTCGGTCCCCGCCCCGGCACAAAGGTCTTGGGCTTAGGCAAGGACGGCACAGATCTGCGCAGCTTCTCCATCTCTCCCTGAAAGTACTCCCGCTGCTCCTGCAGCAGGATCACCGTCTCGCAGTGGCGATAGTCCAGCAGCCGCAGGGCGTAGTCCTTCCGGGCGGAGCTCTCCGTGGCAACGGCCTTGTTGATAAGGCTGTACGCCTCGGCGTAGCGGCCCTGCTGGGCCACCACACGGGCCTTGGTGCAGTAGAACTTGGCATAGGCCGGGTCCAGCCGGATGGCATCCTCCACTGCTCGCTCCACGTCGTCATAGTACTCTCTGAGCACCTGCTCCCGCATCTCTCCCCGGCTCTTTTCGCAGGTGTAGACGAACAGATGGGCGAACAGATGCAGATACCCTGCATTGTCCCGGTGCTGCCGTGCGTCCTCACGGGCCAGCTCCAGCAGCTCCAGCGCATCGAAGAAGGTCTCCGCCTCCAGCTGGAACAAAATCAGCAGATGGTGATAGGAGGGGTGTCCCGCAAAGTGTGGATTCTCCTCGAACAGCGCCTGCAGCTGCTGATAGTCCTTCCGATTGCGGTAGATGATGGTCAGGGCATAGAAGGCCCGGTAGGCCAGATTCTCCTCCCCCTCCGCCACCAGCTGCCTCAGCTGCTGCACCAGCTGGGCGTCCATATGCCTGGTGCAGAAGGTGGACAGATCTGCCTCAAACTCCCGTGAGCACTCCTCCTTATGGGCCGTCAGTGCGCTTATCAGCTCCTGCATGGCGCTCCCCCTCTCGCAGTGATTCTTCTCCCCGGATTCTACCACATTCGTCTCCGATTGGCAACCACGCAAAAGCATCGACGGCCCCACAGACCGCCGGTGCTCTCTGTCATTTTACCCCGCTAAACAAATCCCACGGATACACCTGCGGCGGCGGACACGTCACATCCACCGGCTTCCCGGTGACGGGATGCCGGAAGCCCAGATGATACGACCACAGCGCCGCCGTGCAGCCGGGAGCCTTGCTGCCGTAACGGATATCCCCCAGCAGCGGCAGCCCACGGGAGGCGAACTGCACCCGGATCTGATGGGTGCGCCCCGTATAGAGCTGCACCCGCACCAGCGACAGCTCCTCCGTGCGCCCCACCTCCTCATAGGAGAGCCGGGCCTCCCGGACGCCCTTACGCATCCGCTTCACCACATAGCTCTTGTTGTGGGAGGCGTCCCGGAACAGCAGATCCGTCAGCGTGAAGGATTTTGGCAGCTCGGTCGAGACGTTCACTACCCGATGCTCCTTCTCCTTGCCGCCCAGATACTCCTTGGTGATCTCATGAGCGGCTATGGCCGTCGTCAGCCTGCCCGTGACCTCCCGTCGCCGGGACAATACCATCACTCCTCCCACGATCCTGTCCAGTCGATGCACCGTGGCGATATAGTCGGGCTTTCCCGCCTGCCGGTAGTGCTCCGCCAGCATCCGTGGCAGGGATCGCCCGCTCTCGCTGTCTTCCGACAGCACCCCCACCGGCTTCACGCACACCACCAGATAGGGATCCTCATAGAGGATCCGCGGCTCCTCCGCCATACCATACACCTCCGCTCATAAAAAGCGGGCCTGCCCTTAGGGCAGAC
>ENA-OOZT01002175-OOZT01002175.1-human-gut-metagenome-genome-assembly--contig:-NODE-2175-length-11696-cov-14.691006_pt1 | contig 11696 bp, 10 predicted proteins | sample MGYA00241192_ERZ501407 | MGnify/ENA primary metagenome ERZ501407 (study PRJEB25962, sample SAMEA2042911) | human gut metagenome | biome: human gut; feature: human-associated habitat; material: faeces...
ATGGCGGACTGCAGCCAGTCGGCCATCTCCGGCAGACCGCACGCGCGTGCCGGCAGTGCCGGAGTGCGGCCGAACCCCGGCAAATCCAGATATATGCGCTTCAGCGACCGCGACGCGGCAGCGCCCGACTCCGGGCACAAGAATGCCTCATCCAGCAGCATCAGCGAACGGTGGTCCACGCCCATGCCATGCACGAACACCACGGGCAACCCGTCACCCTCGGTCACTGCATATGCCTGCGGTTGAGTCATCACACGGTCCTTTCCACCGGTATCATCCGTCGCGCTTCGCGGCGCAACGCTTTACGATACCGTCGCCGTGCGATGTTTCGCCGAACGCCGGTGCCGGCACACAAGCCGCCGCCGGCACAGTTCAGCGGCGGGCGAGTTGCACGGCGGTGCCGGACGCGGTGACCATCAGCATGCCGTTGTCGGCACCAAGCACCTCGTAGTCGATGTCCACACCGACCACGGCGTGCGCACCCATTGCCTCAGCCCGCTGCTGCATCTCAAGAATCGCCTCGTTGCGCGCCTTCATCAGCTCCTCTTCATAGCCCTGGCTGCGTCCGCCGAACATGTTGCGCAGGCCGGCGCCGATATCCTTGAACATGTTGACGCCGGAAATCACTTCACCGAACACGATGCCCTGATAGCTATCGATGACGTAACCGTCGACCGACGGCGTGGTGGTGACGAGAATCATGATATGACCGCCTTTGGTTTGACTACGATTGACATCTTCAGTCTAGCGCCGAGCAGGTGAATCGTCCCGTCCTGTAGGTGGGCAGGACGGGAATTGATATAGGGATGTTTTTTCGAGGACCGGCGCAAACTGGCCGGCGGGAGCGGTACCGTCGCGTCCTGGCGCACCGAGTTCGGCGAGCCCATCAAGCACTGCGATGGAGGCCGGATCGTCGGGACCATCATCGACGACGATGGCGCAATCGGGACGAATCGTCTGGGCGAGCGCAGATTCGACTGCTTCACGGATGAGCGCTCCCTGATTGCAGCTGGTGATCACCACCGTGACAGCAGAGGGCGCGGCGGGCTTCAATGCTGCTTCCATAATCGCAATTCCAACAAGCGAGGCGAGAGTAGAGTGGAAGCGCGAGATATCCAGCGACAGACAGGATCAGTCATGATCAGCGCAGACGCCATCACATCGAGAACATTCACCACAGTGCGGTTCAAGGAAGGGTATAGCGCCAGAGAGGTCGACGACTTCCTTGACGAAATCGTCGACCGCATGACGACCGGCGACCACTCGCTCGCAAGGCGCATCAAGGAGAAGACCTTCAGCAATGTGCGTTTCAGAGAGGGATACGACATCGACGAAGTCGACGATTTTCTCGATGAGGTGGCCAGAGGACTGGAAGGTGACGCGGGCGCGAGCACGGGCGCGAGCACAGCCGCAGCGATTCCGGATCCGCATGAGACCGTCGCACCGGAGCCGGGCACGAGCTACACGAGCGACGCGAATCTTGCGGCCCCTTCGTCCGACGGCGACGCGGCGCAGCTGCCATGGTGACGGTTGTGCTGGCGTCTCGCTGAAGGATCGCGGGCAGCCGACCTCCAACCGCGGCGCCGCGGTCATACCTGCTGGTGGCGGTATTTGCCGAGCGGTTTGTGTCAAACTTCCAGTAGCTGAAACTTCCGACAGCAATTGCAATCACTTCACATGCCACTCATGACACCCGTCCGCACAATCGCATTATCAAACGCCGCCGTTGTATCCTGGGTAACCATGGACTCTCATGCCAAGATCATCAACGTTGTGGGTGCGGCGATCGTACGCGATGGAGCGGTGTTATGCGCGCAACGCGGACCGGGAAAATCTCTCGCCGGATATTGGGAATTCCCCGGCGGGAAAATAGAGCCTTACGAGACGGCTCGTCAGGCATTGCATCGGGAGATCGAAGAAGAACTGCTCTGTGAGATCGAGGTCGCCGATGAGGTGTGCACCAGCGAGTACGCCTACGACTTCGGCACGGTCCGACTCATCACATTCATTTGTCACCTAATCGACGGCATGCCACGGCTGACCGAGCACACGGACATCCGTTGGCTGGATCCTTCCGCAATGCCACAGCTGAATTGGGCTCCGGTCGACCGTACAGCCGTCGGCATCATCGCAGGCATGCGCTTCCTCACCCAGACAACGTCGGACACCTCCGAGGAACCGAGCCGGCCATGAATACGCGAGAATCACTCAACCCGCAGTCAGACCTCAAAACCGATGCCACGCATTCCGTGCTGGAAAGCGTCATCTCCGGACTGATCGAACCCCGGCAGGACGCCCCCGAAAGCTATAAACCAACGCTGATTTCGAACCGCCCAGGCGACCTCACCATGCATGATGAAATCAGCGATGCGCTCACGAACAGCGATTCCTTCGACATCTCCGTCGCCTTCGTCTCTCCTGATGCCATACTCAGTTTGTTCGAGGACTTCCGCAGTCATCATGCCAATGCGCCCGAGCAGGTCAGCAGACTGATCACGTCGACGAAGAATCATTTCAACGACCCACGCGCTTTCTGGGAACTGCTTCACCTACAGCGGACGGCAGGCGTGGACGTCCGCGTGTGGGCAGGCTCCGACTCTTCAGTATCAGTCGCTCAAGGGCAGCCGTTCCATCCCAAAGGATACGTATTCTCGCGCCGCATGCGCAACGGCACCCCGTACTACGACCTGTTCGTCGGCAGTTCGAATCTTACCGGCGCCGCATTGAACACTCAACGCGAATGGAATCTCAAGGTCTCATCCCTCGCCAATGGCGAACTGGTCGCGCAGGTGCGAGATGAAATCGACTCACAGATCGCCGATTCCAAGCCGCTCACCGAGGAATGGATCAAACAGTATGAGGAGGATTTCAAGAAGTACGCGCCGCCACGGCGCGACATTCTGAAGTCCCTCGAAGGCCGTGAGATCCAGCCGAACGCCATGCAGAAAGAAGCCCTCGCGAGCCTGAAGAAACTACGCGAGCAAGGGGAGCATCGCGCGATCATCGTGTCGGCCACGGGAACAGGCAAAACCTATCTTTCCGCGTTCGACGTGCGTGAGTACCGGCCCCGGCGCATGCTGTACATCGCCCAGCAGCAAATGATCCTCAAAGCGGCGATGAAATCCTCCCAAAAAGTGCTCGGATGTCCGCAATCCGAGCTGGGACTGTATACCGGCACCAGCAAACAACAGGATCGGCGCTACGTGTTCGCCACGGTGCAGACCATGCGTCAGCCGGAGGTACTGGCGCAATTCGCCTCTGACGAGTTCGACTACGTTCTTGTCGACGAAGTTCATCATGCGGGCGCCGAAGGGTATCAGCGCGTCATCGACCATTTCAGGGATGCCGACTTCATGCTGGGCATGACCGCCACACCGGAACGCACCGATGGCATCAACATCTTCGAGTTGTTCGGCCACAACATCGCCTATGAGATCCGGCTGCAGAAGGCTCTGGACGAAAACATGCTCTGCCCGTTCCATTATTACGGCGTCGCAGAATATCTCGGTTCCGACGAGGACCCGGACCAGGACATGCACCGCCTCGATGTTTCACAGGGGCTCGACGCGAAGGAGTCGAAACAGCTCAAATACGAGATCGGGCAGCTCGCCACCGAGCAGCGCGTGCGCTATATCATCGACAAGCTGCAGGAATACGGGCAATTCGGGATCCCCGTCACCGGGCTGGTGTTCTGCAGCAGGCAGGAGGAGGCGCACGAGCTGTCCCGCTTGTTCAACGAGCATTGGAACCAGCAAGCGGAACGCCCCTATCGCACGGCAGCGGTGACCAGCAAAGACGTCAACGGCAAGCCGTTATCGCAGGAAAAACGCGACGAATACGTCCGGCAGCTCACCGACGGCGAACTCGACTACCTGTTCACCGTCGACATGTTCAACGAAGGCGTCGATATCCCCGCCGTCAACCAGATCGTGATGCTGCGCAGCACAGAGTCCAGCATCATATTCACCCAGCAGCTTGGCCGCGGACTGCGCAAGTTCCCGTACAAGGACAGCGTCGTGGTCATCGATTTCATCGGCAACTACAACAACAACTACCTGATCCCCGTGGCCCTGTACGGCAACACCGGTGACCGCGACCGCGCGCGCAAGAACCTGCAGCGCAAATCGATCGGGTTGTCCTCCATAAGCTTCGACCCGATCGCCAAGGAACGCGTGCTGAAATCACTGGACACCGCCGACTGGTCCGAAATGAAGAAGCTATCGGAACAATACCGGCAGGTGCGATACGAGCTCGGCCGCATTCCGATGCTCATGGATATCTACGCCTACGATCCTTCCTTGCCGTATACATTGGCCACGAAGCGCAGCAACTACCTCGATTTCGTGCGATCGCGCGAGAAGAGCCTCGGCGGCGGCAAGAACCACGAGACAACATTTGAGGATCAGCTGGACCCGGTAACCGACACCGAAGACGCGGTCCTCAAGATGGCCACGGAATTACTGCTGCCCGGGCTGCGCCCTCATGAGTTGGCCATCCTCGAACGGCTGTGTCGGCTTGCCGAAGAGCGCCTGGATGACGAGACTCCTGTCAGCTGGAACGCATCCGCGCCAATCAGTCGAGATGCGCTGCTTGATGCGATCTGTGCGGACTTCCCACAGGCTGATCTCTCGGATGCGCAGTTCGACTCCGCTATCAGCGTGCTTGACTACTCATACTTCACCGGACCGAATCGCAAACGTTTCGGGAACCTGCCACTGGTGGAGACGCTGGCCGACGATGATCAGGGCGAACCGGCCTATCGTTTAAGCTCCGGCTTCGTCAACATGCTCGCCGAAAATCGCACGTTCCGCATCTTTCTCGCAGACACGCTGCGCACCGGTTTGGCCAATTGCCGAGACCTGTTCCAGGAGGCGCAGAGCCGGCGACGCGCTTTTGACCATGCGTTCCTGTATGAGCGCAAATACTCCATGGCCGACGTCATGCGGCTGTGCGGATGGAAGAAGGAGAACACGCCTCAGAACGTAGGCGGGTACCTGCTCGACAAAGACACCAACACCATGCCCATCTTCGTGAAGTACGCGGCCAGCCAATACGAAGACGAGTTCCTGAACGCACAGGAGATGAAGTACTTCAGCAAGAACGGGCGCACCCCGCAATCTCCCGAATTCCAGTGGGCGCTGAGCGGTGTGGGACCGGACTGGGGCCGTACGCATTTCGTTCCGCTGTTCGTCATGCGCAAGGCGGAAGAGGCCGACGGCAAATACTATTACGTCGGGCACGTCGCCGCGTTTGACAATCCGACGCTCACCACCAAGCCGAACGCGGCCGGAGACGGTACGGTGAAGGTCACGCTCTCCACACTGAGACTTGCGCGGCCGCTGGATCCTGAGCTGTACCGGCACCTTGTCGGGTGAGAGATTGCGCAGATGAGCGCTGTCAGAAGGCTATCTGCGTTTCGAGGGGGCGATTCGGTTTGATCCGAACATCTATCTGCGTTTCGAGGGGTTGCTGGCCAAGTATAAGCGCCCCCAAAACCGCATGATTCCAATGGCGATTGGCGCTCAATACCCCGGGCATCGCGTTTTGGCAACCCCTCGAAACGTAGATAGACGTTTAGGTCAGTTTACAAGGAACTACACGCAGACCGTGAAACGGGCTGCTGACAACAAACGGCGCTATGCTCCCGGCTGGGTGCATAGCACCTGTTTGTTGCGGGGGTTTCCAAAGGGGGCAGCGCCCCATTTGGCACACGACTTTGCGGAGCAAAGTGTAGTGTGTTATACGCTCTGTCGGCGTTGCCCTGAAAATACCGTTGCCGCCGGGGAGGGCAAGGGCATTTGACGCGGCAGGAAAGCAGGGCTTTGTTTGGGGCTGGTAAGCCGGAAACAAAGGGCTGATTTCAGCAGCAGACAGGGCGTATTATGAAAGCCCCCGTCCCTCGTCCTCCGCCCCCGGCCTATGGGACAAAAAGTCCCAAAGCTCTGGACACCGTGACCAGATGTGTGGCCACACTCCGGGAAAAGTAGCAGGACGGCAGGAAACCGTCAAGGCTGAAATGAATGGGCTGACGCCCGGCCTTGACCGTTCCCCGCCGCCCCGCTGGATGGGTGGACAAGGTGGCCAATCCCTAAAAGTGTTTGGCCGCACTCGTTCATTTTGGGGCCTTTCTTCTCCCAAAATTGAAATGGGCGGGAAAGCCCTAAAATGGCTTTCCCGCCTTGATTACCCATTAGCAAAGACGGGCGAGACTGTCAACGGCGGCGCTGAAAGCGCCGTTCATCTTGACCGTTGACTGGCTCGCCTGGCTTTGCTACTGCCCGTAAGAGATGGAAAAACAAGATGGAAAACAAGGTTAAAAATGGTTGACAAGTCTATCGGATGTGTGTTATACTGTGCGACAGTTTGAGATTGGAAGGAGGCTTACGTGTGTTAATTTGTGTACGCTAATAAGCAATAAAAAGTAGAAGTACCTTTCCACATGATGGTGGGCTTTTTTTGCGTGCGTATGCAAAGGAACACGTAGGTTTGACACGAGCAGTCTTTGAACTGTATCGTGGTGTTTTTTCGTGCTTTGTTGTTATGCAGGCGTCTGCCCTCTCTGTGGGACAACGCCTGCTTTTTATTGCAGAAACAAAGGAACAATGCAATAAAAAAGGAGGTTCGCATTATGACCCAAAACAACAATTCATGGAGAAAAACTTATTTTACACTTCTTGCCGGACAAGCAATATCCTTTATTAGCAGCGGTATTTTGCAAATGGCCATTATCTTTTATTTGGTTGCGAAAACTAATTCTGCAATCATATTGACGGCGGCAACACTGATTGGATTTTTGCCGCAAGCCTGTTTAGGCCCGTTTGCAGGTGCTTTTGTTGACCGGCACAGCCGTAAAAGCGTAATGATTGGTGCGGATTTGATAATTGCCGCCGCTGGCGGTATTCTGGCGCTGGTGGCGTTTTACATGGAATTGCCCGTATGGTCTATTATGGTTGTCCTGTTAATCCGAAGTGCGGGAACTGCTTTTCATTCTCCAGCATTCAGCGCAGCAACACCTATGATTGTGCCAAAAGAGGAACTTACAAAATGCGCTGGTTACACGCAGACCATGCAAGCAGTAAGTGCGATTATCAGTCCAGCTGCCGCAGCGTTTTTATATGCTGTTTGGCCTCTTAATGCAATTATATTGTTAGATATTGTGGGTGCAATCCTTGCCTGTGTGACTGTTGCGATTTCGTCCATACCAACGCCTGAACTATGTCCAGAAACGAAAAGACAACAGTTTTTACAGGATATGAAAGAGGGGTATGTGGTATTAAAGCAAAACAGGGGCCTCTTTGCTCTGCTCTGGATTGGTGTAATTTATATGTTCTTTTATATGCCAATCAGTACGCTTTTTCCTCTCATCTGTATGTCATACTTCAAAGGAACACCGGCCCATGCCTCTGCCGCTGAAATTGCTTTTGCGGTTGGTATGCTGCTTGGCGGAGTCATTCTGAGCATTTGGGGCGGTTTTAAGAAACGGCGGTACACCATCGGTCTTTCCGTTCTCCTGATGGGCGTTAGCAATATGCTCTCCGGGCTTTTGCCGCCAGACGCATTTCTTGTCTTTGTTGTGTGCTGTACTGTTATGGGAATTTCCGCTCCATTTTACGGTGTGCAAAATGCGATTTTTCAAGAAACGGTCAAACCAGAATATCTGGGGAGAGTTTTTTCTCTACTGACAAGCGCCGCTTCCCTCGCCATGCCGTTTGGCCTTGTCATTTCCGGGCCTCTGGCGGAGCGGCTGGGAGTTGAGAAATGGTTTGTCATTTGCGGAATTGGCATTATCATCGTTGCGCTTGCCGTATTTTTACTACCCGGTTTGAGAGAGATTGACAATACGCAATAATCAACTGCACCTTTTTCTATTACTAAACAAAATGCCTGGATGGTGGTTCTGAAAAACCAGAACCGCCGTTCAGGCATTTTTTATCTTCGTCCTCTCTGCGGTTTTGGATTCTTCAGCAAGTCGGATTTTTCCGCAATCTTTTTCAGCCACTTCCGTTCTTCTACTGACAGCTTCCTAAAATTCAGCTTGAGCCGTTTGCAGATAAACGCCAAGTACGCTTGTTCCGTGTCGCTGTCCTGGCTGACGATTTCACCAGCAGTTTCCAGCATTTCTTTTAGCGGGTTATCCTCTGGGACGCTGAAAAAATCGTCCTTGTGTGTTTCCCGCAGAGCAAGGGCAATCCCGTTTATGTCCCGTTGTATCACATAGCGGCAAAACTCGTCCTCATCAATATGGGCGGTGATAAGCTGTCTTAACTGCGTATCACTCATGCCAGGATTATGCTTTTTTATAACAGTTGCGCTCATCGTGTCCACTATGGCGTTTGCACCCTGCGCCTGTTTCAGTGCCGTTCCGTTCACATAGATTTCAAGGTCAGCCATCAGCCGGGGGAAATCCGGGTGCGCCGCCAGCTCACACAGCAGGGTATTGTCTATCCTCCCGCTTTTCAGCAGGTCAATCATTTCATCACTCAAACGCAGGTCTGCAAGATCGGCGTTTGGGTGATTTTTCATTTCAGACAGCCCCAGCAGATAATCAGCGGTCACACCGTAAAACTTCGCCAGCCGGATAAGGGCATAGTGGCTGATGTCCTTGAAGTCTTCCGTTTCGTAACTGCCCAGCGCAGACTTGGAAAGCCCGGTCTGCTCCGCAAGCTGCCCCAGCGTCAAGCCACGCTCCACACGTAGGTCTTTTAATCGCTCTTGTATGGATAAAGACATATTCACCCTCCTTGCTAGCTCAACGAAAGAGAAGCCGTTATGCTATGTACTATGCTCATAGCATAACGGCATAGGCATTTACAGTTTTATTTTACCATTTGCTACATCTTCACGAAATTTATCAACAAGCTTCGCTGTCAGCTTGGATTTACCGTAGTGTTCAAGTACAAAAGTACGATAACTTTTTCCATCTACAAGCACATCACTTTTTCTGGTCAACAACCAATTTCCGTTACCTCCTCCCTGTTCTCTAATATTCCAGTCTTTCCCATATCTTTTATAGATTTCATCTTTTTTACCTTGAACAGACATTGATTCGCTTGGAATATAAACAATTTGCATAATAGCTCCTCCTTTATTTTGTGCAAGAAGACCAGAAACCTGAATTTGTCTTTTATCTTTTTTTGATTATATCACAAATCCGAGAGCGTGGAAATAGGGAGTTTTTCAGGCTGATTTCCTACCTCTTGGATATACGGCACAGGCGGTCAAAAAGGTGTAGACTTGGGATAGTTCATCGATGGACAAGCACCTTGGAAACAGAACACGCCAAAGAAAACGGAGGGACGCATGAGCAAAAGACCCTATCAACACCTGCCGCCGCTGGAACACAGGCCGGACGGCTCCCCCTACCGCATAACCCCGCCCCAGAAGAGACGAGCCAGCGGCCTGATACGCCGGGAGTGCTGCAACTGCGAGGACGGAAACTGCCTTGCGCTGGACGATGGCGACACCTGCGCCTGTCCGCAGATGATTTCGTTCTCCGTCTGCTGCAAGTGGTTCCGCTGGGCGGTCTTGCCGCTGGACAGGACGCTGGAAGCGGAGATTTACCGGGACAGGGACTTGAAACGCTGTGCGGAGTGCGGCGGTGTGTTCGTCCCGAAGTCCAACCGGGGCAAATACTGCCCGGACTGCGCCGCCAGAGTTCACAGGCGGCAGAAAACAGAAAGTGAACGGAAAAGGAGGTCTGCTGTGGACAGTTAAGAGCGGGAAAAGCCTTGATTTGCAAGGCTCCGCAAGCCCTCAACCGGGGCGGCTGGTATCATTTATCATTCGCCCCGGAAAACGGGCCTCTAACCGTCCACAAAACACGCTATGACAAACACGATTTATATTCACCAGCCGGAAAAGGCGTTCAGTTTCACCCGGCTCCCCAATTTCCTTTTTGAAGCACCCACATTCCAGCCCTTGAGCAACGAAGCGAAGGTGCTGTATGCCTTTGTCCTGCGCCGGGCGGAGTTGTCCCGGAAGAACGGCTGGGCGGACGAGTACGGGCGGGTCTACCTGTACTACCCCATCTGCGAGGTGGTCGCTTTGCTCCGCTGCGGGCGGCAGAAAGCGGTCAACACCCTGCGGGAGTTGCAGTATGCGGGGCTGGTGGAAATCCAGAAACAGGGCTGTGGAAAACCCAACCGCATTTACCCGAAATCCTATGAAGCGGTTCCAAACACCGACTTCAAGAAATCCGGTTATGGTACGCCGGAGGGCTGAAAACCGTACTTGGCGAGTACGAAAATCAATCCTCTTGAAGTACGGAAATCTGACGGTATATAGAAATACAGAGATTAAAACCATCTATTTACATTCATTCCATTCCAATCCTATCAGAGATATTTTCGGCGGGAAAACCCGCCGGAAAGGAATGGAATGGGGAAAGGAGTTCAATGGCACAACACGCAATTTTGCGATTTGAGAAGCACAAGGGCCACCCGGCGGGGCCGCTGGAAGCCCACCATGAACGGAAAAAGGAGCAGTACGCCAGCAACCCGGACATTGACACCAGCCGGAGCAAGTACAATTTCCACATCGTCAAGCCGGATGGCCGCTACTACCATTTCATTCAGAGCCGCATCGAGCAGGCCAGATGCCGCACCCGCAAGGACAGCACTCGGTTTGTGGACACGCTGATTACCGCCAGCCCGGAGTTTTTCAAGGGCAAGTCCCCAAAGGAGATAGCGGCCTACTTCCAGAGGGCGGCGGACTTCCTCATTGACCGGGTGGGCCGGGAGAACATCGTTTCGGCTATGGTACACATGGATGAAAAAACGCCCCATCTGCACTTGGTCTTTGTGCCGCTGACAAAGGACAACCGCCTGTGCGCCAAAGAAATTATCGGCAACCGGGCCAATCTGACGAAGTGGCAGGACGATTTTCACGCCTGTATGGTGGAGCAGTACCCCGACCTGGAGCGTGGGGAAAGCGCCAGCAAGACGGGCCGGAAGCATATCCCCACCCGGCTGTTCAAACAGGCGGTCAACCTCTCCAAACAGGCGAGGGCCATTGAAGCGGTTCTCTCCGGCATTACCCCGCTGAACGCCGGAAAGAAGAAAGAGGAAGCCCTCTCCATGCTGAAAAAGTGGTTTCCGCAGATGGAGAACTTCTCCGGGCAACTGAAAAAATACAAGGTCACAATCAATGACTTGTTAGCGGAAAATGAAAAGCTGGAAGTCAGGGCAAAGGCCAGCGAAAAAGGCAAGATGAATGACACGATGGAACGGGCGAAGTTAAAAAGCGAACTGGACGATATGCGGCGGCTGGTTGACCGTATCCCGCCGGAGATTTTAGCGGAACTGAAACGGCAACAGCGGCAGCATGGAAAGGAAAGGTGATCTTATAAGTAATATCAGATACAAAAAGGAAATCGAAATCGTGACTTTTCAGGGAAAGGAAATCACACTGGAAAATCTCTCCCCGGTGTTCACGCCGGAACAGGAAGCAGCCAAACGCCGGGAACTGGAACAGCAGCTTTATGAGGTGTTCCGCAAGTACGCCGACAAGCGGGAGAGTGAGGAAGCCGGGACATAAGGTTTTCCAAACCCATCATTGATTTGCGGGGCTGCTGGCGGTATAATAGAACTGTCAGCAGCTCCGTTTCTTTTTTAAGAAAAGGAGCGACAATATGAACAATCGGATAGACGCAATCTATGCAAGACAATCGGTAGACAAAAAGGACAGCATTTCCATTG
>ENA-OOZT01002186-OOZT01002186.1-human-gut-metagenome-genome-assembly--contig:-NODE-2186-length-11646-cov-4.567768_pt1 | contig 11646 bp, 10 predicted proteins | sample MGYA00241192_ERZ501407 | MGnify/ENA primary metagenome ERZ501407 (study PRJEB25962, sample SAMEA2042911) | human gut metagenome | biome: human gut; feature: human-associated habitat; material: faeces...
GCATCCCTGTGGAGTTCCGGGAGACGGCGCTGGGCGGTCTGGCGGATACTCCCACCGGCAAGGCCATCGAGGCCAAAATGCGGGGCTGACGTCCCGATATCATGAAAAAGATGCCCGTGGTACAATGTACCACGGGCATCTTTTTCATGCTTCACGCAGATTTTACTTTTTCAGCCGCTTATCGCTGCGGCGGGCCAGCCATGTACCCAAGCTCTGGAACAGCTGCACCAGCAGGATCAGAATCACCACCGCCACCAGCATCACCAGATACTTGTAGCGATAGTAGCCGTAGTCGATGGCGATCTTACCCAGACCGCCGCCGCCGATGATACCGCTCATGGCGGAGTAACCCAGAATGGTGGTCAGGGCGATGGTGACGTTCTGGATCAGGGACGGCACGCTCTCCGGGATCATGACCTTGCAGATGATCTGCAGGGGGGTAGCACCCATACTCTGTGCCGCCTCGATGATGTTGGGGTCCACCTCACGGAGACTGCTCTCCACCAGGCGGGCCACAAATGGGAATGCCGCCACCACCAGCGGAACGATGGTGGCTGTGGTACCCACCGCCGTGCCAATGATGAGCCGGGACAGGGGGAACACCATGATCATCAGGATCAGGAAAGGAACCGAGCGCAGGAGGTTGATGATGACATTGAGTACCTGCAGCAGCCAGCGGGGCAGCGGCAGCACGCCGTTCTTCTCCCCCGCCACCAGCAGAACGCCCAGCGGCAGCCCCAGCACCAGCGACAACAGGGTGCTGAGCACCGTCACATAGAATGTCTCCCAAATGGCGTAGGGCAGGCTGGGCAGCACCACCATCAGATCCTGCACGGAGCTTGCCGAAAACAGATCACTGTACATGGCCGTCTACCTCCTCTACCCGAATGTTGCTCATGGTACCGATATAATCCATGGCCCGCTGGAACTGGCCGCTGGGGATGCCCAGCAGCATACTGCCATAGACCTCCTCCGACAGCTTCTGGGTGGAGGCGGAGATCACCGTGCAGAGGATGCCCTCCTCGGAGGCCAGTCTCGCCACCAGCGGCGTGCCGGTGGTGACGCTGTCCCGGAAGGTCAACCGCACCCGGCGCACCGCCTGCGGGTCGGACACCAGCGCATCGGCGCCGCCGGGGAACACCAGCCGCCGTCCTGCGGCGGACTTGGGAGCGGCGAACACTTCGGACACAAGCCCCTTCTCCGCCACCTCGCCGCCGTCCAGAATGGCCACATGATTACAGATGGTCTTGACCACACTCATCTGGTGGGTGATGACCACCACGGTGATGCCCAACTTCTGATTGATATCCCGGATCAGCTCCAGGATCTGGTGGGTGGTGTTGGGATCCAGAGCACTGGTGGCCTCGTCGCACAGCAGCACCTTGGGCTGGGTAGCCAGCGCACGGGCAATGGCCACACGCTGCTGCTGGCCGCCGGACAGCTGCGCCGGGTAAGCCTGTGCCTTATCCGGCAGGCCCACCAGCTCCAGCAGCTCCTTGGCCCGGCGGACGCCATCTGCCTTCTTCACCCCGGACAGCTCCATGGGGAAGCACACGTTTTGCAGGCAGGTGCGCTGCATCAGCAGATTAAACCGCTGGAAGATCATGGTGATCTCCCGCCGGGCCGCCCGCAGCTGCGCCGGGGTCATGGTGTCCAGCCGCTGGCCGTCCACCACCACCTCGCCCGCCGTGGGCTTTTCCAGCAGATTGATACACCGCACCAGCGTGCTCTTACCGGCACCGCTCATGCCGATGATGCCGTAGATGTCCCCGTCCTCAATGGTCAGGGAGACGTCCTTCAACGCATCTACCCCTCCAGAATCGGAGTCAAAGGTCTTACTGACGTGCTTTAATTCGATCACGGACGTCTCCCCTCCTCTCTCTTACTTACCGCTGATGGCGTCCAGCGTGGTCTGCTTGCCGCCGTACAGGCCCATGGGCTCCACGTGGATGCCGCCCACGGACACGATGTGGGTGTTGTTCTGAGCGTTGAAGTCCTCCAGATAGGGCAGGTGCTGGAAGTAGTTGGCGGTGACGGTGCCGTCATCCACCACGGTATTGGGTACCACATAGTCGTTGTAGACCTGAATGTCCAGCGTCACGCCCTTGGCTGCCAGGATCTGCTTTGCGACCTCCAGAATTTCGGCGTGGGGCGTGGGGGAGGCGGCGATGGAGATGGTGGTGCCGTTCAGAGCATCATAGTTCACAGAGGCATCATAGCCATCGGTGGGATTGGTGACCACGGACACCACAGAGCCGTCATACTTCTCGTTGATGTAGTCCACCACCTGCTGGCTCTCCAGAGCAGCCTTCAGCGCCTTAACGGCATCGGTGTTCTCAGCGCCCTCCTTCACGGCCAGAATGTTGGCATAGGCGGAGGCGGAGCCCTCGATGAGCAGGGAGTCCTTCACGGGGTTCAGGCCGGCGTTGATGGCGTAGTTGCTGTTGATGACGGCGTACTCGGCATCCGCCAGCAGGGAGGGCAGCTGAGCAGCCTCGGCCTCCACGATCTCCACATTGTAGGGGTTATCCACAATGTCGTTCTTGGTAGCGGTGATACCAGCACCGTCCTTCAGGGTGATGATGCCGTTCTCCTGCAGCAGCAGCAGCGCACGGGCTTCGTTGGTGGTATCGTTGGGGACCAGAATTTTCACGCCGCTGTCGGACTTTTTACCGCAGGCGGCCAGACTCAGAACCAGTACCAGCGTCAAAGCCAGCGTGGCGATCTTTGCAAATACGGAACGTTTCATGATGATTTCTCCTTTATCTTCTTTCATAAATAGTTATTGTATCGGGACACTTCGCCAGTCCCTCTCGTCTGTGCAATTCATAATAGATACCGTGTCCGGAGGACACATTCGCTTGGTCAGCAGGATCAAAGGGATCAGCTCCTTTTTGACAAAATAAAACAGCGGGAGGTCATTCGACCTTCCGCTGTTCGCAAACTTGGTTTCCCAAGTGTATGGATCACAGAACAGATGCCGGAAAGCAGACGACCGAATTGGCGCAGCGACGCATGCACATGGAGCCCATGCACATCCCCAGCATCATCATGTTGGTACGCAGCTTCTTCATGGTGTCGTCCGTCCTTTCCTCAAGCATTCTTGGGATGGTGGCATTGTACCCCTCCCATCCCCTCTTGTCAAGTCTTTTCCGGGATTTCCCCGATTGTTCCAAAATTCCTGAAGTATTTCCTCCGGATTTCGTCTAAATCCCCATTATCTGCCCTTGGGCAGCACCGCACGAATCACCAGCGGCTCTTCGCCGGTGTTGCGGACGCTGTGGCTGTGGCCTTGGGGACAGTAGTGCCACATACCGGGGGTCAGGGTCACCTCCGTGCCGTCGTCATGGCACAGCCCCGTGCCGGAGACGATGCACATCACCTCGCAGTTGTCGGTGTGGGTGTGGGGGCCGATGCTGCCACCCACCGGCACCGTCAGCTGCAAAATGCGGCCCATGTCATCGTCATAGGCCCGGACGGACACCACACCGTCCCCGCCCTTGAAGCCGGACACCAGCTGCTCCGGCAGACGATCAAAGGAAACGATCATGCCCGCTCACCTCAGTTCAGGAAATCCTTCAGCTTCTTGCTGCGGGAGGGGTGGCGGAGCTTCCGCAGGGCCTTGGCCTCGATCTGGCGGATGCGCTCACGGGTGACGTTGAACTCCTTGCCCACCTCCTCCAGCGTGCGGGTGCGTCCGTCCTCAATGCCGAAGCGTAGCTTCAGCACCTTCTCCTCACGGGGCGTCAGGGTGCTGAGCACGTCCACCAGCTGCTCCTTCAGCAGGGTGAAGCTGGCGGCCTCGCTGGGCTCGGACACCCCCTCGTCGGGGATGAAATCTCCCAGATGGGAATCCTCCTCCTCGCCGATGGGTGTCTCCAGCGACACCGGCTCCTGTGCGATCTTCAGAATTTCCCGCACCTTGTCCACGGGCATCCCCATCTCCTCGGAGATCTCCTCCGGCGAGGGGTCGTGGCCCAGCTCCTGCATCAGCTGCCGGGATACCCGGATGACCTTGTTGATGGTCTCCACCATGTGGACGGGGATGCGGATGGTGCGGGCCTGATCGGCAATGGCCCGGCTGATGGCCTGCCGGATCCACCACGTGGCGTAGGTGGAGAACTTATAGCCCTTGGTGTAGTCGAACTTCTCCACGGCCTTGATCAGGCCCAGATTGCCCTCCTGGATCAGATCCAGAAACAGCATCCCACGGCCCACATACCGCTTGGCGATAGACACCACTAGACGCAGGTTGGCCTCCGCCAGCTTCTGCTTGGCCTTCTCCCCCTGCTTCACGTCCTTTTTCAGGGCGGCCAGTTCCTCCTCCGGGATGACCTCGCCCTCCTTCTCCGCCGCCGCCATACGCTCCTTGGCGGCGTTGCCGGCGGACATGGCCGTGGCCAGACGAATCTCCTCGTCCGCCGTCAGCAACGGCACCTTACCGATCTCCTTCAGATACATCCGCACGGGGTCGTCGATGTTGAAGCTGTCCACCAGCGTGTTGGGGTCCACCAGCTCCTCTTCCTCGATCTCGGCAATCTCCTCCAGAGGCGGCTCCCCGTCATCGGGCAGGTCCGTCAGGAACTCATCGCTGCCCACCTCGATGCCCAGATCCGCCAGCGAATCGTAGATGTGATCCATCTGGTCGCCGTCCAGATCCATGGTATCCACCACGTCCGACAGCTCGCCGGGGTCCAGCTTCCCGGTCTTGCAGCCCTTGGCCAGCAGATCCTTCAATTTCTCGTTTGCGGTGATGAGGGTCGCCGCCGGAAGGGCGGCAATGGTCTTATCGTCCAGCTTCTTGCGGGATTTGGAGTCCTCTTCCTCCCGCTTGGCGGCATCCTCCGCCAAAAGCTGGTCGGCCATGGCCTCCAGATCCTGCTGCTCCAGCTGCTGATTCAACTTCTCACTCATGCTTGCTTTCCTCCGTAACCCTTTTTTTCTTTATACTTCTCCTGAGCCGCCAGAAGGGGATCGCCCTGTGCGTCCCGCTTCTGCGCCTCCTCCCGGATGATGCGTATATAATCCGCCAGCGCCCGCTGGGCCGAGGCCGTGGCCTCCGGCTTCTGCAATACGCCGGTGAGATGACTCATTTCCTCGCCGGACAGCTCTCCGCTGAGTCCGGCCACGCTGAGGGGCCGTCCCTCCTGCCGCAGCTGCCACAGGCGGTCAAACACCCGGCCCAGCAGCGGCGAGGAAAACTCCTCCTGCCGCAGGGGCGCCTCCTCCGGAAAGACGCTCTCGTCCTTCAGCAGCAGGCGCAGCACCCCTTCCTCCGCCATGGCGCTCCGCACGTTCGTGTAGCGGATGCCTCGCTCCTGAGGCTGTACCGACACGGCGGGATTCAGCTCCCGGCGCCGGCGGGCCTTGCGCTCCTTGCCCAGCTTTCGCCGCAGGGTACGCTCCACCTCCAGACGCATGGCCTCAGGCGTCAGGCCCGCCGCCTGAGCGGCACGGGTGGTGTATACCTCCCGCTCCACGGCGTTCTCCAGCTTGGCCAGCTCCTCGCTGACCTCCTGTGCATAGGCGATGCGCTGGGTGTCATCCGTCAGGTCGTACTTCCCGGCGATCTGATCCAGTCGGAACTCCACGCCATTTTCGCTGCCGGTCAAAAGCCGCTCGAAGGCCGCCGGCCCTTGAAGCTTGATGAAGTCGTCTGCATCCTGCTTGATGTACTCCCCGTCCACCAGCCGCCGGGGCAGCTGCAGGACCTTCACGGAAAACTCGGAGTTGTTCAGCAGCTCCAGCGCCCGGCGGGTGGCCTGCTGTCCGGCGTTGTCGTTGTCATAGCACAGCACCAGCTCCTTGGTGTAGCGGCTCAGCAGCCGCAGCTGCTCCTGGGTCAGCGCCGTACCCATGGAGGCCACGGCATTGTCAAAGCCCGCCTGATGCAGCGTCACCACGTCCAGATTGCCCTCACAGAGGATGATATTGGACCGCTTGGACTTCTTAGCCAGATTCATGCCGTACAGAATACGGCGCTTGCTGTATGTAAGTGTTTCCGGGGTGTTCATATACTTGGGCTCGGACTTGTCCAGCACACGGCTGCCGAAGCCCACCACATCGCCCCGCACATCAATGACCGGCAGCATCAGCCGGTTGCGGAACTTATCATACAGCCGCCCGTTCTTCCCGTTCACCGCCAGACCGGCGGAGATCAGCTCCTGCTTGGTGTAGCCCTTGTGGGTCATCGTCGTCAGCAGGGCATCCCAGCTGTCCGGGGCCGCCCCCATACCGAACCGCACGGCAATGCCCCGGCGGATGCGGCGCTTGTCCAGATACGCCTGCACCGCCGCCCCCTCCTGGGACTGGAGCACGCTGTAATAGTACCGGGCAGCATCCCGGTTCAGCGCCAGCATCCGGCTGCGGAGCTTTTCCGTTCCGTCGCTGCTCTCCTCCGGTACCGGGAGGTTGGCCCGCTTGGCCAGAAATCGGATGGCATCCGGATAGGTCAGTCCCTCCATCTCCATGACGAAGTTCACGACGCCGCCGCCCTTCTTGCAGCCGAAGCAGTGGTAAAACTGCTTGTCCGGCAGTACATGGAAGGAGGGAGTCTTTTCGTTGTGGAAGGGACAGCAACCCCAGTAGCTGCCGCCCTTGGGCGTCAGCGAGACGTAGCTGCCCACGATATCCACAATGTCGCTGCGGGCCAGCAGCTCGTCCAGAAAATTCTGGGGAAACGGCATCCGGCTCCCTCCTCTCCGCTGAATTTCCCCCCGGCACGGTGCGCCGGAGGGTCGTGCGTTCTCCGGCCCAGACCGTCGGAAAAACGACTTCTAATTTCTTATACCCATTCGGGTGGTGATTTCCTCTTTTTCTGCGGAAATTTTTGAAAAAATCTCACTACGCAGCAGCACGGCGGAGGCGGACGCCGCAGCGTCCGCCTCCGTTTCTGTTCAAAATCACTTACTCGTACCACACATTCATATCCACGCTGGCGGCTCTGCCGTCCCACGTGGTGATGCCCGGCACCCGGCCATTGTCGGTGTACTGCCACATATCGTGGCTGCGGGGATAGCCGGTGGAATCGGCATAGCTGGCCATCCAGATGTAGTTATCCCCCTCCAGCTGGCCTATGTGCATCCGATCCAGCAGATAGTAATAGCTGGCATAGATGCCCGCCTTATAGCCGGCGCTGCGTACCGTGTCGCAGAAGGCCCGTGCCACGCTGGTGCGCTGGCTGACGGACAGGTCGTTGGCCCGCCCGCCGGAGCCGTCATCCGGATCCCAAACATCCTCCAGATCGATAAAGATGGGCATATCCACCTGATAGCCCTGCACGTACTGCACGCACATACTGGCCTCCTCGATGGCCTCCTTCTCATTGACGGCCTGACTGAAGAAGTAAACACCCACCTGCAAGCCTGCCGCACGGGCACCCTCGATGTTCTTGCGGAAGGAACTGTCCAGCACCAGACGTCCGGTGCCGTAGCCTCGGAAGCCCAGCCGCAGGATCACGTAGGACACGCCGGAGGCCCTCACCTTCTGCCAGTCCACATTGGCCTGCCACTCGGACACATCGATGCCGATGCGGCCCATCAGCGCCCCGCCGGGGGTGAACCGATAGGCGGTGCCGTCAATGACCTGCGTGCCGGTGACACGCTCACCGGTGGCACTATAATAGTACTTCACGCCGTCCTCCGTCTGCCAGCCCCGCTTCACCGGCGTGGGCTCCGGTGTCGGCTCCGGGTCCGGATCGGGGGTGGGCTTCGGGTCTGGGGTGGGTTCCGGCTCCGGGGTGGGTTCCGGCTCCGGGTCTGGGGTGTCGATGGAGGGCGGCAGCTCCTCGCTGGAGCCGCTGCCGGCATCGTCCGGCTTCTTGTCACCGTACTGTCCGTCCTCGGTGCGGGAGTCCACCTCGTCGGAGGAGACCACCTGATCCGACACGTCGATGACCTCTCGCTTCATGGGCTCCACCGTCACCACGGTGTCCTCCGGCATCAGAAAGCCCGCCAGCGTCCGCAGGTGGGCCGTATAGTCCCCCTCCGGCATGGCCTCCGTGGTGATGACGCCGTCCAGATCCCAGTCCTTACAGACCGTTTTCTGCCCGTCGCCGTCTATCAGCTCCACCACGAACAGCGCTCCCCGCACCGGCTCCTCCGTGTCCGCTGCCAGGACCCGCAGCACCAGCTGCTCCTCCTGAGTCTGGCTCTCCAGATGCACCGGCACCAGCGCCGTGTCCGTACCGAAGCTCACCGGCTTGGCCTGTCCCCGGCTCTCCGCCGCAGCCACATACTGCGGAGCCTCCGCCAGTTGCCACAGGCCCAGCGCCGTGGCGGCCACCAGCACCGCCATCATGCCGCACAATATCCGTATATACTTTCCCATGGGTGCTCCTCCCTATCTGACCACCGCATATCCACCGGGGCACCGGCAAAAATGCCGACCATGCCCCATTTTTCTCATGATAGCATCATCATATCCCATTTATTGCATTATGTCAACGGGGAAGTTCACCGCCTGTGGAAAAAATCAGCGCCGGAGAGGATATATCGTCCCTCTCCGGCGCACAGTTTCATAATCAAAGCTCCACCACCAGCGGCACATGGCCGGTGTGGGGCAGGAATTTCTCCAGCACGTCCTCTGTCCGCAGCCGCAGGGAGCTGGTATTGCGGCAGGGATGGCAGCCGAACCACCGACTTTCCGCCACCGCCCGATCCAGCACCAGTATCACCCGGTGCTCCGTGTCGTTCAGCAGTCCCAGCACCGACGCCGAGCCCGGCTGCACACCCAGCAGCTGCTCCAGATCCTCCGCTGTGGCAAAGCTCAGCCGGGAGGAGCCGATCTGCTTAGACAGCTCCTTGGTCACAAAGGGCTTGTCCCCCGGCATGGCCAGCAGGTAAAAAGCCGACCGGTTCCGGGGCGTCAGCAGCAGATTCTTGCAGATGTCCGCTCCCAGCGCCTGAGAGATGACGGCGCAGTCCGCCATGTCCTCCGCCGGATCGTGATCCACCCGGTCAAAGGGGATGCCCAGTTCCTCCAGCGCCGCATAGGTGCGGTCCTCCACCGGCGTCCGGCTCTCCGCCGGGGCGCCGTGATACACAGGCGATACGTTCATGCTCTCACGCCCTTTCCAGCAGCTTTTCCCCGGCCCGGAAAATGTCTCCGGCCCCCACCGTCAGGATCAGGTCGCCGGGCTGGGCCAGTGCGGCCAGCGTATCCGTCACCTTCTCCAGACTGGAGCAGTAGATGGCGCCGGGGATCTCCCGTGCCAGATCCTGCGAGGAGATGCCGATGTCGTTCTGCTCCCGTGCGGCGTAAATTTCCGCCAGCACCGTCACATCCGGCAGCTTCAGCTCCTCCACGAACTGGGAAAACAGCGCCTTGGTGCGTGAGTAGGTGTGGGGCTGGAAGGCGCAGATGACCCGCTGATAGCCCATGGTGCGGGCGGTGGTCAGCAGAGCATGGAGCTCACCGGGATGGTGGGCGTAGTCGTCGTAGACCTCCGCCCCGTGATATGTCCCCTTGTGCTCCATGCGGCGGCCTGCGCCGTGGAAGGTCTCCAACCCACGGGATACCGCCTCGCCGGGCAGACCCAGCACATACGCTGCCGACGCCGCTGCCAGCGTGTTGAGGATGTTGTGCTTACCGGGGATCTTCAGTTCCACATGGGCATAGACCTCCCCGTGGATCACCACATCGAACACCGGGCAGCCGTCGAAGAAGGACACGTTGTCCGCCACGCAGTCCGCCGTCCGATCCTGCACGGCGAAGGTGAACACCGGGTGCTGCAGTCCCTTCACGGAGTCCCGTGCGCCGGCGTCGTCGGCATTGGAGATGATGTAGCCCCGCTGGGGTACCAGATCGGCAAAGGCATGGAAGGAGTGCTCGATATCCGCCAGATCCTTGAAAAAGTCCAGATGATCCTCCTCCACGTTAAGGATCACCGCCACCGTGGGGAAGAAGTTCAGGAAGGAGTTGCAGTACTCGCAGGACTCCAGAATGATGGTGTCCCCCTGCCCCACCCGATAGCCGGAGTGCAGCAGCGGCAGCGTACCGCCGATCATCACCGTGGGGTCGGCCCCGGCCTCCATGAAGATATGGGTTGCCATGGAGGTGGTGGTGGTCTTGCCGTGGGTACCGGAAAAGCACACGGCATTTGCGTATTTCTGCATGATGGCGCCCCAGGCCTGCGCCCGCTCATATACGGGGATGCTCCGTGCGATGGCCCCGGAGATCTCCGGGTTCTCGTCGTGGATGGCGGCGGTGCGGATCACCAGATCGCAGTCCTTGAGATTTTCCGCCGAGTGGCCGATGGCCACGTCGATGCCCAGTGAGCGCAGGTGCCGTACGGTATCGCTCTCGGACATATCCGAACCCTGCACCGTCAGTCCCATGCCCCGCAGCACCTCCGCCAGCGGACACATGGACACGCCGCCGATGCCCGCCAGATGGACCCGGACACCGGGCTTGAGATACATATGGATATCCACAGTGGGATGGATCATATTCAGGTTCCTCCTTCATTTCCCGCCGAAAACCTGCTTTTCGGCAAGCGCTTGCGGAGCTGTATGCTACGCCCCGTCATTATAATACGCCGCTGCGGCGGATGCAAGCCCCTTACTCCCTCCGGCGCAGCAGGCTCTTCCAGTCCAGCTCCATCACCAGCAGGCTCACCATCATCAGCGCCGCCCCGATGTAGCCCCGCAGCTGCAAAACCTCATGGGCAAAGAAATACGCCACGATGGCAGAGAACACCGGCTCCAGCGTGAAGATCAGCCCCACATGGCTGGCGGAGGTGTACTGCTGCTGCACCGTCTGGATGACGAAGCCCACGCCGGAGCAAAACACCCCCAGAAACAGGGCCGCTCCCCACACGGCAGGGGTCTGTGGCAGGCAGGGCTTCTCCAGCAGGAAGGACAGCCCCAGCATCACGAAGCCCACCACCCCCAGCTGCAAAATGCCCAGCTGCAGGGCGTTGACCTGCGGATCGTGGACCGCCCGGTCCGTCAGCACCAGATCCCCGGCGTAGGCTACGGCGCATAGCAGGCAGATGATATCTCCCAGCGCCGGGCGCAGCGCCCCGTTGAGGGTCATGAGCCCCATGCCCACGGTACACAGCACCAGCGCCACCGCCAGCCGCCGATCCGGCCGCTTCCGCAGAAACAGCCACTCCAGCAGCGGCGTCACCACCACCGGCAGAGCGCAGATAAAGCCCGCGTTGGAAAGAGAGGTATACAGCACACCATAGGTGCAGCCGATGTACGTCAGCACCAGGCACAGCCCGATGGGGATGCTGGCAAGCAGCGTCCGCCGGGAGATGCCCCGCAGCTTCCGGAAGAAGATGGCCCCCAGCACGAAAAACGCTGTCAAAAAGCGAAAGGCGTTCAGGGTCAGCGGCTGCAGCTCCGTCAGGCACAGGTCCAGCAGGTAGTAGGACACTCCCCAGAATGCGGTGGCCAGTACCAGCAACAGATCCGCTTTACGCTGCCTGCTCATATCTCATCCCTCCCGTACAGCATATCGCTTACGGGACATTATATCACACCTTTTCCCCAGTGAAAAGCACTATTTCCATAGCCGTAGCCACCCGCTGTCATGGAGCTGCTTGACAAACAGCAGCGCCATGGGACACAGCACCATCCCAGCCACGCCGAAGGCGCAGAAGCCCACCGTCCAGCCCGAGCAGTGACGAAGGCCCGCCGC